>OFGC01000006.1_pt1 | contig 310541 bp, 268 predicted proteins | sample 1521691 | NCBI WGS metagenome assembly OFGC01 (sample SAMEA3504121, study PRJEB24116) | mouse gut metagenome | biome: mouse gut; feature: mouse-associated habitat; material: faeces | place: Denmark | collected 2011
TTATTTTCTTCGCGGTCAACATGCCGCAAAGTTAGAAAGGAATGGGAGGGAGAGGAGGTCTGTTTCTATTTTTGAGGGGGAATTGGAGAAATTGGGCGGATTGGGACTAAGCATCCTGTGGACTCTGATGAAAAGAAAGTTGAGTTTTGGCGCGGAAAATGCGGTCAAATGAAAAAAAATGTTTAACTTTGCGTGCAATAAAAAATAACGCTTTTTCACTCCTAACAATTCATAATCGTTATGTCATTTATTGCAGACAAAGTAAAGATGGACGGCCTTACTTTCGATGACGTCCTTCTTATTCCGGCCTACTCGGAAGTCCTTCCCCGTGAAGTAAGCTTAAAGACAAAATTTTCCCGTAACATCACGCTTAACGTTCCGCTCGTGTCGGCAGCGATGGACACCGTCACCGAATCGGCACTCGCCATAGCTATAGCTCGCGAAGGCGGAATAGGAGTGATCCACAAAAACATGACTATCGAGGAACAGGCCCGTCAGGTCCATGCGGTCAAACGTGCGGAAAACGGCATGATCTACGACCCGGTGACCATCAAGCGAGGCTCCACTGTCCGTGATGCCTTGAAAATCATGGAAGAATATCATATCGGCGGTATTCCCGTTGTTGACGACAACCGTAAACTGGTCGGCATAGTCACCAACCGCGACCTCCGATTCGAGCGCGATCTCAACCGCGCCATCGATGAAGTGATGACAAAAGATAATCTGGTCACCACCAACCAGAGCACAGACCTTGAAGAAGCGGCCGAAATTCTTCAGCGCCACAAAATAGAGAAGCTCCCGGTGGTAGATCCCGAGGGCAAACTCATAGGTCTTGTCACATACAAGGACATCACCAAAGCGAAAGACAAACCGAACGCATGCAAGGATGACCGCGGCCGTCTGCGCGTAGCAGCCGGAGTTGGCGTAACAGCCGATTCCATGCAGCGAGTAGATGCGCTCGTCGAAGCAGGCGTTGACGCAATTGTAATCGACACGGCCCACGGCCACAGCAAAGGAGTAGTCGGCGTTCTTAAAGCAGTAAAAGAGAAATATCCTCATATCGACGTCGTTGTCGGAAACATCGCCACCGGCGACGCAGCGCGTTATCTCGTTGAAAACGGCGCTGACGGAGTGAAAGTAGGCATCGGGCCGGGCTCGATCTGCACCACCCGTGTGATAGCAGGCGTAGGCGTACCGCAGCTTTCGGCAGTCTATGACGTGGCCAAGGCTCTCGCGGGCACCGGAGTTCCCCTGATAGCCGACGGCGGTATCCGGTATTCTGGCGATATAGTGAAAGCACTCGCAGCAGGCGCCTACAGCGTCATGCTCGGCGGAATGCTTGCCGGCGTGGAGGAATCGCCGGGCGACACCATTATCTTCAATGGCCGCAAATATAAATCCTATCGCGGAATGGGTTCGCTCGAGGCTATGGAAAAAGGCTCGAAAGACCGCTATTTCCAGGCAGGAGAAACCGATGTCAAGAAACTCGTGCCGGAAGGTATAGCGGCCCGCGTGCCCTACAAAGGCAATCTCTATGAAGTAGTCTATCAGATGCTCGGAGGCCTTCGTTCAGGCATGGGCTACTGCGGCGCTCCCGACATAGAGCATCTGCACAACGCCAAATTCACCCGCATAACCAACGCCGGAGTTGCCGAAAGCCATCCCCACGATGTGGCCATCACCGCCGAAGCTCCGAACTACAGCGCTTCTCACCAATAATCACGAGGCGTCAGTAGCAGAATTTCCATAAATCATTATACGATGCCCTCCCGGCCCGTGACCGGGAGGGCATCGGCATTGAATCCCCATCATGATCCGATGAATCTATCCCGAATAATACCAACGTTACTCGCAGCCGTCATGATCTCCATAGGCGCCAGATCAGCTGAACCGTCGGAAAACATGACGGTGATCACGGCGGGACCGGAGACCGTCACTCTTGGCGAGCTTATCAGGCAAAGAAACAAGGAGAAAAAGCCGAACAATGACGAAAAAGCGATTGACTCCCTGATAGAAAGGGTGGTAAATTACAAGCTGACCATAGCTGCGGCGAGGGAAGAAGGACTTGACACGACTGCCGCATTCCTCAACGAAATGGGGCGCTACCGTCATGAGCTGGCACTCCCATATCTCAGAGACACTCACATCGACGACTCTCTTGTTTCGGTCGCTTACCGTCATCTGCAGGAAGTTCTCGATATAGAACACATATTTATTTCCTCTCCCGAAAATCATGCAGAACGGGTGGAAACCGCTGCCCGGGCTGAAGCGCTGCGCAAAAATCTCCGAGACAGTCTCAGTTTCGGAGAGCAGATCGAGCTGACGGGAGGAATGTGGCCATATTTCTTCGAGGATCTGGCCTTTACGACACCGGTCGGAGAAATATCGCCCGTAAAGGAATCGGCCTATGGCTTTCATGTCCTCAGGGTCAAAAACAGGCGTGAGAATCCGGGGATGATCAAGGTCAGACATATCCTCAAACAGACCCGTGACCTGACTCCTGAAGAAGCCGCAATAAAAAAGCATCAAATAGACTCAATCCACGGACTTGTCGCCGCCGGAGGCGACTTTACGTCTATAGCGGCAGCAAACACAGAAGACCCGAAGGGAAAAGAGAACGGCGGTGAATTGCCATGGTTCGGGCCGGGGGAGATGGCAAAAGAGTTTGAAAAAGCGGCATTCGCCCTTAAACCGGGTGAAATATCAGCCCCCATAAAAACAGATTTCGGCTGGCACATCATAAGATGCGAGGGAATAAGACCATTGCAGCCTTTAGACTCCCTCCGACCGGTTCTTGAAAAAGCCGTCCGGTCCGACGAACGTTCAAGCGCAGCTATAGAGGCAACCGTCAGCCAATGGAAAAGCGCTCATCCTGACAAAAAGGAGATGAGTCTTGCTGAAGCTGTCAATGAGCTTATCGCTGAACTTCCGGAAAAGAATGCAGAATACAGGAGAAAGATCAAGGAGTTCGGGGAAGGACTGCTCGTCTATGAGATCAGCGACAGAGAGATCTGGTCACGGGCTGCGTCAGACAGCGCAGGGCTTGAAGAGTGTTTCCGCAACAACCGGTCGGAATTCCGGTGGGAACGGCCCCATTACAAAGGATACGTCGTCTATGCCAACAGCGATTCCATCGCCGACGCGGCATCGGACTGGCTGAAATCCGCCTTAGCGACAGGCACCGGGCAAATCAAGTCAACCGATGTCAGGAAACAATTCGGGAAGGATGTCAAAATCGACATGATTATAGCCGGCCGGGGAGACAACAAAATAGTGGATTATCTGTGTTTCAACGGAGCGGCTCCTGAGGAGAGCCACTGGCAGGCCTACCGTGCTGTGAACGGACGGGTGATAACTTCGCCCGAGAACGCCACAGACACCAAAGGCGCCGTTGTCAGCAAATATCAGAAAATCCTCGAAGATGAATGGATGAAAAAACTCCGTAAAAGGTATAAAGTCAAGGTTAACCGCAATGCCATCAAAAAAGCGATGGGATTTTAACAATAATTTTCAGTCATAACTTTAGCCTACATCCTCAACCGCCCGACATTATGCTATTTTAGCATAAATAAATATCGCGATATAATTAAAAATTCGTAATTTTGGCCTCGAAAAGTAATTGAGCATTCATTAATTCATTATACGAGTGAAACTATCAAGATTAATCACATCCACCCTCTGTGCTATAGCCGCACTGTCGCTGACCGCCCAGAACAACGTCGCCGAGGAGGTAGCATGGGTTGTAGGTGACCAACCAATCTGGAAATCAGAGATTGAGGAACAATACAATAACCTGCAATACGAGAACGCCAACATTCCGGGCGATCCATATTGTTTCATACCCGAACAGATAGCCATCGAGAAGCTCTATCTCCATCAGGCCGAAATAGACACCGTCGAAGTATCGAACGCCTCCGTGGTTGCGGAAGTAGATGCGCGCATGAACTTCTATGTGTCACAATTGGGCTCCAAAGAGAAAATGGAAGAGTATTTCCGCAAATCCATGCCGGAAATGCGCGAGCAGATGATGGATATGGTCCGTAACTCCTACAAGGTACGCGAGGTGCAGACCAACCTGACCAAGGACGTCACCGCCACCCCTTCGGATGTCAGAAAATATTTCGACGGGCTTCCGAAAGACAGCGTTCCCTTCATTCCCATGAACGTAGAGGTGCAGATCATCAAATTCAACCCTGTGATTCCACGTCAGGAAATAGAGGATGTCAAAGCCCGTCTGCGTGACATGGCTGAAAAAGTCAACAAAGGAGAAAGCGAGTTTTCGACTCTTGCCATCCTCTACAGCGAAGACAAGAACACATCTCTTCGCGGAGGCGAGACCGGCTTCATGGGCCGTGCGCAGCTTGATCCCGAATATGCAGCTGTAGCTTTCAACCTGAACGATCCGAAAAAAGTGTCGAAAATCGTCCAGACCCAGTATGGCTACGAAATCATCCAGCTTATCGAAAAACGCGGCGACCGCATCAACACACGCCGTCTGCTCCTGAAGCCCAAGGTTTCCGACAATGACCTGCAGACCGCCATCACCCGTCTCGATTCGCTTCGCACCGATATGGTAGTCAACAAGAAATTCACCTTCGACCAGGCAACAGAGATTTCCCAGGACAAGGACACGAGAAACAACCGCGGAATCATGGTCAATTCCAAGACAGGCACTCCAATGTTCGAGATGGCCGATCTGCCTCAGGAAATCTCCAAAACCATCAACGGAATGGAGGTCGGCGACGTTTCAAAACCGTTTGTGATGATCGACCCGAAACTCAACACGGAGGTAGTGGCGATTGTGCGCCTGAAAGAAAGAATAGAACCTCACAGAGCGAATATCTCAGACGATTATCAGACGATCAAGGACATGTATGAGGACCACCAGAGACAGGAAATCCTCAAAAAATGGCTTGAAAAGAAAATCAAGGAAACATACGTCAGAATAGAAGACGGTTGGCGTAACTGCGAGTTCACCCACAAGGGTTGGATAAAAGAGACCGCCAAAGCCGAACCTGTCGCAAATGCCGAGTAAAAAGCTGACAGAGACCGTATATCATCGCCGCGCGACATTGCTTGCAATGTTCGCGGCTTTGGTCATTACCATACCTGTAATACTCTTCGGCCAACAGCCGCAAAAAAGGACCACGACAGGCCCGCGACACAAGATTCCGGTTCCTCACGCCCCTATCCGCCCGGTTCTTCCATCGGCCGACCGCAGCCAGCCCAACAAGGTGTTTCTGGAGTATTCCGATGTCCTGACCTATGACGAGATTCCGGGTGTCCCCAAAGAAGATCTGCCGCAGATCCTGAAGGGGAACGTGAAACTGCGCAAAGGAGGGATGTGGATGTATTGTGACAGCGCGTATTTTTTTGAAAAGACGAGCTCATTCGATGCATTCGGCAATGTGAAGATGACTCAGGGCGACACACTTTTCGTCTATGCCGACGAACTCAACTACGACGGACCGCAGCAACTGGCCATACTTTTCGCCGATCCCGGCAAAAAAGTGCGGCTCATCAACCGCGATGTCACGCTCGAGACAGATATTTTCAATTACGACCTCGCCTCCGACATAGGATACTATAATATCGGAGGGAAACTGACGGACAAGCAGAATGTGCTGACTTCGGTCGAAGGCCAGTATCATCCGCGCACAAAACAATCATATTTCAACTACGACGTGCACCTCGAGAGCCAGCAAAAAAAGGACAAAGTGCTGATCAACACCGAGGCGCTGACATATAACACTGCCACCCACATCGCGGAACTTACCAGTCCCAGCGAAATCATAAACGCCGACGGCACGATATATACTTCCTACGGCATATACAACACCAACACAGGCACCGCGGATCTGTTCTCGCGTTCGACAGTCAGGACCAACAAAGGAAACACGCTGACCGGCGACACACTTTTCTATGACCGCACGAAGCAATATGGCGAAGCTTTCGGAAACATGGTGCTTACCGATTCCGCCCGTCAGAGCGAGCTCTACGGAAACTACGGATTTTACGACGAGGTTCGCGACAGCGCATTCGTTACCGGTCATGCGCTGGCCAAGGAGTATTCTAAAGGAGACACACTGTATCTCCACGGCGATTCAATCACAGCCTATCTCGACCTGAGCGACTCCACGAAAGTGACCAATGTGTTCCACAACGTCAGGGTCTTCCGCAGCGATGTCCAGGCTATCTGCGATTCGCTGAGCATGACTGAACGGGATTCGATCATGTATATGTACCGTCATCCGATTGTCTGGAGTGACAAACGCCAGATTTTCGGCAATATCATCAATGTCCATCTTGCGGATTCCACGGTTGACTGGGCGCGCTTGCCCCAGACGGGTATCGTCGCCGAGCATATAGCGGAAGACTGCTATAACCAGATTTCAGGCAACGACATGACGGCTTGGTTTGCCGATTCGGTCATAACGCGTCTGTATGTGGAAGGAAACGTGATGCTGAATATGTTCCCGATGGAACGCGATTCAACCTATAATAAATTCGCGTATGTCGAGAGCAGTTTCATGGACGCCTATTTCGACAACAACGAGATAAAGAAAGTCAATTTCTGGCCTGAAACCACCTCGAAGATCACTCCGCTCTATCTGGCGAAACGAGGCTCTTATTTCCTGCCGAAATTCAAATGGTTCGAGGATCTTCGTCCGCGCACTCCCGGCGATGTGTTTGTCATTCCTCAGGAAATGATAGATCTGTTCAAGAACGCCGATCCTATAGCGACCTCCCAGAAAAAGAAAAGCAAAGAGTCCAACCGGCCTAATCCCGAGGCTCCGGCAGCTTCTCCGGAAATGATATTGAAGCCGGGAGACAAATTGCTTCCGTCGGCTGACAAAACCGAGCCACTTGAAATCGGGGACAAGGCTTCAGCAGTTCCTGTCAAGGAGACAATCGAGGATGTTTCCTCGGAGGCAACCGACTGATACAATTGCTGCTATAAATCTTATCAACATTTTCCCTACATATTGCTGACATTGGCTCACACGCCATGTCAGTAAGAGATTTTGCCAATCAGCCACGGGTTTTCTAACTTTGCATATCCAAAACTGAAAGAAAATCTATGAGCGATATAATCAGATTACTTCCGGATTCCGTAGCCAACCAGATAGCCGCAGGAGAAGTCATCCAGCGGCCGGCATCGGTTGTCAAGGAACTGGTGGAGAATGCCGTCGATGCGGGCGCCACTTCCATACAGGTAATCATAAAGGATGCCGGCCGCACCCTCGTACAGGTCGTGGATAACGGAAAAGGGATGAGCGATACCGACGCACGGATGGCCTTCGAACGTCACGCTACATCGAAAATCACCCAGGCCGACGATCTGTTTTCACTTCACACAATGGGCTTCCGCGGCGAGGCGCTTGCCTCGATCGCAGCCGTCGCCCAGATCGACATGCGTACAATGGTCCATGGGGCCGATGCCGGAACGCGAATACAGATAAACGGCTCAAAAGTAGAGAGCCAGATACCTGAAGCATGCGCGCCCGGGACGAACATAATGGTGAAGAATCTGTTTTTCAACGTCCCGGCCAGAAGGAAATTCCTTAAAAAGGATTCAGTCGAGATGGCCAACATCATGCGAGAATTCGAAAGACTCGCTCTTGTAAACCCAGGTCTTGACTTCGAGCTCATAAACAACGACACGCCCGTCCACCGCATGATTGGCTCATCACTGAAACAGCGCATACTCGATCTCTTCGGCAAAGGCCTCGACAAACAACTGCTGCCCATAGGGACCTCGACATCACTGGTCAGTATAGACGGCTTCATCGGACGGCCGGAACATTCGAGACGCAGGAACGCGCTGCAATATCTCACGGTCAACGGGCGTCACATGCGTCATCCCTATTTCCACAAGGCCATAATGAGCTGTTATGAACCGCTGATAGCGGCCGACAGCCAGCCGAATTATTTCATCAATTTCACTGTTGAGCCCAATTCCATCGACGTCAATATCCATCCGACCAAAAACGAAATAAAATTCGAAAACGAAGCGGCGATATGGCAGATTCTGACCGCGGCAGTCAGGGAGTCGCTCGGCCGGTTCAACGCGGGTCCCGGAATTGATTTCGAATCGACGGACGCACCTGAAATTCCCGTGTTCCAGCCTAATGCCAATGCCGGACACTCGGTGGATTTCGATCCGAGCTATAATCCTTTCAGGCAGAACCCGGTACAAGCGTCCTCGATTTCCCGATCATCTTCGGGCAATTCCCTGCGAAGCACAGGAGTTACCTCGGACTGGGAACAGCTTTATGAAGGATTCATGGGGATGTCAGAAACAGGCTCACCGGAGCCTGTTGGCGGTCAGTTTGAATCAGAAATAAAAAGCGTTGAAGCGAAACTCATCGATGATGAAAGTGAAAGCGGAAACGCGCTTATCGACGAAGCCTCCACGATACAGGTCAACAACAAATATATACTTGCGCCTACAGCGTCGGGCGTAATGGTCATAGACCAGCACCGTGCACATGTGAAAGTCCTTTACGAACAATTCCTGCGGCAGCTCGGCGAGGGTGAAGCTCACTCGCAGAGAATAATGTTTCCCGAGGCTGTCAGAATGACTGCTTCTCAGAGCGCATTGCTGACCGACTATGCGGAAAGGCTCGAAGAGTGCGGATTCGAGTTGTCATTTCTCGGGGACAATACCTGGAGCATCACTTCGCAGCCTTCAATACTGAACGGCGTTAAACCTCAGGAAGCCCTTGTGCGTATAATAGATGACATGCTCAATGAAAAGCCGGAAAGTCAAGAAGAATCACCGAGACATATCATCGCCCTGTCCATGGCAAGAAGCGCGGCCATAAACGGCAACCGCAAACTGACGGCAGCCGAACGAGACCATCTTCTGGGTGAACTGCTGAAACTTCCGGCGCCAAACTATACTCCCGACGGCCTGTCGGTCATAAGCGTTATCCCGTCGGGAGATCTTGCCTCACTTTTCTGAACGTAGAACCTCAGAAATTTTAAGTCTGGAAACAAAAGCATTTTGCAGACTGTTTATGAAATTTTATTTTGAACTATTAAAAAAAGTTGCGTAAATTTGTAACCGTGATTTCGATTCTAAAACATATCCAGTTTCTCATTCTCACTCAGGACTGCGTGGTCATTCCCGGATTGGGAGCTTTCGTTTCCCGGTATCTCCCTGCCCGTCTGAGCGATGACGGCTACGTCATGTACCCGCCGTCGCGCGAACTCAGTTTCAACAGCAGTCTGGTTCACGATGACGGAATGCTAACCGGTTCGATCACGCGCCGTGAAGGAATCAGCTACGATTGTGCCAGAATAGCTGTGGAACAGGAAGTGGAGCTGATTCTCCGCCGTCTGCGCCATGAAGGGAAGCTCGCTATGCCCCGCATCGGAGAACTGACACTCGCATCCCACGGTGCAATCGAATTTACTCCGGAGAAATCCGACGCCATAGTCACGCTCCCTTTCAGCGGATTCTCCCGCCTGAAGCTGACTCCCGTGGTAGAACTCGAGGAGCCGGTTGCCGAAGAAATCTCCATACCCGATGCCGAAATTCTGCCTCTGCCAGTGAAGCGGCATCGCAGCGTCTCCATGACCGCTCTCAAATATGCGGCTTCTGCGGCTGTGCTTGTCGGTGTCTGTCTGACGATGCTGACTCCGATATCGCCTAAAGATATGGATTTCGCATCGCTTCAGCCTGTTGTCAGAACGGAATCTCCTTCCCTCCAGAAAGATGAAGCGCAGTATGCCGACAGAGAAATACGGCTGTTCCGTCCGGATCCGGCAGAGGCCACAGCGGAAGTGGCACCCAGACCTGACCGCTATTATGTAATTGTCGCATCGTCGAACTATCTGAAAGAAGCACAAAAATATGTGAGACTACATTCAACGTCAAAATATCCCCTCCAGATACTTCCGAGCGACGGACGTTACCGCGTTTTTGCCGCCTCAGGCAATGATTTCGACGAAATGGTGGCATTCCGCACAGCGGATCCTGATTTTTCAGCTGCCAATCCGAATGTCTGGATATATACCTTACGTTAACCACACGAGATACCGCAGAAGGTATCTTTTCCCCTTGCAAAACAACTACATTTTATCATGAACAAGCTATCATTATCACTTTTGCTGGCTTCAGCCATCATCTCGTCGGATATATCAGCCGACAAAATAGATGTCACAGGCCTGCGTTACAGCGGTCCGTTTCCGATCAATAGCCCAATTATAACAGACAGTATCGATGCCTGCTCAAAAAAATTCAACGTGTCATCGATTCTCGATCTGCCCGTAACCTTACCCAAGACGGGGCAGGGGCGCCTGTTAGAAAGCCCGGTGATTCCCGCTTCGGAAGGGAATGCCATTCATTTCCTGAATTTCCGCATCGACAACAACCGTTACTTCGAAGGCTCCATAAAAATCGACAGTCTGAAAAACTACGCGGTATATGTTGACGGAAATAAGCTTCAGGGAAACAAACTTGTCCTCACTCCCGCCACCCACGATGTTATCGTAAAATGCCTCACCTTCGGCAATGACAAGGTTCAGCCGGTGAAAATAGAGATAGAAGGAGCCAACACCGGGAACCTGAAGACCGACATTACTGACGGACGCCTGTACACGCTACGCGACGTCATGAGCGGCCGACGCGTAGGCGCCGTAATCCCCTCCCCTTCCGGAAAATATCTGATCACATCATACAGGGACACTCACGAAGGAGGCAGTCAGACCTACATGTCAAAGGTGAGCGAACTTGCCACCGGACGCCAGATAGCCACTTATCCCGGCTATCTATCATGGATGCCTAAAAGCGATCTTCTTTTCAAGACAGAGCAGTCGGGACGCAACATTCGTCTTCTGACAGTGAATCCCGCTGACGGCACTGAAAAAGTCGTAGCCGAGAATCTTCCTTCAGCCAGCTTCATCCTCTCCCCCAACTCAGATTACATTCTCTACACCCAGCAGCAGGAAGTGCCGTTTGAAAAATCACGCGACCTGTATGAAATCCTTCATCCCGAAGACAGACAGCCCGGCTGGCGTCAGCGCGGAAAAATAATGAAGCATGATCTCGCCACGGGCATCACCTCCCCTGTCACTTTCGGCAACCGCAGATCATACGTCCAGGACATTTCCGGCGATGGCAGCAAGATACTGCTCAGCGTGCATGAGAACCATGTCGATCAGCGTCCGGCCGAGCTTGTGTCCCTCTACGTCGTAGATGTCGCCACCAACAAAGCCGACACCATTTTCGAGAACGAGGGCTTCACGGGAGGAATACGTTTCTCGCCCGACGGTACCCAGATAGCCATCACAGGTTCGCCGGAAGCTTTCAAGGGCGTAGGTAAAAACCTTCCCGAAGGAAGGACCCCGAGCATGTATGACTACCAGCTATATGTCATGGACCTCGCGAGCCGCAAAGTGACTCCGCTTACACGCGATTTCAACCCGTCAGTAGAATCGATGTTATGGAATCCGGCGGACAACATGATATATTTAAAAGCGTCCAACGGCGACCGGTCTGATCTATACCGCGTCAATCCCTCTACAGGAAAGATAGAGAACCTCAATTCACGCGAAGAGAACGTGATGTACTTCGCTCTGGCGCGCAACGCACCTGTAGGAGTCTATTTCGGTCAGGGCGCATCGAATTCAGACCGCATCTATTCCTTCGACACCCGCAAGACCAACCGCCACAACCTCGTTGAGGATCTCAGCGCAAAGCGCCTTGACGGAATCAAGCTGGGAGAAGTAAACGGCTGGAAATTCCAGAACAGCAGAGGCGATTCAATCTCCTGTTATTACGTGCTTCCGCCCGACTTCGACGCTTCGAAAAGCTACCCGATGATCGTCAACTACTATGGAGGATGCACGCCGACGACCCGCACGCTTGAAAGCCGTTATCCACATCAGGTATATGCGGCCAACGGTTATGTGGTTCTCGTGATCAATCCGAGCGGAGCCGCCGGTTTCGGACAGGAGTTCGCGTCAAGACACGTCAACACTGCAGGCGAAGGGGTAGCCGACGACATTATCGAAGCAGTCAAGGGATTCTCGGCTGAACACCCTTGGGTCAACTCGAAGAAGATCGGATGTATCGGCGCTTCCTACGGCGGATTCATGACCCAATATCTCCAGACCAAGACCGACATCTTCGCCGCGGCAGTTTCCCACGCCGGTATCAGCGACCATTCAAGCTACTGGGGCAACGGTTACTGGGGTTACTCCTACAGCGAAGTCAGCATGGCCAACAGCTATCCCTGGAGCCAACAGGACCTCTATGTGAAGCGCAGTCCCTTCTATAACGCTGACAAGATTCACACTCCCCTCCTCTTTCTCCACGGTGACGCCGACACGAACGTGCCGTTCAGCGAAAGCGTGCAGATGTTCACTGCCCTGAAACGCCTGAACCGCCCCACGGCATTCGTGGCCGTCAAGGACGCCAACCATCAGGTTTTCGACTATAACAAACGAATGCAATGGCAGGAAACGATTTTCGCATGGTTTGCGAAGTATCTCCAGGACGATCCCTCATGGTGGGAACGCCTCTATCCGTCCAAGCCGCTCAACTGACGGTCAACGGACTCCAGATCAGACTGATTTAACGACTGTAGAACAGTCAGATCCTAATCAAGAACAAATCTGTTACCCGGCGCGAAAAAAGATATACCGCGTCGGGTAATATATTCTTTAAACTCGTCCTCATCCAGGTCGAGACCTTTCACAAGAGCCTCGGGAGAATCGAATTCGTCGCGCAGTTTCATGTTAAGAAAACTGAGCAGTATGGCGGGATCAGAAGGAAGATTATCCATTATTATCGTTTCAATTGTTGATTTTCAAGCTCATTCCATTGAGCTTTCTGTAGAGGTCAAGAGCATATACATCGGTCATGCCGGAAACATGGTCTATGACAGCCTGTATTTTCCCATAGGTCGTCGGGTGGTCGATTTCATATTGCTGAGGCACTTTCGACAAAAGCAGCCGGGAATAATTCATCTCGGGATTCCTGACCGCATGTATGAGTTTTTCCATAAGGAAAGCAATGATACTCGTTCCGGCAAGATCTATGTCCACGACATCCGACGAGCGATATATCTTTTCCCATGAAAGGTCATTGCATCCGGCGTATGCATCCCTTTCTCTCTGCGGGATATGATCGATCAGAGAACCTTCAAGCGTTCCGGTCAAAATCTTTTCTTCATTCTCTACAAACGCGTCGGAGGCTACTTCGACAAGACGCCCGATGACTCCCGAACGAAGATATGAGATACGCTCATTGGGATCAGATACATTTTTCATCACCTCACGCATACGCTGTCTCCTCTCTTCGGAGAAAAAAGCAAAGAATCGGTCGATGACTTCCGATGTGGCAAGAAGCCCGAGTTTATGGGCATCTTCTATGTCCATTACCTCATAACATATATCGTCGGCCGCCTCGACAAGATAGACAAGCGGATGGCGTGCATAGCGAACTTCACCGTCAGGACCGGGCTGAGGCAACATTCCGAGTTCCGAGGCGACTTTGACAAAGCTTTCTTTCTCCGAGGAAAAGAAACCGAATTTCGGATGATCGGCCTCGGCAAGCAAAGATTCATGGGGATACTTCACGATGGAAGCGAGCATGGAATATGTCATTGCAAAACCTCCCGGACGCCGCCCGTTAAACCGATGGGTCAGAAGCCTGAACGTATTGGCATTCCCTTCGAAATGGGTCAGATCGGCCCACTGGGCAGCCGTTAGTTCGTTACGTAATACAGTCCCGGGGCCTTCACTGAAAAAAGTCGCGATCGCTTTTTCTCCGGAATGGCCAAAAGGCGGATTGCCAAGATCATGTGCAAGACATCCGGCCGAGACTATCTCGCCGAGCGCATAGAAGACCTCGACCCACGGTTCACCGGCATATTTCGCGCTAAGGCGCAGACCGACCTCCGATGCCAGAGAACGTCCCACCGAAGCGACTTCAAGACTGTGCGTCAACCGGTTATGGACGAAAATACTTCCAGGCAACGGAAATACCTGAGTCTTGTTCTGCAGACGTCGGAAAGGCGATGAAAAGACCAGACGGTCATAGTCGCGAAGGAAATCGCTTCTGATACCTCGCTTGGAATCGTGATATTCCTCAAGACCGAAACGTTTGTCACATATAAGCCGGGGCCATTCCATCTTTTCAGGCCTATGGAAGGATTCTTCTCTTTTCACACCCATATATCCTCAGAGGCTTTCAGTCGCCTCGTTTTTTAATTATAAGAAAATCATTGTCAGCAGGCTGAGTCCGCTTTCCGGTATCGGCCGGAAGTGCGACAACCGAATCCGCCTTGTTTCCTTTCCCGCCCTGTTTGCTGACAGAGTCGGGTTGCGAGACTTGCTTTTTCAACGGACGAAGGAAAGAGAATATATTGTCGAAATCGCGTTTGAACATAATGCCGACACCCTGCGTGGTCAGGGCCGATTTGACATAGTAGTTCTGGTCGTTATACCGGTTATAGGCTTTCAGCCTTATCGTTCCGCGACGGTTCAGAAGATATTCGAGATCGAAATCGCCAATAAATGAATTATTGTTCAGTGCCTTATCTCTGTAGCCAAGGTTACCGTTGAATATCAGGCGGTTATTCAACAGATGGCTCGAGAGGGCCACTTCAACCTCAACATCAGAGAAATCACCCCTGTCAGATCGGAAATTAGGAGCGAGAGTCCAGTTTTCCGAGAGCTGGCCCAACATGTTGGAGAGCTGGGAGGAAATTGTGGAAGAAGCCACCGAAACGAATTCATTGCCTTTTGTCGCCGACATGTAATCGGGAGTATAGAACCTGTTAAGAGCCAACAGATAAATTATCTGGCGGTTCATCATATCCTCAGTGTTGACAATCGAGCGGACTTTACGATAGACGTCCTGTGTCAGCGTGGGGAATTCGAGATCGAAATTTATGTCGGGACTGCGCATGTCGCCTGTCACGAGCAACACGGCATTTACCGGAACATTCGTCCTGTTCAGATCCTTGTCGGCGAGGAACGACTCGTCAAGGTCAGAAAGGTTCGCATTCACACTGTAGGTCGCTGCCAGATCAAGCTGCGCAGCGTAGGGATCGCCGTTGAATTTAATCGAACTGCCGTCCTTTATGGTGAAATCCTTTATTATTATATCCTGCAGCGTGAAATTGTATTTTCCACGTTCAACGGTGTAAGTGCCGTTCAGCCGCAGATCCTCGTTGGCGGAATCGTAGGCCATACGCATGTTTCCGGAACCGTAGGCCCTGATTCTGTCACCGCCCACGGGGTCCATCACCAGCGTTACCTGCGCCTGGGGAGTGACATCGGCCGTTATGTCGATCTTGTAGATACTCGGAGGCGACTCGGGATTTTGCGCCGCCATGCGCTGTTTGAGCTGCGTTACAATCTCGGGGGGCGCGTTAAGGCGCGCTATGGAATCTTTTCGTGCACGGTCGCGGTCGCGGAACGTTATGAACTTGTAATCCTGCGCGTCAAGTTCATCCGAGAGAACGAATGTGAAAGTGGAACCTGCGTCGGTTGTGATGTTGGCCGATATATCCACCAGCCCGGGAACCCCTTTGATCGAAGCCGATCCCGAGCCGAGAATATGGCCGAACCAACGGGTTTCGGGCGATTCCTTGACATCATAAACGAGAAGCTTGCGTGCGTCACGCACCCGGAAATCAAATCGGGGTGATTTGAAACATTCGTGAGTTACCCAACCGTCAACCTTGGCCGTGTTTCCGTACATGTCGCGGATCGTTATTCCGGGTATGTCGATTCGTCCCGGCCGGAATTTTACCGAGTCGGTGGTGGTATATGAGGTATTGGTGAAGCCGAGAGTAAGCTTGACATCCTCTCCATAGACATCCCCTACCATGTCTATAAGCTTGAAGCTACCGTAGAGCCTTGCGTGACCCGACGCATAGCCGCTTATATCCGTGGCAAACGCCGACATGAACGGCAGCAGGAATCCAATGGAGATATGATCGGCATCGAAGGCCAGATCAAGAGAATCGGCCATCGGTTTTATATTTCCGCGTATATAGGAGTGGCGTTCGTCGGGCTGCTTTATGTCAGCATCGAGCATAACGGCTCTGGAGTCAGGGTTCCAGGATGATTTGATGAACGCATCGCCCATAAGCGAATGGTTATATGTCAGATTTCTGACTCTCAAACCGTCGGTGAATGCTTTAGGATGTTTTGAGAACAGATCCGTCGCATAGAATTTTCCCGTTGCTTTTCCGCCGAACATAGCGGTGGAAATATCGAGAGTCTCGAACACGTAATCAAGATTGACATCCTCGAGGGTCAGCGTGATGGTATCTGAGGGATTATCCGACGCCGTCCCCTCAATGCTGACGAACTGACGGTCGCGGCCCACTCTGAAATCGTGGATCTCGGCGCGCTTACCATTGAAATCGATCACGGAGGGCTCAACGGTCCAGACTGTGTCATTGAAGACGAGTTTTCCCGGATTGATGTCAAGTCGAGTTGAAAGGCTTTGGTCCTCGTTGCGGTCAAACAAGGCGGAAAGACTAAGATCGCCCGAATAGTCCCTGTTTCGGGTGATTTTCCATTCCACGCGGGTATCAAGATGATTGTCCGAAGCAAAGGCAGAAGTCAGAAGTGTCAGCGGGCCGTTTTTAGTGGGCAACATGGTTGAAAGAGAAAGATCGGCGCGTGGGAGAGAATCAACTTCACTTGCACCACGGACCGTCGCACTCACCGTTGTGTTCTCGATGAGTTTGTTGCCTTGCTGGAGATAGGGTGCGTCGAGCCTGAGGTTCATCTTGCGACGGGAGGCGTCGAGTCCGCCGTCGATCTTCACAGGATATATTACTTTAACGGGAAGCGAGACGAGAGGTTCCAGCGGGGATGTATCCTTTATCGTGAATTCATAAGAGAGCATATCGGTATCCGAATCCATGATAGAGCCTGACGATCTGTTGTTTCTGGAAGTCAGAGCGGGCAAGACGCCAGAAACCAGATTGCGGAAAATGCGTGGTAGAGCCGAAAGCCTGTAGTTACCCTCGATATTGCCGTCGATCACATCGGAATTCAGTTTCAGGGTTTTGAAGCCATTGTCATTGGCAAGCACAAAATCAAAATCCTGAAGATAGACCGCTTCTCCCGCCTTTCCGTAGGAAAGATCATCTATATCGAGTTCACCTTCCATATTGTCTATGTCGGGACCCCGGAACTCACCGATGCAATAAACCGAGAAACGGCGCTCGGGGTGCGCAGGATCAATGTTGAACAGAGCGGGCTCGACATCGCGTGCGGCGAGATTGAGATAAACATGTTTCTGCGGACCATCTATTGTGGCTATGGCATCGAGATCAAGATAAACTCCGGGGTTATCCACAGCGATGCTTCCCGAATAATTGTTTCCACGGGACTCCGCCTTAGCGGTGATATCGGTAAAATGATGATCACGATAAACGATGTCTGAAACATCGGCCTTAAATTTACCTTGAGGAATCTTTCCATTAAATGTAAGATCATAATCCATCTCGGCCGACAGATTGCCCAGATCGCCGAGGGGCTCTTCAAGTCCCTTCATCAGAGAGCTGCCGCTGAAACCGTCAAATTTCACGTTTCCGGCTATTGAGGGAGTTTTGCCGAGACTATAATCCGATTTCAGGTCGATTCTTCCGGGAAGAGCCGCTATAAAACCGTCGATTGTACCTTTTTTCAACGTTCCCCGTAAATCCGCACGCAACTCAGTGGAACCGAGATTGGCTATCATGGCGCTGACATTATGCGGAAGTGAAACAAAACGAGCTATCAGATCGAGTGTTCTCGGGGCATCAGCCTTTACTATAAGTTCGGGGATGTCAAGATCCATTTCGTCAGGGACCGTCGGATTCAGGACTCTGCCGGTCAATGCCACTTCAGCGCCGTAGGAAGTGCGCAAATCAAGCCGTTCGATGGAGATATCCTTTTTCGTCGCAGCAGCATGCAGTTCAGTATAAAATGTAAGATCTACGCCTCGCAACTGAGGGACAAACGGAACCAGATCAGTCGAGCCGAAATAGCTTCCGTCCAGCAGATCTATATCGACCGGACGGTCACTCCAGAGTTTTTTAAGCTCATCGTAGCTGTCATAGCTGATGTCAATGTCTCCGAAAGCAAGATGGGTTGCCGACAGGTCAAGAGTCAGCCCTTTCGCGGTCAGACCATGTGACGTTATGTGAAAGAGCCCTTTCATATCCGTGACCTTGACTCCGCTTCGCTCGCGCAGAGAGAACCGTCGGAGATCGATGGTGAAATCGTCGTTCTTGATGCGCGGCAGAACAATATCGGCCCAGAGGTTGCTCACCCGGATGTGTGAGGGATTGAAGCGAGTGGTATCGTCAGGGACCGACAAGACATCGTAGGTCACGGATGAATTTCTGATGACTGCCGTTTTTATCTTCAGGTCAAACTGAGTCGGGGGCTTTGTCTTGTCTTTAGGCTTGAGTGCATCTATGATAGGCTGGATATTGACGGGAGAGTCAGGATCAGCCCGATAGACGCGCGCCTCCATTCCCGAGAGCTCGACATAGGTGATAACGATATTTCCACGGAACAGGTAGTCGGGCAAACTGATTCCGGCTGCCAGACGGTTGATTCTGACGGCCGGCTCTCCTTCCTTATCTTTCACCATCACTCCTTTGAGAGCGAGACGGTTGAAGGGGACGATCGAAAGATCATCTATGGAGACATCCACGGTCAGGAGTGATGTCAGCTCTTTTTCCGCTTTCTCCGCTATGATTCTCTGGACAGCCGGCAATGACAACGCGACATAGAGCGATGCCGGAAGCAAAAAAGCAAGCACCACGACAATCATGAGACATGAGCGCAACACCTTATATGGCCATTTCAGATAGCGAGTCATAGCAACCTGCAAAATTAGCAAAAATAAATAACTAAATATGTCATTGAACAAATTTTAAGCCTTATTCGTCTTTTATTATAAACATATATTTATAACTAAACACTATATTATTATGAAAAAGTATCTGGCAGAGGGTATCGGAACCATGTTTCTGGTTCTGTTAGCTTGCGGTAGCGCGGTTCTGGCCGGGCCGAAAATCGGAGTGCTCGGAATTGGTCTTTGTTTCGGCCTCGTTTTGCAGTGTCTGGTCTATTGTATCGGCAATATTTCCGGTTGTCATGTTAATCCGGCCGTTTCTATCGCTATGTGGCTTGACGGACGCATGTCATTCGGAGAGTGTTGCGGATATGTGGTTTCCCAACTTATCGGCGCGGCAATCGGAGCGGGATTCCTCTATTGGTTCGTCAACATTTCCCCGGGATTTGAATTCGGAGGAACCACAGGCGCCGCATCTCTCGCCACAAATGTCATCCAGCCCGGCGCCAATGCCGGCATGGCGCTCATGATGGAGTGTCTCTTCACTTTCTTCTTCGTCATTATTGTTCTCGGCGCAACCGATCCGGCCAAAGGTTTCGGCAAATTCGCCGGTCTTGCCATCGGTCTGGCACTCGGACTCGTCAACATCGTAGGAATTCCGGTTGATAATTGCTCCGTGAATCCGGCGCGCAGTTTCGGTCCGGCTCTGTGGAGTCCCGAAGCTTGGCCTGATTTCTGGATAATGGTCGTAGGTCCCGTTATCGGCGCCGTCATAGCCGTACTTTGCTGGAAAGCCATCTCAGGCTATGTCAAAAATGACAAGGCCATTGAATGAAAATCCATGAACTAACAGAAGCGCAGGCCTCCGAACGGGTGCCTGCGCTTCCGTTTTATTTATGCTTTATGATAATGCCTGCAACCTGGACAACGCTTCGCCTCTTGACGCATCTATAAGCGCCGGATAATGAGCATCGCTGTTCACCACTATTGTCACGTCATTATCAAGGAGCCTGCGCCAATAACGCTCGGCAGGAAAAAAACGTCCGTTAGTTTCCCTCGACTTGGTGTTGATCTCCACCACGACACCGGAATCAAGTATGGCATCGACGAGTTCGCTGACTCTGCGGTCATACCACGCTTCTTTCTCTATGCCGGGTGAATAGACCGAGGCATTGTAACCTATCTTATCGAAATGGCCTATGATGTCGAAGCCGCCGGCTATGACCATCTCTATCGAACGGTCATAGAATTTATCGACCACATAACGTATGTCTCCTCCGAAGGATTCTTCCATCTTGCGCCGGAAACCGTCAGGGCTGCCGTCAACGTCTATCATGCGTCCTGTTTTGTCGGGGATGAAATGAACCGACCCGATTCTGTAGTCGAGAGGAAGATCCCTGAAGTATGGATGAGAAGGGCCCCAGTCCGGTCCGAGGTAGTCGATTTCCATAGAGCAGTAGAAATTTATCTTCTGACCGTAAATGGCCCGGAGCCTTTCGACTTCCGCAAAATATTCAGGCACGAGATCACGAGCCATATTGCAGGGCGAATCAATGGGCACAGGCGAATGAGGAGAAAAACCATAATGCCTGAATCCGGCCGCCACAGCAGCTTCAGCGAAATCGGACATGGGGAAGCGTCCGTCACAGAACTGGGTGTGGGAGTGGAAATTATACCTGTCAGTGCGAGAAATTATCGACTTGAAATCAATCATTCTGAATGGCAGGTTCGTTGATCGGAGTGAACGATTTGCGCGAATATATGAAGAGGGATGTCAGCATGCAGGCGATGACAACACCTGCACCTATAGCTATTTCCTGTCCCAGACCGAAACCTTCGGGCCGCGGAGCTGCAAGAAGATAGCTGACAGTAACCACAGTCATGAAACATGCGGGGATCAGCGTGATGATATAGGGCTTGGACTTTCTGGCGAGATATACGGTGACAGCCCATAGGGTGAACACAGAGAGCGACTGATTGCACCATGCAAAATATCTCCAGAGGACATTGAAATCCATCATCATTATCAGAGCCGTGATGACAAAAATAGGAACAGCGACCGCAAGACGCTTCCAAAGCTTACCCTGCTCGACCCCGATCATGTCGGCTACAGAAAGGCGGGCGCTGCGCAAAGCTGTGTCACCCGTAGTTATCGGAGCAGCCACAACACCTAACACGGCAAGAACGCCGCCAAATTTTCCGAGCCAGCCAAACGACACGTCATGGACAAGCGATCCGGCCGAATGTCCTTCGGCAGCCATATAAGCACTCAGTTGCTCGTATCCGCCGGTAAAGGCGACGGCCGCTGCAGCCCATATCAACGCCACGATACCCTCAGCAACCATGGCCCCGTAGAAAATGGGACGTGCATAGCGTTCGTTTGTCATACAACGGGCCATCATAGGCGATTGAGTAGCATGAAAACCGGAGATCGCACCACAGGCTATGCTCACAAACATCATCGGGAAAACGGGCAGACCCTGAGGATTGTGACTGGCAAATCCCGAAGTGAAATTGACCGGGATGGTGACATCTCCGAAAAGAAGCACAAATAAGATTCCGGCCGCCATGAACAGCAGAGCGAAGCCGAAGAGAGGATAAATATTGCCTATAAGCTTGTCGATCGGCAACAGAGTGGCAAGAACATAATATGCGAAAATGACGATTATCCAGAATGTCGTGTCGAGCGATTCAGGCGACATTGATGTCAGCAACCCGGCGGGAGTAATGACGAACACGGCAGCGACAAGCATCAGGAGCACAACACAGAAGACGCGGCTGAACTGCATGACAGGCTTGCCGAGCTGGCTTCCCACTATTTCGGGCAAAGACTTGCCTCCCATCCTGATGGATATAACGCCTGCGCAGAAATCATGGACACCACCTGCAAAAATGGTTCCGAGCGAAATCCAGAGGAAAGCAGCCGGTCCGAACATTATACCCATTATGGCTCCGAATATCGGGCCAAGGCCGGCGATATTCAGAAACTGGATAAGGAAAACGCGCCAGGGAGCAAGAGGTTTATAGTCGATGTCATCACGCATCGTCACAGCCGGCATAGGCCGGTTTCGGTCTGTGGCAAGGATGCGGTCAACGAACATGCCATAGATGAAATATCCACCGACGAGGATTGCAAGAGAGATAAGAAAAGCTGTCATCAAGAAATGTATATGGTTTTTTAATATCAGTTACCGGTTTCGGCTTTCACTACGCCATTGGCCATAGAACGGAGGCGACCGCGGAACTGTTCGAGCTGGTTTTCTTCCGATTTTATTTCACCGGCCAATGATCTATCACCTTTTCCGTAAGCCTCGCGAAGTTTCATCAGAGCGTCGTTTCTGGCATCGAACTCCCTTTTAGCCTCGAGATAGTCACGCATCAGGTCGGCGGCATGGGGTTCAGTGAACTGGCTGAGTGAAGTGACGACGCGCCCGTCGGGAAGCGAGAAAGCGAATGTTTCAGTCCCGGTCTTACCCGATGTGCCGGATGGAGCGAGATTCCTGACGACATCCAGATAGCGGGAATAATCCTGTCCTTCGCGGTGAGTGGCACGCATGGAGGTGATTCTCGCACGGTCAACGAGGTCAGGCGTTCCGTCAACGGGGTAATTGTCCCGGAGTTCCTGCGGAACAAAGAGATAAATCGTCAGAGAATCAGGAATCATGTTGCGGTCCGTCGCCCACCATCCCACACCGGTGGCATCATCGATAGCGAGAAGATAGTCGTCGAGCGGCGAGTTATAGGGCATGCCTATATTCTGAGGATTCAGATAACGGTCACCGTCATTGCGGGTAACATATATGTCATATCCTCCAAGCGATCCTTCGCCGTCGCTCGCATAATATAGGGTCATGCCGTCCGACAGAAGAAAAGGGAAATTGGCGTTTGATCCCAACTGCAGATTGTCGCTGACGGCATGAGGGCTCTCCCATGAGCCGTCGGCAAGATGGGAAGACTCGACTATGTTTACATTGCCGGCTGCGTCAGGAGTGCCCCAGAGCATACGGTCGCCGCTTTCAGTGACATAGACCGTAGTGGGATTCGCCGACTTGGAATTTTCAGGCAAGACGGAGCTGTCGGTAATACGTCCGGTTGGCTGAGAAATCCTGTAGGCCTTGAAGAAATCTTTCTTGCCGACAACGATCGAATCTATCACAATGACTTTTTCCACACGGTCAAGCATGGTTCGGGCCAGTTCCACACGCTCGATCAACTGCTCTGCGGCCACATGCGACGGAGACTTTTCATCGTGCTTGGAATCGATATATTTCTGTGCCCGTTCCTCAGCCTCGTTAAATCTGTATTGGATAAAATCAATTTTCCCCAACCAGGGCAGAGCTTCGTTTCCACCCCGTTCGAGATATTTTTTTGACTTTATGTAATCGCCGTTTTCAAAAAGAGCTTTTCCGGCTTTCAGATTCAGGGCAGCATTCTTAGGCTCCCGATCGGCTGACGCGGCCAGAGCGTCGGCATCGACAGCGGCCAGCATTGACGGCGCGGCAAAAACAGCCGCTAAAGCTATTATCAAAGACTTGCAGATATTCATGTGAAGTTCAATAAATAATTGAAACACAAAATTAGTGTTTTTCAGATGGCTCTGCAAATTTTTCACTTTTTTTCAACCGCTGCAAACCCTCAGAGCGAGGAATTGGTTCGGGAGGATTAATTTTGTAACTTTGCATCACATAGAAGAGATTTAGGATTATGGGATCTGATACAATCGGAATCATTCCGGCAAGATACGCCTCGAGCCGGTTTCCGGGTAAACCGTTGGCCAAGATAGACGGACGCCCGATGGTGTGTCGTGTCTTCGACAGGGCGGCTGAGGCGTTGGGGCTTGAAAATGTTTATGTTGCCACTGACGACCGGCGAATAGCGGACGTAGTGGAGAGCTCCGGAGGGACGGCAGTCATGACGTCGGGAGAGATTGCGAACGGCACCGCCCGTTGCGCCGCCGCTCTGAAACAGGTTGACAGAAGGCCCGACTTTATCATAAATATTCAGGGTGACGAGCCTATGATAGCCCCGGAAGATATCCGCCGACTGGCGGACGCTCTCCGGGAATCGGATGCCGGAATCACGACACTCGCCCGACGTTTCGAGCCGGAGGAAGGAATCGACACTCTGATCTCGCCCGATAATCCCAAAGTGGTCATGGACTGCAGAAATAACGCTCTATATTTCAGCCGCGCCGTATTGCCTCACGTGAGTCCCGCATCTCTGAAGCGACCTATCCATTTACCGCCATTCTATCTCCACACGGGGACCTACGCTTTCCGACGCGAGGTCCTTAACGAGATCGTCACTCTGCCCGAAGCCGAACTCGAAAAGGCGGAACGCCTAGAACAGCTCAGATGGCTTGCAGCCGGCTACAGAATAAAGATCGTAATTACAGATAACAAGACAATAAGCATCGACACACCGTCCGATCTGGAAAAACTATATGAAGCCACAAGACAAATTTAGAGCCACAGCGCCTGCAGTCTCACTAATGACAGTCTTCACACTGCCTGCGGTCAGACGACGTCTTCTCCCTTCCGGAATAGAGATAATAATCTACGACCGCTGCGACGAGCCGGTCAATTACATGACGCTTGTCCAGCCTGGCGGAGACTGCGAGTTCCCGTCGCCGGGATATTCGGCGCTTAATGCCGTCATGCGGCGGGAGGGGACGCGTTCATATTCGGGAGAAGAGATCAACTCTCTGCTTGATTTCAACGGTTCGTGGCTCAATATATCGTCGTCGGGCCATCATTTATCGTTGGCTATGCGATCCCTCAATTCGACATTGACTTCCTCACTTCCCGTGTTTAAGGAAATGGCCTTTAATCCGGTTTTCCCTGAAAAAGCACTTGAGGTCAGGCGCGCGTCTCTTGCCAGGAACATAGAAGTGGCCCTGACCGACGTGGATTTCATGGCCATGGCCGCTTCCGACGCCCTGATAAAAGGGAAAGGCCACCCCGGAGCACGCATAGATACCCCACAGGAAATAAGAGAAATAACCTCGAAATCTCTTGCCGATGCATTTGCAGCGAACTTACACCCGGAAAGCAGCAAAATATTCCTCTCAGGCATGATTACCCGGGAGGTCGAGGAATCAGTGGCGGAAATTTTTTCCGACATACCGAAGGGCAACAGCACCTATAAAGCGAACATAGTTCCTTTTCATGCCGCCCCTGCAGGGACGGTTGAAAAAATCGTAAAGAAAGACGCGAAACAGAGTTCCATAGTGATGACTCTGCCTGCCGTCGGGCGCAACCATCCCGATTACATACCGCTCCACATAGCCGTAAGCGCACTGGGAGGATATTTCGGCAGCCGGCTCATGCTTGAAATAAGGGAACGGCTCGGACTGACTTACGGCATATCAGCCTCTCTTCTGGGCAGCGAGGAAGGCGCCTATATCCAGATTCAGGCCGACACGGACTGCAGGAATGTGGAACGTCTCTGCAATGAAGTGAAGAAAGAGCTTCTAAAAATGATTTCCCAACCACCGGCCGACTCGGAACTCACCCGGCTGCGGCAGTCGTTGCTCTCCTCTCAGGCTGCAATACTCGACTCTCCATTTTCAATCATAGACTACCATATCTCTCAGCTGACAGCATCCATACCTGACGGCTATTTCGAGGAAAAACTTCAAGCCATAACACAACTCACCCCCGAGACAATCTCGAGGGTGGCTGCAAAATATTTTAAGCCTGATGAGCTGCGCACGGCAATCGCCGGCCGCAATTCATGAGTTATTTGTTGACACGGAATGGAGCGGCGCCCGTTTCAAAAAATTCAGCGATCTGGCGCGCTGCGGCAATACCGGCGTTGATGTTGGCTTCCGCAGTCTGAGCACCCATTTTCTTTGGTGTAAAGAACACTCGTCCGGGGAATTCCTCAAGCAATGCGTCGGCATTGTCAGGTTTCACATCCGCAACATATTTCAGATCAGGACGTTCGCGGAGCGCTTTCTGCAAACCGTCTTCATCGATCACCTCCTTACGGGCCGTATTTATCAGGACTCCGCCTTTAGGCATGAGGGTTATGAGATCATATCCAACCGAACGGGTAGTCTCCGGGGTAGCGGGAATATGAAGCGAAACGAATTTGTTACGGCTGTAAAGCTCGCGTATGTCATGCACGGGACTTACACCGGCGTCCTCCATTACAGAATCAGGGCAATAAGGATCAAGAGCGCTCACCTGCATGCCGAAACCTCCGGCTATGCGGGCCACGTTACGGCCAACCTGACCGAAAGCATGGATTCCGAGGGTTTTGCCCCGCAACTCGCTTCCGGAAGTGCCGTCATACATATTGCGTACTGCCATGACGGTCATTCCGAAAACCAGTTCTGCTACAGCATTTGAATTCTGGCCCGGAGTGTTTTCCACGCATACATCATGTTCGGTAGCGGCCTGCAAGTCGATGTTATCATATCCTGCTCCGGCCCTGACAACAATCTTCAGATTTTCGGCGGCGTCAAGCACCTCGGCATCGACTTTGTCGGAGCGAACTATCAGAGCAGCCACATCGGCCACTGCATCGAGAAGCTGCTTCTTGTCGGTATATTTCTCAAGAAGAACCAGCTCATGACCTTTTCCATCGAGAACCTCACGTATGCCCTCGACAGCTACAGGGGCAAACGGCTTCTGGGTAGCAACAAGTACCTTCATATTCTTACAGTTTAATGGGTTGCTTCGAAATCATTCATAGCCTTGACAAGCACATCCACGCTTTCCATGGGGAGTGCATTGTAGAGCGACGCACGGAAGCCGCCGACCGAACGATGGCCTTTTATTCCGACGATGCCACGCTCCGACGCGAAATCTATAAAGCTCTTTTCCAGATCTTTGTATTCCGCTTTCATAACAAAGCAGACATTCATTATCGAACGGTCGGCAGGATCGGTTACAGTGCCCTCGAACATGCGGCTGCCATCTATCGCCTCATAAAGTTTTGTCGCTTTGGCAACATCCATCTTTTCAATGGCGCGGATTCCACCGAGTTCCTTGTAGTAACGGAGGGTCTGGAGTGCGGAGAATATAGGCAATACGGGAGGCGTGTTGAACATCGAGCCTTTTTTCACATGAGTGCGGTAGTCAAGCATTGTCGGGATGGCTCTGTCAACATGTCCGAGCGCGTCATCACGTACAATGACAAGAGTTACGCCCGCAGGCGCGAGATTTTTTTGAGCGCCTGCATATATGATGTCATACTTGGATACATCGACGGGGCGGGAGAAGATGTCACTTGACATATCGGCCACGAGACGCACCGGACTTTCCGGATCGTAACGCATTTCGGTTCCGTAGATTGTATTGTTGGAAGTGAAATGGAAATAATCGGCGTCAACAGGGATGACGTAATCTTTAGGAATATAAGAGAAGTTTGCATCGCGTGAGGAAGCGACAACATCAACCTCTCCAAAAAGACGCGCCTCCTTTATGGCATTCGTAGCCCATGTTCCCGTTTCGAGATATGCGGCTTTTTTAGCAAGAAGATTGAAGGGCACCATGCAGAACTGCAGGCTTGCCCCTCCTCCGAGGAAAAGGACCGAATACCCCTCGGGAATCTCGAGAAGTTCTTTTACGAGAGCAACCGCTTCATCCATGACTGCCTGAAATTCCTTGCTTCGGTGAGATACTTCGAGCACGGAAAGACCTGTGTCGGCAAAATTGATGATTGCGTCGGCTGTGTTTTTAATGGTGTAGGGACTTAGAATTGAAGGCCCGGCATAAAAATTATGTTTTTTCATATCAGTTAGTTATTGGGATTTCATTTTTAACCGTTGCGGTGATTGACATTCTCAGTTGACTATTATCTCGTCGGTAAACAGACATGCGCTTCCGTCGGGTCGCTTGATGCGGTTGGCCTTTATGCGGATATAGCGTGCTTTTGTATCGGGAGCCGGAGTTACGACATAGTCTTTCATCAATATTTTCGGATAATAAGGATCCACTTCGCTCCAGACGGTTTCAAGGGGAGTAAAGTCAACGCCATTGTCGGAAAGTTCGAATTCCACTTTTTCCGGCAGATGCACCCAAGCTCCGGGAGCCTGCATAAAGTCGATAGCGATGGAATTCAGAGGCGTCACTTCGCCCATATCGAGGACTACATCGAAATCGCTGAAGAATCCTTGCCAGCGTTTGTTTCCACCGTAGGTCCATCCACCACGGACACCATCGACGAGAGTGGCTTCCTGAGTGCCGGGATAAGGATCGGCCCATTTCTTGTTATAGGTAACTTTTTTCCCTATCGCCTTGTGGCGCACGGGTGCAAGACTCTCTTTTCGTTCACCGAATTCGTTTTTGAGGTCGAACGCGTTATAACCGAGGGAATCGAGCCGTTCGGTCAGCGAAAGAGCGCGACGCAGAAAGTCGTCATAATTCTTCTCTGGAGTTGACCATCCTATCTCGGCAATGGCCATAGTACGCGGGTAGTACATGTATTCAGCGTGCTCGTCGGTCGGAATATATTCAGCCCAAAGATTGGCCTGGACTCCGAGGAGATGATGGGCTTTGTCGGCAGAGATGCTCGAGTCGAGAGGTTCGTAGGAATACACTTTCTTCAACGGCGTATAACCGCCAATCGAGATAGGCTCCTTGAACGGAGCATCCTGACAGTAATCTATGTAGCAGAATTCTCCGGGAGTCATTATGACATCGTGACCGGCAGCGATGGACTTGAGGCCGCCTTCGGTTCCGCGCCATGACATGACGGTGGCGTTAGGAGCAAGGCCGCCTTCAAGAATCTCGTCCCAGCCAATTATGTCGCGTCCTTTGGAATTGACAAACTCCTCGACACGATGGATGGCATAGCTCTGAAGTTCGTCAACATTCTTCAAGCCCTCTTTCTCCATACGTGCCTTGCAGTCAGGGCAATCACGCCAGCCTCTTTTGGAAGCTTCATCGCCGCCGATGTGTATGTGGGCCGAGGGGAATACATCCATAACCTCAGTGAGGACATCCTCGAGAAATTCAAAAGTCTTTTCCTTTCCGATACACAGATCCTCATCCACGTATGGCTTACCGCTGCACGACAATTCGGGATAAGCCGAGGTAACCTCTTTGCTATGGCCGGGAACCTCGATTTCCGGGATGATGGTTATATTTCGGTCAGCGGCATATTTCACGAGATCACGCATCTGCTGTTTCGTATAAAAACCGCCGTAGGCTCCGGGGCGCGTCGATTCACAATATTTCGCGCCGTTGTCGGCCCAATCCTGCCATTTGGCTTCAGGGCGCCATGCGGCGAACTCGGTCAATCGGGGATATTTGTCTATTTCCATTCGCCATCCGGCGGCATCGGTCAGATGAAGATGCATTCTGTTCAGCTTCATCTTAGCCATGGCATCGATCTGTTTCTTGAGGAATTCAGGGGAACGGAAATGGCGTGAAACGTCAACCATCATTCCGCGATAAGGGAAACGCGGCGCATCGCTTACCTTGCCGCAAGCGATACCGTCGGAACCGGGCAGTTCCGCCATCTGAAGCAATGTCTGAAGTCCATAGAATGCGCCGGCCGCCGTAGGGGCTTTTATCTTAACCTGCTTCGGTGTAATCTCAAGTGTGTAATTTTCTCCTTTTCCACCGGTTATCTCAAACAATAAGTCGGCTTTGGATGCTTTCTGCGCCGGTGTGAACTTTTCCTTTTCATCCGAAAGATAGTTAGCCAGCGTCGATCCGTCGCCTTTGATGAAATACGTTGCCTGAGAGGGCAATCTGAAGACTCCCTTGACAACGCTTACTTGTGCAGGTCGCGGAATGATATCATTAGGAGTCACCACTGCCGCCAGAGAAGTCAGAGGTAGCAGGGCGGCGACTGCTCCTACGATCAGAGTTCCTATTCGCATGTCGGTTTATATTTTTTATTTGCTCAAATATACGCTTTTTTCTCCAATATACAGAATTTGTAATTGAAATAAAACGAATTAATTTTTTATGGAACTGAGCAGCACCCTCTTACAAAACCGGCCAATAACTCATAATCCCGTTATTCAGCAATTAGTCCGAATGACAGAACAATCTTCCTCCTTCAGCGGTTAAAATGATGCTCATTCTTGTCTCTCTTCGCCGGGTTGGTTTCTTCATTTGGAGAAGCCGGCCCTTTTTAGAGCCGGTTCGATAATAAATATTAACGTCAGGGGGGGCAGGTAACTTCCGTCCCGTCAAAAAATAGATGGAGCATAATGTGACTGTCAGTCAGCACAGCCGGAGCATGAAAAGTATCGCGGCAAGATAAGTCATTGCACGGGCCGATGACAGATAACGCTCATAGTTCCGGCAAAGCCGCCGATAATTTTCGAGCCATGAATTTGTGCGTTCCACCACCCAACGGCCTGAAAGCGGGCGAAATTCAGCCGTACCGAAATTGGATTTCACACATTCGACAACGCAGCCGTCACCCCATCTTGCGGCGACTGTCCCCCACCAGTCTGCGCAGAAAAAATACGAGATTCGTGGATTCACTCCACTTGCGGAAATGATAATAAACCGTCCCGGGCGGTGGATAGTATCGGGGCAACATTTTCCACTGACAGCCGGTGTAAACAAGATATGCAATGGCTGTGAATACCCTGTAGAGGTCTGTCCTCTCCTTTCCGTGAAAGCCCGACAGGAACCTGCGGATTCGATTTCGCTGTCTGCGTTTAAACTTTATTTTCATGGGCTCAATAATTTGTGTTACTGAGATATAACACAGCCCAATACCATTTCCCCTTTGGGTTGAATGGAAATTACTGCCGCATCGTATAGCGCTGGCGCTTTTCAGCCTGTTCGTCAGTCGTGTACATCCAGTACACTCCTTCCTCGCAGACCAAAAATCGCTCCGCACTATGCGACCCTGACGTTAATATTTATTATCGAACCGGCTCTTATTGCTATATTATACGCTTCACCCGCATAGACACAAGTATGGTAGCTATGCAGCAAACCATAGTCCATAGGAAAAACAATCCATATCCAAGCTGTTCCTCGATCCATCCGGCTGCCATTCCCGGGAGCATCGACCCGAGGGTCATGAACCCGGTGCATATAGCGTAATGCGATGTTTTGAAGCGACCGCAGGAAAAATGTATGAGATAGAGGATGTAGGCCGTGCCTCCGAAACCATAGCCGAACTGCTCGGCAAACACGCAACCGGACACCACGGCCATGCTGTGGTCTTTAGCAAATGCAAGATATACGAACGCCAGACAGGTCAGCGACATGCTCCACGCCATAGGCATCAACCACCGTTTCAGGCCCCCTTTCGCCGCTACGATACCTCCGACTATCCCTCCGAGAAGAAGTCCCGCAACCCCCAGAGTCCCATAGACGACCCCGACCTCGGCAGTTGTCAGGCCGAGCCCCCCACGCGATTCAGGATGCAACAGAAACGGATTGATCATTTTTATGATCTGCGCTTCGGGAAGTTTGTATAGAATCATGAAAGCCAACGCCGCGAGAATATGCCGCTTGCGGAAAAATGAAGCAAAGGACTCCCCGAACTCGCGGACGACTTCCCTGACTCCGGGAGAGAGATTGCCCGTGCGCTCCACACGCGGCATCGCCACTGAATTATACAGAGCGAAGAGAAGAAACAGGGCAGAGAGACCGTAAAAAGTCCAGGTCCATGCCGAGGTTATATTTCCCGTGCTTTCCTCGAGATAACCCGCTACCATCACCACGGGTCCCTGACAGAAAAGAATCGCAGCCCGATAAAATGTGGTCCTTATCCCTACGAAAAACGACTGTCCATCAGTGTCAAGCCCGAGCATATAGTATCCGTCAGCGGCTATATCGTGTGTAGCCGACAGGAAGGCTATCGCGAAAAAGGAAGCCATGGAGAACCTGAACCATCCCGCTCCGGGCAACGCGAAGGCAACCGATGCAAGCGACAGCGCCAAAAGCCACTGCATTGCTATCACCCACCGGCGTTTTGTGGAAATGACATCCACGATAGGGCTCCATAACGGTTTTACAAGCCATGGCAGCATGAGCCATGAAGTATAGAAAGCCATTTCAGCGTTACTTACATCCATGCGGGTGTACATGATACCCGCAAGGGCCATAACAACTATATATGGCAGGCCTTCCGCGAAATAGAGCGACGGGACCCACCACCAGCCGGAACGAAATTTATCAGATGCCATCTCAGTAAAGCTTTATCAAACGAGTCCCTGGGAAATAGAAATTCAGAATATCCCGATAGCCATGTCCTTCCGCGGCCATGACTGCCGCTCCGATCTGACACAGTCCGACTCCGTGGCCCCAGCCCGAGCCGCAAAAAGTCCATGATCGCGGGACTCCGCCAAGGTCAGGCGCTCCCGACTCCACGGTGAAAGCAGAGCTGTAGAGATGGGAGGGAGACAATGTCCGTCGTATCTCAAGTTCTTTTCCTATTATCCGGTCTTTCAGAGCCCCCTGGATCCTCAACCGGTCGATGCGTCCGGAAGGTCCGCGATGAAGAGGAACAATTTCCAGAATATCACCGTAGTCCATGCCGGTCCGATCCTTTATTATCTGACGCAGTTCTTCCGCTGTGTAAGTGACTGTCCAGCGATAATAGCCGTCTGTGACAAGATCATAGTTGTTCAGGACTGTGGAAAGTACCTCTTTCGACGCACGTCCGCAATATGGATCATCAATTGAAGGCAGATATAAGGGATCGACGGGTTGCCAACAAGTTGAAAAAAGTTCCGTTTTCCCGCCACAACATTTTGAGAAGCGGGCGTCGCATAAATCGTAACCGAACGCGAGGACTTCACCACGGGTCGCTTCCAGAGCCGATTCGACCTGTGGAGTCGAAGCCTTCGTACATCCCTGATAGCGCTGACAGTGATCATCGGCACAGACATCGAAATCCGTGTGTGCCTCATGATCATACCAGCGTACGGTTTCTTCAGGAGTTTCCCGGCACGCATCCTCAGGAAATTTCAGCGGAGGTTCGATCTGGGCGAGGACCCAGCTTCGGGAAATGACCGCATGAGCCTTCAGAAACTCCTCGGGCGCAGCGGCATTCATTTCGGAGGAAACCACGCTTCGCAGATAGGTTTCAAGAGGCACCAGATTCACAGCCTGAAGCATCCCGTCGCGCCAACGTAGAGACAGGTCTCCGTGAAATGACTGATTTTCATGTTGCTGCCAGTGAAAACCTATCCCGATCATGACATCGCGGATGGTGAAAGACGATTGGGGTTCTGCGGCAGAGAAAATGATCTCTTTGCCAAAAGTGCGCCCGTCGAATTCAATATGTCCGTCAGGTAAAGCCCTGACAGAAATATCTCTGTCGGACAGGCCGGATGAAAAGGGGCCGGAATAAGCCCCGTGGAAGCGGAGATCAAGTTTTTCCGCTTTCACAATGCCGACCGACAGAATTCGCTCCGATATTTCGGGGATCTCACACCGTGAATAACCACAGTCCTCATATATCTTCCTAATGAACTGACTGTCAGAGCATGCTGCGAAATCGGCTTCTCTCGGTGCGATGATCACCCCGGCCATCTCGACCGACGCCGGCGAAATGAGCGCCTGACCCGAAGATTGACCATAGCATGACGGCCGGTGAGCCTTACGCGGGATGATTACGGCTTCAATAAAGCCTTTACGGTCGCTACGCACGTAAAGATTCACATCCGGTTCCTCTCCGTGGCGCAAATTCCAAAGGGCGCCTTCGATACGTTGCGCCACCTCGTCACCATCCGTTCCGCTGACAACGATTGTCTTTACCGGTGACCAGTCACTGGGATGACTCCATAAAGGAAGCGGCGCCGACGGGACAGCCTGAAAGTGGAGATGATCGGGGGCTGAAGCGCCGCTGCGCGGCCCGTTGTAAAAAACTGTCATGTCCGGCAATTCCTTCGCGAACCCGATCATATCCCGGACCCGGCCGACAATGCGCTGATCTTCGTGGCGCTTGAAAGCAATTGTCAGATGACGGTCAAAGACGGGATAAGGATTGACAAGTATCTCATATTCCCCGCAATCAAGCGAAATCTGCTCCTGAGGCCTGTTTTCCGCACAAAGAAAACATCTGCGCCGGGCTATCGCGTCTTCACTTATATCAGCGGCAGAGGATCTTATTCTCGCGGGATTATACTGCACCACGATGCTCTCGCCGCCTACACCAACAGTCATGCGGTCGCAGTCGGCAAGACGCCGGTAATTCTCGCGGGCCAGTGGCCATATCGCGAACTGCCGTTCATATAATTCTTCTATGTCAAACATCGAGGCAACGATTAAGTTGACGGCGCGCACTCAATTCCCATGAACGCAACGTGTCTTTGTAATAGTTGAACCGATTCGCTTTTTCCCTTGTCAGAGACGCATCAGAATTTCCCTCCCAGCGGCGGCACAGATAGAGCACATCGTAAATGCGTTTCACAGGGTAGCCTCGCGTTATGCGGAGGGCCATCGCGTAATCCTCTCCATAGCTGACATTCGGGAAGCGCAGGTTCCGGGCAATACCCGTAAAGAAAGCCCGCGGAGCGCCCATACCGTTTATGCGAAGAAGATTGTTCGGCCCGTTATCGTCAGTCCATTCCCGGTGATCTATGACACCCGGAGGAATGGTTTCGAGATTAAAATCCGTAAGTTTATATGATCCCACAACCATCGCGCAATGATTGCGTCTGAAACAATCGACAATCGCCGAGAGAACCGAAGTCGAAGAATAGAGGTCGTCACTGTCAAGCTGCACGGCGAATCGGCCGCAGTATTTCGAGCAGAGCGCCTCGTTCCAACAACCGCCGATTCCTAAGGTCATTGATTCCGGGACTATATGTATCAGCCTCGGCGATTGCGAGGCCATCTCTCTGAGCAATTCCGTCGTGCCGTCAGTGGAGTGGTTATCCACCACTATGACATTATAATCGAAATCAGTCTCCTGCGCGAGCGCGCTTCTGACAGCATCGCCCACTGTGGATACGCGATTCTTTACCGGAATGACAACGGAAGCCTCCACGGGATAATCGCCGGTGAAATCAATTTCTTCGTGACGGGGCGCAATCCAGGCGCCTGTCTGCCGGAGATATGCCGTGAAAGCCTGCTCCATTTCAAGCTGCACCTCACGGTTGCGGGGATTGACATAATCGAACTGTCCGCCGCATTCAGCCACATTCCCGACAGAATAAAGAGGCTCGGGAACGTGAACTATCGGCCCGACGGTTGAAAGAGAAAGTCGCGCGGCATACCATGCGGCATGATTATAGTCCGGCATGCTCTCCACTATTTCCTTCAATGCATCGGCGCGAACCATTACCAACGGTCCGAAATCGAAATCATCTCTCACCGAGCCTTCCAGACAATCGTTCAGACAACAGACAGCGTCATGACTGAAATAGTCAGAATAAACCATTGCGGCATCGGTCTCTTCAGCCACGCGGACCATGCGGTCCATTGCACCCGCCGAAGCCTCTACATCCGGCCGGGAATCGGTCTGAAGGAACAGCCACGGGGCCACGGCCTCCTCAACAATGTGGCGGAGACAGGCGGTTGAACAAAGTCCTGCGATAATCATCGGAGTCATCGCAACTCATTTATTATAATTTTATAAATCGGGGGAGCCGCCACAGCCAGACAGATATTTCTGGCAGGATCCGACCGGAAACAGGAATACTCACATCCCGCCTCGGCTGCAATCAGCAGTCCGGCGCAGACATCCCATTCATGGAGATTGAGTTCCCAGTACCCTTCCAGAAAACCGGCTGCCGTATAGCAGATGTCGATCGCCGCGGAACCGAGGCGACGCAACCCTCGGATAAGCGGAAGGATACGCGCGACGTTATCGAGATTATTGTCGGGATTGACATTTTTATCCACCGGAAATCCAGTGGCAAGAACCGAACGGTCTATCGAAGCAATAGCGGAACAATGTATGGGCTTACCGTTCAAAGTTGCGCCACCGCCTTTTTCCGCGCAGAAAAGTTCACGAAGGTAAGGAGCATAGACCACTCCCACCACAGTCTCGCCTCTGTATTTCACACCTATGGAAACGCTGAAATTCGGAAGTCCCGAACGGAAATTGGTAGTTCCGTCAAGCGGATCGATGACCCACTGATAATCCGCGTCGCCTCCCGAAACGCCGGATTCTTCCGACAGAACGGCATGGTCGGGGAAATGTTCGCCGAGATAACGCAAAATGACACTTTCAGAGGCTTTATCAGCCTCCGTCACAATGTCGCTCTCGTTCAGTTTTGTAAGGACCTTGAGATGATCCGACCGGAAATAACCGAGCAGAACATCTCCGGCCATACGGGCTACTTCGACGGCCGCTTCCTTCAGTCTCTTATTTTCGGGATTCATGATTATTAGTTTTGACTTTAAATCTTGACCGGAATAGGACGCCGGAACTCCTCCTTGAAGGAAATCAGAGTTTCCGTGCGCCCTGCACCCAGAGGCTGCAGGCGGTCATGGATAAGCTGGAGAAGATGGGAATTATTATGAGCGTAGAGTTTAACCAGAAGATCATATTTACCCGTGGCGTAGTGTAGTTCCACCACCTCGGGAATTTCATAGAGAGCTTTGGTCACACGTTCGGAATCGGATGGATTGGCAAGGAAAAATCCTATGTAGGCACATGTCTCATAACCGAGAGCGGCCGGGTTGATAAGAGTCTCGAATCCTTTTATCACTCCCGCCGAAGTCAGTTTCTGGATGCGCTGATGGACCGCCGCACCTGAAACATTGTTCTCCCGCGCAATTTCAAGAAAGGGGATGCGAGCGTTTACCGACAGCATCTCCAGAATCCTTTTGTCGAGTTTATCTAACTGGTATTGTGACATCATCAAATTGTTGGGATCATTCGTTTGACGGAGAGAATAGATGTAGTTCCAGACGCAAAATTACAATAATTCCTCAACATAATAAAGCAGTCGCGCGTTTAACATTCATAACCGTCTTTCATATTTTTTATTTTTTGAAAAAGTTCGTCACATATTCGATTCTGATGCTTTCCACCGCTGTCGCGGTGGCCGCAATCCCGGCCGACACGGTTCCTACCGGCGGCGCACCTCATCCCATGCCTCAGGCTGTCGGCCTTACCCTGAGCGGAGGAGGCGCTAAAGGCATAGCCCACATCGGAGTGATCCAGGCACTCGAAGACAACGGCATCCCCATAGACTGCATCACGGGCACTTCCATGGGCGCGATTGTAGGAGGCCTCTACGCCATGGGGTACACTACACAGGAAATGATGGAACTCATTGAATCTGAAGGATTCAGTTACTGGTCAACAGGAACACTTGATCCTCAATACACCTACTATTTTCTCGAGCAGGAGGAATCCCCATCACTGATCAGCCTGTCGTTGGGCAAAGGCGGGAGCCGTGAAAACGGTGGAGGGCCTGACCTTCCAACGTCGCTCATCAATCCCATAGCCATGAATTTCGCTTTCATGGAACTTTTCTCGCCCTACACCGCGCAATGCGGCTCGGATTTCAACAAGCTGATGGTCCCCTACCGGTGTGTAGCCTCAGATGTGAACCGCAAACGCAAGGCGATCTTCTCGCAAGGCGATCTCGGGCAATGCATCCGTGCGTCAATGAGTTTCCCTATGGTTTTCCATCCCACGGAAATAGACGGAAGGCCTATGTATGACGGCGGCATCTACGATAATTTTCCGGTCGATGTAATGCTGTCGGAATTCAAACCGGCAGTAATGATAGGCGTGGATGTCAGCAGCGGAAACACCCCTGACGAGCCGGACGCCAACATGATGGATCAGCTCGAGTCGTTGATCATGCAATACAGCGACTACTCTGTCCCCCCTTCAGCAGGCCTTAGACTGAAAATGGATCTTGACCGGTTCGGGTTGCTTGATTTCGGAAAAGCAAGGGAGATTTACCGCATAGGCTACGACTACGCCATATCGATGATGGACTCCATAAAATCAAGAATTCCGCAGCGCCGCAGTGCGGCGGAGGTGTCGGCAAAGCGTAAGGAATTCAAGGCTAAGACTCCAAAACTGAGATTCGGCCACGTGGAAGTCAACGGAGGCACACCCTCGCAGAACGGCTACATACGGTCGCTTTTCAGGAAACACCATAGCGACACCATATCTCTCGCACAGGCACGCGACGGATATTATCGCGCTGTAACTCCCGGAAAATTCATAAACCTGATTCCACGAGCCCATTATGACTACGATTCCGGGCTTTTCGACCTGCGGCTCAAGGCCAATGTAAAAAACGATTACAATGTGACTTTCAGTGGCTACCTCACGACCACCACCAATTCGATGCTTTATCTTTCGGGAGGTTTCCGTACGCTCAACTTCAATTCGCTCGACATGAAAGCGAGCGCATGGATAGGACAAAGCTATCTTGCAGCCAAAGCCGGCCTCCAGTTTCAGCTGATGCGTGACAATCCTTCTGCAATCGGCTTGCTTGCCGTGGCCTCCAGACAGAAATATTATCCAAGTGACAGATACTTCTTCCAGTCATCGGATGCCACAAGACTGATAACGGACCAATATTTCGGACGTATAACGTATGGAGTGGCTGCCGGAAGGAAAGGGAAAACCGAAATAGGCATAGGTGTTGGTCAGATAGAAGACGAGACACCGAATAAAATCATGGATATGGATCCGGTTTCATCTCTCCACCGGACCCTTTTCCAACTCATCAGCCGGTATGAACACTCCACTCTTGACAACCGGAACTACCCTACAGCCGGGCATCATTGCAAGGCATCCGTGCAGCTGCTAACCGGTTCCTACAAAATGTATGACACCGATGGAGCCATAGCTTTTCCTGATTTCAAACGCCACAGGACTTCCGGTCGCCTTGACATCTATTTTGTGCATTATATTCCGGTTAACGACAGATTTGTCATGGGGGCGAAATTTACGGGAGCCGCCACAACCGACAAACTCCTGCCATCCTATCTGGCATCAATAGCAGCTTTGCCCTCCTATATGCCCGCAGCATCTATGGCAAATGTCTTTGCCGGAGGCTTCCGAAGCCGTCAGTTCGGTGTCATAGGTCTGGAACCGGTTTTGAAAATCAGCCAGTTCCTGCAGTTAAGGGGCCTGCTCGAAGGGTATATGCCCTACAGAGCGGTAAAATGTGGAGAGAATGGAGAAGCGATTTTAGGGAGACCGTGGCATGACCCTGAATTTTATGGCGAATTACGATTCGTGGCTCAGATGAAATTCGCTTCCGTCTCGGCTTATACCCACTACTCCACAGCGCCCGAAGGTCATTGGAATTTCGGTCTGACACTCGGGCTCTACATTCCCGCGCCTTCATTTTTCCACTGATTTTTGAGTCTTTTACTTGTGGATTGAAAGGATAATGGCTAAATTTGCGGTATCTTTAATCCTATACCGAATATGACAGTCGTTGACCGTTTCTTAGATTATGTGAAGTTCGACACCCAGAGCGACGAACTGACAAACCTTACGCCCTCAACTCCCGGGCAAATGATATTCGCCCAACATCTCGAGCAGATACTGCAATCCATGGGGCTGAAAGATATTTCACTTGATGAAAACGGCTATCTGATGGCCACCCTTCCCGGGAACAGCCCGAAAGGAGATCTCCCGGTCGTCGGATTCATAGCCCATCTCGATACATCTCCCGATATGTCGGGACGTCATGTCAATCCGCGCATAGTGAAGAATTATGACGGGGGCGACATTACGCTCAACGCGGAGAAAAATATTGTTCTCTCCCCGGCTGAATTCCCCGAACTGAACCATTACAAGGGACAGGACCTCATAGTGACAGACGGCACCACTCTTCTCGGAGCCGATGACAAAGCCGGTATCGCCGAGATCATCACAGCCGTGGACTATCTCATGAATCATCCCGAAATAAAGCACGGAGACATCCGCATAGCCTTCAATCCCGACGAGGAAATCGGTCAGGGCGCCCACAAATTCGACGTGAAACGTTTCGGCGCAGACTGGGCCTACACAATGGACGGCGGCGAAATCGGCGAACTGGAATATGAGAATTTCAATGCCGCCGTTGCCCGCGTCACTTTCACCGGCCGCAATGTGCATCCCGGATATGCTAAGCACAAGATGATCAACTCTATCCGCATCGCCAATCAGTTCGCGATCATGCTGCCCCGCTGGGAGACGCCCGAACACACCGAAGGATATGAGGGATTCTATCATCTGATCTCAATCGAAGGCTCTGTAGAAAAAACGACTCTCACATATATTATCCGCGATCATGACCGCGACCGCTTCGAGCGCCGCAAAAAAGAATTCGAGCATCTCACCCGCAAGATAAACCATGAATTCCCCGGCGTTGCATCGCTTGACATCAAGGATCAGTACTACAACATGCGCGAGAAGATCGAGCCGGTTAAACATATAATCGACATTGCAATCAAGGCGATGGAACTTGCCGGAGTAGAACCGAAAGTGGTGCCTATCCGCGGAGGAACAGACGGCGCCCAGCTTTCGTTCAAGGGTCTCCCCTGCCCCAACATTTTCGCCGGTGGCCTGAATTTCCACGGTCGCTATGAATTCGTGCCGATTCCCTCGATGGAGAAAGCCTCTCAGGTCATTGTCGAGATAGCCCGTCTTGTGGCAGAAGGCTGAACCGCCAATCTGACATGAATAAAAAACTGACAGCCTTAACGACTGCAATTTTCTCCATTATACCTTCGACAGGGTTCGCCGGAGTGGTTGTCGAGAAAACTCCTGAATCCTCCCGGGGCGAAATTGTAGCCGAGCTACCCTACCAGTTTTATTTTCTTACAGGCGACGATTTCGAAAAGGAACTGCATTGCTGGTTTCCGGCTACTGAAGTGGAAGTGGCTGTGACGGACGAGGATTCCGACAGGTTGCTTCTCATCGGTCATGAGCCCATGCTTGGCGATTATGTGTCGGGGTTCAAGGTTCCCGATTCTGACGCTACAATCCTGACCGTGCGTAGCGGAGGACGCGAAATCCATTGGATTGGCGTTTACAGAATAGACAGCCACAATAATGCCCGTCTTCTTGCCGAAGTAGAAGGTCCGACTCCGGACAATCCCTATGTCGAAGACTCGGAGCAAACAGCCGACATAACAATCGTTGAAATAGCCGACGGCATTCCGGCATATATCGAAGTGCATTTCGCCGACGGTAAAACTCGGAGCATCGATTTCAACGGCAACCCTATTGAGTAACCGATGTTTATCTGAGGGCATATTATCCCGAAAGGCTAATTATATTTGACAAAATGCCATATCTGATCGTCATAACCGGAGCCACAGGGTCAGGAAAAACCGACATTGCGGTACAACTCGCCTCGCGGCTCCGCTGCCATATCATTTCGGCGGATTCGCGACAGATTTACCGCGGTCTTCCTATCGGGACAGCCGCTCCTACTCCGGAACAGCTTTCGACCGTCCCTCATCATTTTGTAGGGTGTCTCGACCTGGATCAATATTACAGCGCTGCGTGTTTTGAAGCCGATTCGCTCGCACTGCTCGAGAACTTGTTCAGGACAGACAATTATGCAGTGATGTGTGGCGGGTCAATGATGTATATCGATGCCGTGACGCGCGGCCTCGACGAGCTGCCGACGGTTTCGGATTCAATCCGGAGCAAAGTCTATGACCTTTATGAAGCGGGAGGAATAGATGCGATCCGCGACAAGTTGCAGCGTCTTGATCCGGTATATGCGGGGAAAGTCGATCCCAACAATTATAAACGCATAATCCACGCTATAGAAGTTTCACTACAGGCCGGAGTGCCCTATTCCTCGCTATGCACCGGCAAGACTAAAAAACGACCCTTCGAAATAATAAAAGTGGCACTGGATCTTGAAAGGGCGGAACTTTTCGACCGCATCAACCGGCGAGTGGACAGAATGATAGCCGACGGACTGGAACGGGAAGCCGACGGATTGTTCAGCCGGCGGCATCTCAACTCACTCAACACCGTCGGCTACAAAGAGCTGTTCGCCATGATGGAAGGCAAAATGGACAGAGAAACAGCGATAGCGAGAATAGCTAAAAACACCCGGGTCTATGCCAAGAAGCAACTGACATGGCTCAAGCGGGATCCGGAACTGGTCTGGCTTAGACCGGAACAGGTAGTGGAATATGTTATGCAACGTGTTGGAGCAGGGTCACGCACAGTTGACCATGACGTTGCGGCGAGTTGACCATCCCTGGGAAGTATTTCTCAGCTCAACCGTTGCCAGTCCGCGCATTGCTCCGGTCGCGGCAGCCATCAGACGCGAAAGGATTTCTGCAAAAGAAGAGACTCCGCTGACATTTATTGTGGCCAATGACATTCCGCGCAGACGGAGTGTAGCATGAATGACATCGGTAAGAGAGATTGTTGCCATGATCGCTGTTTTTTGAAGTGTTTGACTTGTTTTGTTTTACACTGCAAAATTACCGCGATCACGGGCAATTTAAGCGCCCATGTCAGCTAATTTAAGTAAACACAAATATACAGCAAGTCGCCGGAAACACTATTGATTCCGGCGACTCACGAAGTGTATATAATGGAGTAGATAAGTGTGTTTCCAGATTAGAGAATACCCTGTGCCTGCATAGCCCGGGCCACTTTCATGAAACCGGCCACATTGGCGCCCTTGACATAATTGATATATCCGTCGGCCTCTTTGCCGAAGAGCTCACACTGATGATGTATCTCAGCCATGATTCCTTTCAGGCGGTTATCGACTTCCTCGGCGCTCCAGGAGAGTTTCTGGGAATTCTGGGCCATTTCAAGGCCGGAAACCGAGACACCGCCCGCATTGGCCGCCTTGCCCGGTGCATAAAGAATGCGTGCAGCAAGGAATTCCTTGATCGCCTCGGGAGTGGAAGGCATATTTGCGCCCTCACTCACGGCTATGCAGCCCTGTGCGAGAAGAGCGCGGGCATCATCGCCATCGATCTCGTTCTGCGTGGCCGAAGGCATGGCAATGTCACACTTGACGCGATGCCAGGGACGCTCGCCGGGGAAGTATTCACAACCGTATTCTTCGGCGAACTCGCGTATGCGGCCGCGATAGATGTTTTTCAGTTTGAAGATATAGTCAAGCTGCTCCCGGGTAATTCCGTCAGGAACATAGATTGTTCCGTCGCTGTCGCTCATCGAAACTACTTTTGCGCCCAGCTGGAGAAGCTTCTCGGCCGTATATGTCGCAACATTACCTGAACCGGAGATAGCCACTTTCTTATCCTTGATGTCTATTCCACGGGGTGCAAGCATCGACTGAAGGAAATAAACGTTACCGTAGCCGGTCGCTTCGGGACGGATAAGAGAGCCTCCGAACTCGCGTCCTTTGCCGGTAAATGTTCCGGTGAATTCGCGGGCAAGCTTCTTATACATACCATACATATATCCTACTTCACGACCGCCGACACCGATATCACCGGCAGGTACATCGGTGTCAGGACCGATCTGACGCCACAGCTCCGTGATGAATGCCTGACAGAAACGCATGACCTCCATGTCGCTCTTCCCGCGCGGCGAAAAATCGCTTCCGCCTTTGGCGCCTCCCATGGCAAGCGTGGTCAGAGAGTTCTTGAATGTCTGCTCGAAAGCGAGGAACTTGAGAATGGACTGATTGACCGAAGAGTGGAAACGGATACCGCCTTTATAGGGACCGATGGCATTGGAATGCTGGATTCGGTAACCCATGTTGTTCTGCACACGGCCCTGATCATCGATCCAGGAAACACGGAATGAGTATATGCGGTCAGGGATGCAGAGACGCTCTATCAGATTATATCGTTCAAATTCGGGATACTCGTTATAGACATCTTCAATGGAGGTGACTACTTCTTCTACAGCCTGCAGATATTCCGGTTCATTCGGGAACCGTCTGCGCAGGTCAGACATTACTTCAGAAGCTTTCATTGTAACTAATTGTTTTTTTACCTTAGAAATTTGTTTAAACCTATTGGGAAAACCTTGCCAAATGTCAGCAAAACCCAGTTTTCGCTTGCAAAAATACACATTTTTATCATATATAAACACAAAAATGCAATATTTTTTCTTTCATCGGCAAAAAATTCATCATGGAAGAGCCAATCTTGTATAATAGCTTTACAAATCGTAACTTTGCAAAACAAGAAACCATCATGACAATCAACCAGATCACGACACATGCATAAGACACTTCTGAAAATTTCGTTGCTCCTCATCATTCTCCTGACAACCGGCTCTGCGCTCCACGCTGAATCCGGGAAATTCTCTACAGCCGGTTTTTACACTGTTCCTGAAAGCGGCAGAGATGTTTTCTCCATGAATCCGGCCTGGCGTTTTCATAAAGGTGACCTCGTCAACGCACAGTCCGTTTCCCTCGATGACTCGGACTGGACCACGGTCAATCTGCCCCACGGAATAGAGGAACTGCCTCCCGAGGCGAGCGGGTGTGTGAATTATCAGGGTGTGGTGTGGTACAGAAAGCATTTCACTCCTGCCGACTCGCTCAAAGGAAAGAAACTGTTCCTGCATTTCGAGGGCATAATGGGGAAAAGCAGAATATATGTAAACGGCAAAGAGGAAAAGATCCATTATGGAGGCTACCTGCCGGCAATAATAGATCTGACCGGAAAACTGCAGTTCGGGAAGGACAATGTAATAGCCGTGATGGCCGACAACAGCAACGACCCTTCCTATCCCCCCGGAAAGCCTCAGGAAGCTCTCGATTTCACATACATGGGAGGTATCTATCGCGATTGCTGGCTGATTGCACATGACAACGTGTTTATAACCGACCCCAATTATGAGAATGTAACCGCGGGCGGAGGGCTGGCGATAAACTTCAGTGATGTCTCGGAAAAATCGGCGCGTGCTGACATCAAGGCCCACATACGTAACGACGGAAAGAAAACCTTTTCAGGTAAGATTACATACATCTTGACAGGTCCGGACGGCAAAGAATTAAAAAAACAGTCGGGCCGGTTCACAGTCAGGAGCGGGCAGACCGCAAATGTTTCAGTAGCGTTTCCGGTTGAAAAACCCTCTCTATGGTCGCCGGACGACCCTTCTCTCTATATGCTGACAGCCAGAATCGAAGATTCACACGGCAAAACGGTTGACGCACTCCGTAAACGCATAGGTATCAGAAGCGTGGAATTCAGGGGCGCCGAAGGATTCTGGCTTAACGGCAAACCGTTCGGAGAACCGCTCGTCGGCGCGAACCGCCATCAGGATTTCGCCGTTGTCGGCAATGCTGTGCCTAACAGCGTTCACTGGCGCGATGCCAAGAAATTGCGCGATGCCGGCTTCCGGGTCATCCGCAACGCCCACTGTCCGCAGGATCCCGCGTTCATGGATGCCTGCGACGAGCTCGGACTGTTTGTCATCGTCAACACTCCGGGCTGGCAGTTCTGGAACGACAGTCCCGAATTTGCAGAAAGAGTATATTCCGATATCCGCAACATGATACGCCGTGACCGCAACCATCCTTCAGTGTGGATGTGGGAACCGATATTGAACGAGACCTGGTATCCCGAAGATTTCGCAAAACGGACGGTGGAAATTGTCGATGAGGAATTCCCGAACGGAGCCACAGTCTCGGCATGCGACAATGAAGCCCGCGGCAAGGAGTTCTTCAAGGTCCGTTTCTCTCATCCCGTCAATGCCTCTCCTCAGGAATCGCGTCCCGAGATGGATCCCTCTATCTCATATTTCACTCGTGAATGGGGCGACAACGTTGACAACTGGAATTCACACAACTCTCCGAGCCGTGTCGCGCGAGGATGGGGAGAATACCCGATGCTCGTTCAGGCAGTCCATTATGCGTCGCCCGATTACCCCTATACGTGCCTGCAGACCCTTCACTGCAATCCGCCGCAACATATAGGCGGCTGCCTGTGGCACTCTTTCGACCATCAGCGCGGCTATCATCCCGATCCGTTCTATGGAGGTGTGATGGATGCTTACCGACAGCCTAAATACTCTTACGAGATGTTCCGCTCACAGCGTTCGCCCGAGAAGAAAGACCGTCTTTACGAGACCGGGCCTATGGTGTTCATCGCTCATGAGATGACTCCCTTCTCACCCAAAGACGTGACGGTCTATTCCAATTGTCAGGAAATACGCCTGACTTTCTGCAAGGACGGCAAAACCATGACTAAAACCCGCGCAGGAAACGGAGAAGGGATGAGGTCGCCCATATTGACATTTCAGGATATGTATGACTTCATGACCGACAAGGAACTTACCCGACAGGGCCATCAGGATGACGTGTGGCTCCTTGCCGAAGGATTAATCGACGGAAAAGTAGTTGCCTCACATAAAGTCCTGCCGGCAAGACGCCCGGCAAAAATAGTTCTGAAGCTTGACAATGAGAATGTGCCCCTGAAAGCCGACGGATCAGATTTCGTGACAGTGATCGCTTCAATCACCGACAGTCAGGGAAATGTCAAGCGTCTGAACAACCAGCATATCCGCTTCTTTGTCGAAGGCGAGGGACAACTCATCGGCGACACAGTCATGACTGTCAATCCCGCGCCGGTAATCTGGGGCACAGCGCCCGTGCTTGTACGCTCCACAATGAAGCCGGGAAAAATAAAAGTCACCGCCACGGTAATGTTGGAGGGAATCCACACTCCTGTCAAAGGCGAACTTGAATTTGAGAGCGTTCCGACTGATGTCAAAGCAGTATATTCCCCGACCGAAGCTGCGAAATTGCCCGCAACGCGCCCCATTGGCAGCAACGCGACGAATGATTCCAAAGATGACTTGAAGAAAAATGCCGCGAATCAGCTGAAAGAAGTCGAGCGCCAGCAATCGGAATTCGGAGAAAAACGTTAAACGAAAAGGAACCGCATGAACGATATTTGGAAACAGATGGTCGGAGGCGACCGTTATGACGCAAACCATCGTGAACTTGTTGCAAGACGTGAGAAGACCCGTAACCTTCTATGGGAATACAACATGCTGCCGCCCTCTCTCAAAACGGAACTGAATGCTCTTATAGACAAAATAATCGGCAGTCATGGCAAAACATACGACATAATCCAGCCGTTCAGATGCGACTATGGCGACAACATCTCTTTCGGCGAAAATTTCTTCGCCAATTTCAACCTGACCATTCTTGATGAAGCAAAAGTCACCATCGGCGACAATGTGTTTATCGGCCCCAACGTGAGCCTCTACACAGCCTGTCATCCGCTCGATCCCGATGACCGCAACAGTGGAATCGAATGGGCTCTTCCCATCACAATCGGGAATAGCGTCTGGATCGGCGGAGACGTCACCGTTCTTCCGGGAGTCACGATAGGCGACAATGTTGTCATCGGTGCGGGATCAGTAGTGACAAAATCATTCGCCTCCAATTGTGTCATAGCCGGCAATCCGGCGGCAATAATAAGATATCTTACCCCGACAGAAAATCATTGTTCGGCCACACGCGACGAAGAGAATCCGACACAGCTTGGCCTTGATTCATGCGGGGACTGAAATTTACATATTCTCATGGCAAAACAGGAATACATAGACAAAAACCGGAAATGGCTTGCCGATAAAGCCCGGGAACCGGGAGTGAAGCCGATTGACAAAGGCATCCTCTACAAAAGAATAAAATCAGGCGATCCGAAAGGTCGCACGCCTAACCGAAACAGCGTTGTGACTGTCCATTACACCGGGAAGACAATCAATGGAAAGACCTTCGACAGCAGCCGAGGCGGAGTGGCGCCGGCATTCCGGCTGCGCGAGCTTATTCCCGGATGGATCATCGCCCTTCAGCAGATGCACGTCGGCGACAAATGGGAACTTTACATCCCCGCAGAACAAGCCTACGGGCGCCTGAACCAGCCCGGTATTCCCGGTGGTTCGACCCTCATATTTGAAATAGAGCTCATCGCTGTCTCATGAAAGCTGGCGCAACCGTTTACCGTTCGAGAATCGACTGGTGGCTATGGGCTGTCCTGATGTTTATACTCACCGTCATTATAGTTGTAGGAATTGTCGTCCCCTGGTGGCTGACCGCGTTGCTGGCAATCTTCATCGGAGGCATGACCCTGATGGGAGTCTTCGGAATCTGGTATGCCATCGATGACGATTCTCTACTTATCTATCAGTTCTGCCGTCCCCGGCGCATCCCCGTCAGAAAAATAAAGGAGCTGAAATATTGCACAGGTATTCTCAGCGCCCCGGCACTCTCTTTCACCCGTATAGCCATACGTCTGACTGACAGCACCCCTGCCAGAAGATCTCTGCCTCTTGAAATATCGCCTCGCGATCGCGACGGCTTCGTCAGCCATCTTCTCCATATCAACCCCGACATAAAAGTGATCCGCCAGTGACTGCCCGTTTCTGAAAAAAACGGTGGAATAAAGACGTTTGGTGATTTATTGTTAAAAAACTTGGCTGAAACGGAAAAAACGTCTATCTTCGCGGTCCGGGTTTGGAACAAATGTCAGAGGACAAGCGTTTCTTACTCACATCCGCTCCACAATTCGAGCGACATCAAACACGGGGCTGACCGGTTTTGACAGCGTGTAGAGGTGGTGTGGAAGCATGCAGAGCCATGATGGAAGGTGCTCTTTAAACCCCGACATCGACTTTTTTAAATGGCGAAAATAACTACGCTCTTGCTGCTTAATCGAAGTACAGTAGATTAGCTTAATCGCTGCAACAGTTGCGGCGACAAGACATCGCCCGGTTGTCCTGGTCCCGAGACTAATCGACAAGGCGGTGCAGATAAATCGGGAATAGCTCCGAACCGGCCTCGGGTGAAGAGCGAAATCTTAGAGGATAAGGCCGTGGTTGGAGGTCTTTTGCCTGCCACAGCCCGACATCCAAGTAAAGACTAAGCATGTAGAAACCACATTAGTTCCGCGTTTGGACGAGGGTTCGAACCCCTCCAGCTCCACAAAACAAATCATAGCCGCCTGCAACCCAACCAATTGCAGGCGGCTTTTTTATTACCACATCCGTTATTACATATTTTGCACAAACCAATATAGTTCTATTGATAATATATAGCTCAGAGCCCTAAAACCGATTAATTTCATAGCGTTTTCATAAAAAATTTAAGAGGGGACACACGAGAAAATCATGAATGAGTTGCAAAAGTGGGGATTCCTTATTAAATTTGCAATTCGCGAATTGCAAATAATATTATATAAATGACTAAATCACATAATGGTATGCGTCCACAGGATATAGTGATTCTATTGAAGAAAGTCACTTCGGCAGGACGAGGTATGACCAATGCCCAGATTGCAAAAGAACTCGGCATAAGCGCTTCGGAAGTATCGGAAGCTTTGGAACGATGCCGAATTGCCCGTCTGATTGACAATCTTAAACAACGAGTAAACATACTTGCCCTAAAGGAATTTATGGTACACGGTCTGAAATATGTTTTTCCTGTGCAGCCGCAGGCAAAAGTGCGGGGAACTGCTACTGCAATATCCGCTCCGCCGATGAATGAGAAAATTCTATCGGAAAAGGATGCGTACGTGTGGCCGGACGCAAAAGGGAATATGCGTGGAGAAGCTATCGCGCCGCTTTATCGGACTGTTCCGGAAGCAGTAAAGATTGATCCGATGCTGCATAGTCTTCTGGCAATCGCCGACGTTTTCCGCATAGGTCGGACAAGAGAAGTGGAACTCGCCAAAGTGGAACTGGACTCAATACTTTCTACCTATGATGTCAAGTAATGTAAACCGGATTAAAATCATATCCGCAGGGCTGCGAGACCTGTGTCGTGATGTCATCTTTGTCGGCGGCTCTGTTGCCGAACTGTATGCCGACGATCCGGCGGCGACAGACATACGTCCGACAATGGATGTGGACTGTGTGATAGAGCTGGCAACCTACGGCAGTTTGCAAGAATTTGAAGATTTGTTGCGCCGGCATGGATTTGTGAACGACATAGAATCCGGCGTGATTTGCCGATGGAAATATAACGGCGAGACTGTGGACATAATGCCGGACAGGGACAATATCCTCGGATTTACAAATCAATGGTATCGCCCCGGCTTTCAACATAGGGAAATATATGAATTACCTGACGGCACTGCGGTCTATATTCTGCCTCCGTTATATTATCTCGCCACAAAGATAGAGGCGATAAGAGGTCGCGGAGGTGATGACCTGAGATTCTCACATGACTTCGAGGATTTTATATATGTACTCAACAATCGTCAGGACATCACATTGTTGTTTGACAATGAAAACAATATTGCCCTTATAGAATATATTTCTTTTTGGGCTTCTGAGATGCTTGCCCGTCAGAATTGCCGCGAGGAGATAGAATGTATACTGCCTTATGGCGATTATGACCGTGTTGACTATATAATCGAGATTCTAAATCACTTTAGGCGATGAAAATCCAATACGCTTCCGATCTCCATCTTGAATTTGGAGCAAACTCCGCCATCCTCAGAGAACATCCGATGCAGCCTGTCGGTGATATCCTTATCCTTGCAGGCGACATAGGCTATCTCGGTGATGATTCTCTGACTAAACATCCTTTCTGGGATTGGGCTTCTGACAACTTTCGAGAGGTTGTCGTGATTCCGGGAAACCATGAACTGTATAGAAACTTCGATATAAATGATCTGACGGATGGCTGGGAACTGAATTTGAGGAGCAATGTCAGATATGTTTACAATAAGGTCTTTCATCTTGATGATACTACCGATTTGATAGCTTCAACCCTATGGGCGGAAATCTCACCGGAGAACGGATATATCACCCAGCGAAATGTGAGCGACTTCCATTATATAAGGGACGGCGAAAATGTGCTGACTTGGGAGCGCTTCAATGAGGCGCATAGAAAGTGCAGGAGTTTTATTGAAAACGCCGTTAAAGAAAGCAGGGCCGATAATATTATCGTAGCCACACATCATGTGCCGTCATTTGCACTGACGGATGATGAATTCAACGGTAGTCCGATAAATGGTGCCTTTACATCCGAATTGGGTGATTTCATTGCTGGCAGCAAAATCAAGTATTGGATTTACGGTCATTCCCATCGCAACATATCAAGACTGATAGGCAACACCCGATGCGTGTGCAACCAGTTGGGTTATGTCAGAGCATTGGAGCATCTCTATTTCAAGACAGATGCAGTCATAGAGTTGTAAGGAAGATATATTTGCAATTCTTTGCGGAGCAAAGCGCTAAAGCGATGACGCGAATTGCAAATCATACCATTGCTTGCTTTGGCAAACGGAGGTTATATTATATTTTCTCAGTTTGTTTAACAATTAGTTATAAAAGAGTTAAAACGAACCTTCAGACTTGCATGAGCGAAAACATTTTGACTAAATTTGTTTATAGCTTGGATACTTGTGAAGACAAGTAATGCAGCAGAAAAAACAGAACTGAATTCTGCCCGGACCATGTTCCGGCGAGCTAAAGGTTCAGGCACTACCAAGGCACTAAGGAATTTTGAGATTGTCTATCTACTTGATAACAGCATATTTGGAGCATTGGGAACAAGTTCCTCCAGCTCCACTTGTAACCTCGGACAAAAATCAGTCCAAGCAAGACAAACCTCAGATTAGGAATCTTAGGTTTATCTGTTTAATTGATTATTTCAATTCTGTAGTTGCTGATATCTCTTATCACGCTATTGTAGTTTTACTATGTGAATTAAATGGGAATTATTGCGGGGCTACGGCGGTGCTGTCGGCTTCGGTCAGCGCTTCGATCTCGAATTCCTCTGCTTGCTGAGGGGTCAATTCGACCTGGAAGATTCCGAGCCGGTCATATTTGAGTTCCTTGCCGTTTGCAAGACCTATGACATAGTAGAGGGAAGAGCGGCTTATGCGCACAATTTTTTCACCGGAGTATTTCTTCGCAACATTGCTGCGAATGGTCTTCGGCACTAACGATTCTGGCACACTTTTCTTTTTGCAGTCGATATGTGTCCACTTGCCTTTGTTGCTGAACTCTATTTTGGTGCCGTTGGTGAGCTTTACGTCGTAGTCGGTCTTCTTCAGGAGATGACGGTCAACTTTTATCATGCTGACCTTGGCTTTGGGAAAATACTCGTCAAGCATCTCCCGTGCAGCTTCGGGCAGATCCGAACGTTTGATAGTGTATTTGTCTATCGGCAGAACTGCGGATGCAGAAATCGCGCCTAAAGTCAGTGCGATAATTACAATTATTTTTCTAATCATGTAGGTTTCTGTTATTTGAATTATTCTTATTCCGTTTGCTAAATATACAACATCGCACTATGATGTATGTTTGTGCGACCTGATGGTTTTATATTAGATTAACTTCATGCGCCCAATACCATATAATCCGCATTCTCTGACAATGGGTTGTGCAGATTACGAGAGAATGTTGAAAAACGAGGAGACTCCCCTCCCCTCGGTTCCTTTTTTGTTTTGTAAGACAGAATAATTTCTGACCGGAATTAGATTCGGCCAGGAATTATTTATTCTATTATGGGAACTACAGGCAAGTGAATTATGACTGAGTAGCTACGGGACAATTCTGCTGACGGTTTTTACCATCCTTGCGGTCATGCTTATTGCCGTGGCCATGAGCGAAACCGTGTTTGTCGTGACGCTTGCCGGGCTTCAGGGCTTTATTGCCGCGGTTGCCGCCATTGACGTAGAAGTTTTCAAGAAAAACCACATATTGCTCGGGACCGACGATTGCCTTCACCTGATCAAGATAGGATTTCTTGGCGGCACGACGTTCGGCCATGCGGGTTGAGTCGTTGCGCTGTTTCTTCTCCTTGCGAGCTTTCATCTGCTGATCTCTGGCGGCCTTGCGCTGAGTGTCGAGATTCTGAAGCTGCGTTTTCTGTGCATCGGTGAGATTAAGTCCTTCAAATGGATTCACCTGGTTGCGGTGCATCTGTTTGTCGGCCTTCTTACCTTTTATATTTTCTTTTTTAACATTGTTGTCCTTGTTGGTTGTCTGAGCCATTCCGGTAAAAGTTACTACTGACATTGCGATCAAGGCTAAACCTAAAATTTTCTTTTTCATCATCTTTGTTTTTACGTTGTTATTTTTCATTTTGTACGCTCCTTTGATTGATATAACAATCCAACGTTTAATAGCCTCCATGTATTTAACCTCGATTTAACTTATTAGGCACCAATAATATAAATAATTCTAAAAACGTCATATCCCGATTAAACCTTTTCAAATCTCCTCTTTGGACCGACTTTACACAGTGCTTGTAGAGATCACGCGGATGGGTAAATAAGCTCCGTCGTCATATTTCACGTGAAAAGAAATTTACGTATATTTGCCATATAAAAAATCATTATATGCCACCAATCATGAAAAAAGTCTTCATCACATTTATATTTTTCATTACAGTCATCTTTTTTCATGCCGCATGCATGGGCCAAGGAAACAAAAGTGATATAAATGTCATTTTCATCGGCAACAGTATCACTCAGGGCGTATTAATGGAACAACCGGAAAAGAACGCACCCCCCGTAAGATGCGCCCAATATCTCGCCGATGCTCCCGGGATAGGGAATGTAGAGATATTCAATGCCGGATTGAGCGGACGCACAACTGTGGATTTCCTGCCGGGAGATAATCCTTTGTTCACCCGCATTGCGGACGGCGCCGAAAATCTTCGTGCCCGGCATCCTCAGGCGCTCACCCTGTTTTCGATAATGCTCGGCACCAATGACAGCGCTGGCTCAGGGCCAAATGGCTCTCCCGTATCTGAGGGGGACTACAAAAAGAATATCTCACTGATTGTGGATTCTCTGCGGGCTCGCTTTCCGGGTGCTGTTTTTGTCCTTCATCGCCCGATCTGGTACAGTTCAAACACTCATAACGGAGCCGTATATCTCGAAGAAGGACAACGCCGTCTCACGGGATACTACAATTGTCTTCTTGATGTGGTTGACAGTTATCGAAGCACTTATCCGGACCATGTGTTCATGGGCGACACTGGCGCCTACGATTATTTCCGCCACAATCACAAAAAAGAGATGGTTGCCGAAAACGGCAAATCAGGCGTCTTTTACCTGCATCCCAACAAGACCGGCGCCATGACATTGGGCAAATATTGGGCAGACGCCATCCTCGGTGTTATCGCACCGGCTACATCGAAATAACCTATCGAAGCCGTGTGCCGACATGGCGTATATACAAGAAGGATGTTTATAAATTAGCTGATGTGGTCCGTAACATTAATCCGTTTTTTTAGTAATTTTGCAACGCGATTTATAAAGAGTCGCCTATACATGGACCATATATCACAACCGATTGAAATGTCATTCCCTCAGTGAGAAACTGGGGTTATCTCGAGAGCTGGAAAAGTACCGCTCCGACAAAAGCCTTACGCTGACCAAGGCTGCATCAGCTTATTACGGCTGAACTAACAAACCAATTATCACAATCCTAAAAAATCACTTATGAACAATCTTCGATTGCTCACAGGGTTGCTTGCGGTAGCCCTGTCAGGTAGCGGAGCGTGTGTCTATAGCCGAACGCCGGTCTCTCTTGAAGAAATATTCGAGATCGCGGAAGCAAACAGCGCCCGACTACGTCCGTCATTCACATCCGAAGCCGAAGCCCGGGAGGAAATAAATGTCGCCCGTGCGGGGCGTCTTCCTGACATCAACGCGTCGCTTTCATTCAGTTATATCGGCGACGGCTTCACAACCAAACGCAATCTCAGCGACTATCAGAGAGCGCCGATACCTCATTTCGGCAACGGGCTGTCGCTGAATATCACCCAGCCGGTCTATACAGGAGGCGCCGTTACAAGCGCCATCGAAATGGCGGAGCTGAAATCGGCAGCAGCGAGATATGCCACAGATTTTCAGCGTGACAACATCCGTTTTCAGCTCGCCGGTTTCTATCTTGACATTTATAAATATGACAATCTGCGCCATGTTGTCGAAAGCAATATCACCGCTGCGCAGAAAGTTCTTCAGGAAATGCATGCCCGTTATGATCAGGGAACAGTGCTAAAGAACGACATAACGCGCTATGAGCTTCTCGTCTCTAATCTGGAACTGCAACTTGTCCGCATCAACAACACTATCGACATTCTCAACACCAATCTCGTTACTGTCGCCGGGCTGCCGGAAGGGACGGTCGTGGTTCCTGACTCCACGATTCTCATGCGCGCGTTGCCGAAAGAAGACGCCGGATGGTGGCGCACGGAAGCCGAGACCCACTCGCCTGCCCTGAGCCTCGCCAGATCAAGTATCGATATAAGCCGGAAATCCGAAGACCTCGTGCGTTCCGAACGCCTTCCCAAAATAGATCTTCAGGCTGGTTGGACAATAGACGGACCGATACTGACCGAAATTCCTCCCATAAACAGGAACCTTAGCTACTGGTATGTGGGGGTCGGCATAAGCTACAATCTCTCCTCTTTATACAAGAACAACCGCTCTATGGCCAAAAGCCGCGCAGCCACCCGTAAAGCCCGTGAGAACTATAAAGCCGAACTTGACAATATCTCTATCGCAGTCAACGCCGACCACGTCCGCTATCTTGAAGCCTACGAAGAGCTGAAAACCCAGAGAAAGAGCGTGGAACTCGCCGAACGCAATTACCTCACGACTTCGACACGCTATTCGGCCGACATGGCTCTCATAACCGACATGCTCGATGCCGCCAATGCCCGGCTCGATGCCGAACAGCGTCTTGTCAACGCACGCATAAACATAATTTATTACTATTACAAACTTCTGTTCACAACCGGAAAAATATGAAACAGAGAACAAAAAAAATAATCTCCTACATAGTAGCAATCGCTGTAATCATCGCCGCCGCCGTTTGGGTCGGAAGCCGTTTCATCCGTCTCGGAAACGTCGAATTCACTGACAACGCCCAGGTCCGGCGCCAGATAGTGCCTGTCATCAGTCGCGTCCAGGGCTACATAAAGGAAATCCGTTTCAACGAGTACCGGCCTGTAAAAAAAGGCGACACGCTGATAATCATCGATGACGCCGACATGCGCCTGAATGTTGCGCGCGCACGCGCCGACTACAACAACGCTCTGGCGGGTAAGGATGTGGCAAACAGCTCCGTGACGTCGGCCTCGGCCAATGTCGCTGTCAGCGAAGCATCCATCGCCGAAGCCAAAGTTGTGATGGATATGGCCGCAATGGATCTCGCCAGATACGAAAAGCTGTTGGAACAGGATGCGGTGACTCGTCAGCAGTATGACGGAGCACGTACGGACTATGAAGCGAAAAAAGCGCGTTACCTGATGCTCTCGCATCAGCGTTCGGCGACATCGACAGTTGTGGATGTCAACCGCCGACGCATCTCTCAGTCAGACGCAGGCATCGAACTGGCCAAAGCATTGCTGGAGACAGCCGAGCTGAACCTAAGCTACACGGTGATCACCGCTCCTTGCGACGGATACACCTCTCGCAAGGAGATTCAGGTCCGTCAGCTCGTTCAGCCGGGTCAGACTCTGCTTGATGTCGTGGAATCGGGAAATGTCTGGGTGACCGCCAACTATAAGGAGACGCAGCTGCAACACATAGCTCCCGGCAGCAAAGTGGAGATAAAAGTCGATGCGATTCCCGACGTCCTGTTCACGGGAGAGGTCAGCGCGCTGTCAACCGCGACGGGCGCGTCGCTGTCGCTTATGCCTCAGGATAATTCAGCCGGTAATTTCGTGAAAGTGCGCCAGCGCATCCCGGTAGGGATAGAATTTTCGCGCGACAATGATTCCGCAGCCATGGCCGGATTGCGGACAGGAATGAATGTCGAATGCAGTATAAGATACTGAGATGGCTGACTGGCACTCCACGGGACCGTTTGACATTCCCGACGTCCCCGACTTCATTCCCCGGCGCCTCAAGCCCTATCTGTTCATCCTCTTCGTTCTGATAATCCAGTTTTCAGGAGGGGTCTATCTTGCAGCCGCCACCGACATGGTCGGCACCACGGCTCTGATGCAGGAAGATATTCTGATGGCCGGCTATGCCACCCTCATCGGCATGTCGATAAATTTCGCCGTGATGTTCCGCATCAAGTTCCGGTACTCCAACCGAATCCAGTTGCTGGTATCGGGAATGGTGCTGATCGCCGCAAATGTGATATGCGCCATGACAACGAGCGTTCCCGTCCTCGTGGCGACCTGTCTGGTGGCCGGATGGTTCAGGATGCAGGCTACATTCGCGTGCAATTCTACCATTCAGCTCTGGCTCACTCCGGTCCGCGATATGGCTGTTTTCTTCTGCTATGTATATCTTGTGGTCGATGGCGCCATCCAGCTGAGCGGCATAGCCACGATCTATACCGCGTTTTTCTCTCAATGGGAATATATACACTGGATCATGACCGGGCTGCTGGCACTGATGATGCTTCTCGTCCTGCTCTTTGTCAGACCGGTACGCGGCCCTATGTTCATTCCACTTCTCGGCATCGACTGGCTCGGAGCCATTCTGTGGGCCGGATTCATGATCTGCTTCGCGTTCATCTGCGTGTATGGCAATTATTTCGACTGGTGGGAAGCAGCCGAGATCAAAGGCGTGGCGATGATCGGAGCGATGTGGCTGGGCCTCAATCTGTGGCGTGCCACATTTCTCCATCATCCCTATATAGGTTTCCGTTCCCTGACTAACCGCAATGTCATCAGGGCGACCGTCATCTATCTGGTTTTCTTCACACTCATGGCAACCGAACATGTCTTCGAACACAGCTATGCGGCGACAATTCTCGGATTTGACGAAACCAACCTGATAGACCTCAACTGGTATGTGCTCGCCGGAGTTCTCTCAGGATGCGCCTTTACTTATTTCACTTTCGCTCTGCGTAAATGGCGCTACAAGACCATGACGGTCATCGCGTTTTCGCTCGCCATCGTCTATCTCGCCTATTTCTATTTCTTCATAGACTACGGCGTCGAAAAGGAGATGCTCTTCATTCCTCTCTTTTTTCGAGGAGCCGCCTCCGTCATCATCTCCATCGTGTTCCTGACCTCCATAGTCCAGAGCGGACTTCCGTTTCAGGTATTCCCGCAGGCGCTCACCGTCAACGGATTCACCGGAGCGGTTATGGGGGCTACACTGGGGCCCGCTCTAATAGGCGAACTGCTGCGTCACACAATGGCCCGCAATTCGGCTCTGCTCGGCGCCGACATGACAGCTACCAATCCCGACATGATTCACTGCGGTTTCGGGCAGCTTTACGGCATGATTCAGAAGCAGGCGCTCATAGTTTCGATGAAAGAGATCTACGGATGGCTGCTGATGGCAGCTGTGATTTTCCTGGCGTTGATTCTTGTCAATGCCAATGCGGTCAGACCGTTTGCGATATTCCCGAAATGGAGTTCCATCCGGCGTGTAATAAAGCACATTGTCAGAACCGACCGTGAATTCCGCGGATCGCCTGCTGAAAACGGGGCCGTCAAATGACGGTCCGTTTTTTACGGCTTGGCTGTTACGGCAGAATTGATTAATTTCGCGTCATGAACGACAGTCAGCTACACGCGGAAAACTCCTGCTTTGAAATCAGGGAAATTGAAAGCAGAAAAGAGTCGTATATGGACCTGCTTTTGATCGGAGACGAATCCGAAAAGATGATCATGAGATATCTTGGCCGGGGACGCATGTGGGTTGGATTCCTAAACGGGGAACCTGTTGCGGTCTGTGTCGCCACGGTGGAAAGCCCGCGAGTGATCGAAGTGAAAAATCTCGCCGTAACAGCCGATAGTCGCCGAAAAGGTTTAGGCAGGAAAATGCTTCGCCATGTCGAATCGGTCTTCCCCGGCAGAACTTTTCAGCTCGGCACGGGCGAAACTCCATCTACCTTGCGTTTCTACAATTCGTGCGGCTATAGATATTCACACCGTCTGCCCGACTTTTTCCGACTCAACTACCCCTTCCCCATAATTGAAGAAGGCGTTGAACTACGCGATATGGTCTATCTCGTCAAATCTCCCGAATCCTTAGAAATTACCCGCTCAGACGCATAATGAAACCGACAGAAATAAAAGGATATGCACTGGCTGCCCTGGCGGCGGCCGCCTATGGTACAAATCCGGCGTTCGCCATTCCGCTCTACGAGCAAGGAATGAATCCCAACTCGGTCCTGTTTTTCCGCTATCTTTTCGGGATTCCTCTCATTGCATTAGTGATGGCCGCACGTGGCGTTCCGTTCCGACTCTCGCGTGAAGAGATCGGGCCGACAGCAATTCTGGGAATTTTGATGGCGTTCTCATCGCTCGCCTTGTTTGAAAGCTACAAATATATCAACTCAGGCATAGCTTCGACGCTGCTGTTCGTCTATCCCGTAATGGTAGCCGTCATGATGATTTTCTTCTTTCACGAAAAGATGCGCATGTCGGTAGTACTTTGCCTTGTCATCATGAGCGTAGGACTGATACTGCTCATGAAACCTCAGGGAGAGATCACTCTGAGTCCTTTCGGATGCCTGCTGGTCATGGTGTCCGCACTGACCTACGCGCTGTACATAATCTTCGTGAATGTGTCGAAAGTCATAAAAGCGATTCCCACCTCCAAACTCCTATTCTATGTACTCGCCTGCGGAAGCGCCGTATATCTCGCAATGATGCCTTTAGGCAATGAGCTTACGCTGCCGACAAAAGAATCGGGTTGGCTGAACCTGACAGCTCTCGCAGTCATACCAACACTGCTGTCACTTACCTGCACGACCAAAGCGATCCAGCTCATCGGTTCTACGCCTACAGCGATTCTCGGGGCGCTCGAACCGGTGTCGGCCGTCCTGCTGAGTGTCACTGTGCTTGGACAGTCCCTCACTCCGCGCGACATTGCCGGAGGAATCCTCATAATCATCGCCACAACGATAGTGATAGGCGACAAGTCCGTTGACAAACTCATTCTCCACGTCCGCAAGCTGTTTCCGAGAATGCGTCGATAACATTCACTTGTCATCGGAAGTAGAATCGGCCCCGACAGCCGAAATTGACTGCCGGGGCCATACATGTATATTTGTGAGAAACTAAGAAATCAGGCTGAGGGAGCAACCCGCGCACGCGGACGACGGCTCGAATAATTGTTATCAATCATCTTGGCGTAGGCTCTGAGATATTTACGAGTGCTTGAAACCATCTCCTGTGTCTCCTGCAACACATTGATATAGACATAAAGCACTGTCATTGCGGCCGGGTCGCCTTCGCGCAGCTGGTCATGGAGCTTATGATAGGTATCGGAAAGCGTATCCTTGATTTCCTCGCAACGGCGGCGCAGAATATCGACCGTATCCACCTCGGAGCGGTCCATGACATCGAGCATGTCGTTGAAAAGAACGGATACACGCGTCCTGATCTCCTCAAACTCGCCCACGTAAGCTGCGGGAAGCGGGAGGAAATTGTTTTCGACATGTTCCTTGCAAATTTCGTTTATACGCCGCAGATTATAGAGAATCGACATGCAGCAGTTGTTACCAAGATAAAACCATGTGCTCTTCTCTATCGCTGTCTCATGGTTGAGTTTGCGAAGACAAAGGGTTTCTTTTCTGCGTGCGTTTTTGAGCTCGCGTTTCTGCTTGACCAGACTGTTTTCCGCGCGGTCGAGCGTTCTGACATCGTCTTTGATGAAAGCCTGCGTCATCTGACGGTAATTCTCTTCGGCGTATGCGAAAAATTTACGTTGCATTCCCGTTATATACATCAGGAACATCGGCCAAACCTGAGCCTTCTCTTTTGTAGAAATGATTGCCTGGAAGAGAGTGTCGCCCCCTTCTTCGGAACTTTTGCTCGAGAAACGGCGGTTGCTGCGGATTATTATGAAAACCGTCACCGCAGCCAGCGCGAACATAACCCATATTCCGCCAAGATGCATCAGCAGCACAATGATACCGGCCCCGATGAAAGCTGCTCCGGCGGTAAGGAACCATCCTCCAATCACGGAGATGACACCGGTAATGCGGAATACGGCGCTCTCACGTCCCCATGCACGATCGGCAAGCGAAGTACCCATTGCTACCATGAAGGTGACGAATGTTGTTGAAAGCGGCAGCTTCATCGAGGTGCCGAGGGCGATCAGGGCGCCCGCAAGCACAAGGTTTACAGCTCCGCGAAGAAGGTCGAAGGCAGCCCCCTGATCCATGATTGTCTCATCGACATTGAACCGGCGGTTGAACCAGGCACGGACTTTGAGGGGCGTCACCCGTCTCACCCACGCTATCAGCGAAAGCGTCCAGCGCACGAGACGGCGTGCGATACGTGAGGATCCGAACATCTCGTCGCCACCGTTCTGACTACCGAGACCTATCTCGGTCTGCGACACCTTCCTGGCTTTTTTCGAGGTTGCGAGAGAAACGACCATTACAAGCCCGGCCCCGACAAGAAACCATATCGGAGTGTCGGATGGCCCGTTGAGTGAATTCATGAGAAATCCATGGGCATCCCCCCCGCCGTTTGCGGCATAATCCTGATAGGCGGAAAGCCCCGAAAGCGGAACCCCGATGAAGTTGACAAGGTCATTTCCCGCAAAAGCCATCGCCAGCGCGAAGGTTCCCATAAGGACGATGACCTTGAGCACATTGACCTTCAAGGCATGGAGCAACTGCATGACCACAGTGAAAACGCAGAAACATCCAACGATTATTATCCAGGTATGATCCTTTATCCAGCCTTTGATCTCGGGAGTCATAAACGCCATGTCCTTTGCCCCCTTGATAAGAAGGAAATAGACTATGGCGGTAGAGCACAATCCGCCGAATATTCCTATTTTCCATTTCAGGCGGCTCCGGTAGTTGAACGAGAAAATCATTCTCGTCAGGAACTGTACCAGAGTTCCGAAAAAGAAAGCTATCGCGACTGACAGGAATATACCGATAATCACCGACAGAGCCTTCTCGGTGTTAAGCAGATCGTTGAATCCGAGGCCGGTCTCGTCGCCGGCCATTTTGAGCAGAGAGACAACGAATGTGGCTCCAAGAAGCTCGAACACCATGGAGACGGTTGTCGAGGTCGGCATGCCGAGGGAATTGAAAATATCGAGCAATATTATATCCGTGACCATGACGGCCATGAAGATACAGATCAAGTCATAGAAGGTGAAATTTTCCGGCCGGAAGATTCCATGACGGGCTATATCCATCATTCCGTTACTCATTGCCGCGCCTATGAACACTCCGATCGAAGCCACGATCAGAATACGCTTGAGGGGCGCGGCTTTAGCACCCATCGCTGAATTGAGAAAATTGACCGCATCATTGCTCACACCGACCGACAGGTCGAAAACCGCCAGAAGGAAGAGGAAAATGATGACACATAGAAATAGAAATTCCATTGTTTTCCTGTTTTACGTTGAACTGATAATTATTCTCCGCAAAGGAAAACGAATTATATTTCATAAATGTTTCATAAAATTTAAGTTTTGATGAACCGGATGACAATCTCCAGTCCTCCCTCTTTCCGATTTCTGACGGAGACCGTCCCGCCATGCCATAAAACAGCGTTCTTGACAATGGAAAGACCGAGCCCCGTGCCCCCCAACTGGCGTGAACGACCTTTGTCAACTCGATAGAACCGTTCGAAAAGACGGGGAAGATGTTCCTCGGGCACACCTGTCCCGTTATCGGCTACAATCACGGTCAAACCTGCCGCATCCACGCTCTGCCGCAGTTCAATCCGGGAGCCGCCGGAATAGGCGAGAGCATTGCCGATCAGATTTCTGAAAACCGAGGCCAATAGGAACGCGTTTCCTTCCATCGGGCTGTCATAATCGATTCCATCGATTATCTCGAAGCCCTTGCTCCGCGCCTCGACCGCGAATTCATCACATACATCCGCTACTATTTCCGCCAGATCAACCTTCTCGCGGGTGATGCTTTCTCCGCCGTCCTCGAGCCTCGTCAGGGAAGAGACGTCGGCAAGCAATAGCTTCAGCCGGTTATTGGCCTTGAGACAACGCTCAAGAAATTCCTGCCGTTTCCGTCCATCCATCTCCGGATGGGCCAGCAATGTCTCGAGACAGACCTGTATTGCAGCCACCGGGGTTTTTATCTCATGGTTTATGTTATTTGTCAGCTGCCGTTTTATCCTGATTTTTTCCTGTTCCTCGTATATGGCCGCCTTATGTTCGCGGTCACGGTCTGAAATAGCCTGCTGGAGACTCGCATACAGACGGACTATGTGATTCGAGATTTCTCCGAGTTCATCGTGAGGGAAAGGTTCCGTATCGAATATCCGCTCTCCCCTCTCTGCATTCTCGGCGAAGCGGTTCAGACGCGCGACGTGCTGTCCGACACGTCGGGTAGTAAAATATCCGATCACACACATTATCACCGTTATGCCCATCATGAACCAAAGGAATCCGTAGTCGGCCGAAAGCAACTGATGCAGAGTGACATTGTAGGGGACCGCCGTTCTGACCACATAATCTCCTTTTCTTCTTGCCGAATAGAAATAAGTTTCACCGGTGCTCTCGCTGTGACGGCGGAGAGTGAAGCCTTCCCCGGTCTTCACTGCATCCGCTATCTCTTTCCTTGACAGATGATTGCTTCCCGGCAGAGAGTCCAGTGTGTTATCATATCGGACATTTCCTTTCAGATCTATCACACTGACGCGGAGCCCGGAAGGCATAGCAGGAACAGATATTTCACGTATGCGGCCGAAATCGGTTACCCGCAGTTCATCAAGAAGACGGTCATTAAGCGCCTGAAGCTGCAGATTGAGTTCCTCGGCCTTGAACTCGCGCTCTCTGTGATACTGAAACACGGCGAAACATCCCATCAGCACCAGGGAATATGTCACCAGTCCTATGAAAAGACGTCGATGATATGTCAGTTTATTACGCAAAATATTCTCCATCATCCGAATGTGTGTCTTGCAATGATATCTTAGGCACCTTCCTTATCAGGCCTGAAGCCTTCGATCTTGGCCAGATTGCTTTCATCCTGCGACAGAAAGAGGAGGCGGTCACCGATATACAGGCGCGTATTTCCGGTCGGGACAAGATATTCGTCATTACGCTTGACCATGACCACCAGCGTCTCGGGAGGCAACGATATCTCTTTCAGCCTGGCGCCGGCCGAGAGCATGGGCGCCGTCACATCCATTTCCGTCATGGCTGCGGTTATTTCATCGGGGAGATCGATGCGGAAGTCGCGTTCCCGGTACGTGTCGCACAATCCGAGCCACCGGGCCATTGATGTGACTGAGGTCCCCTGCACCAGCAGCGAGAGCAGTGTGATAAAGAACACCATGTTGAACATGAGCCTCGCATGCATGACCTCGGGAGCGGTCAGAGCGTAGGTGGCGAATATTATCGGAACGGCCCCGCGCAAACCGACCCACGATATATAGAGACGTGCCTTCATTGTGAATTTACGGAATGGCAGCAGCGAAAGGAACACAGCCACCGGCCGTCCGAACACAATCATGAAAACACCCAGAAGCAGACCGGGGACAATCACGTGATAGCTTATAAGCTCGTGAGGGTTGACAAGAAGTCCCAACGAGAGGAACATGATTATCTGGACAAGCCATGTGAATCCGCCGAAGAATGTGGTGATCGTACGTTTGAGAGCAAGTTTCCGGTTCCCGACAACGAGACCGGCCACATAGACCGCAAGATAACTGTTGCCTCCCAGCAGTTCGCTGACAGAAAACACAAAGAATACACAGGCAATCATCATGACCGGATACAGAAATTCATTGTCAACCTTCAGCCTGTTGATGAGCTTGACGGCAAGATAACCGAGAATGGCGCCGGCAAGAGTCCCTACGGCAAGCTGACTCAAAAGAAGCCATATACCCCGCAGAATCTCGACGCTGTCAATCGGCGAGCCCTGACGGATGAAATCTATCAGCAGTATCACAAGAAGATAGGCCATAGGATCATTGGAACCGCTCTCAAGTTCGAGCAGCGGCTTCAGATTCTGGCGCAGACCGATTTTTGAACCGTTGAGGATGGAAAACACCGACGCGGAATCGGTGGAGGACATTATGGCTGCAAGCAAAAATGATTCAAGCCATCCGAATCCGAATTCCGGCGCCACGAGCCGGAAGAGCCAGTAGATGAAAATGCCGCATAACACGGTCGTGAGCAACACTCCAATGGTCGCCAGAACCAGGCCGGGACGCCAGACGGGCCTAAGCTGTTTTATGTCGGTGTCGAGACCGCCGGAAAACAGAATGATACTCAACGATACCATTCCTATAAACTGGGCTGCCTCGGCACTGTCGAAATGCAGGCCGGCTCCGTCAACACCCGCCAACATACCGACGCCCAAAAATAAGACGAGCGCGGGCACGCCGAATCGTCCTCCGGCTTTTCCGGCAAGCACACTTATCGAAAGGAGTATCGATACAATCAGTAAAATATTGTTGGGCGTAATAGTCATGACAGGGTCAAAGATACGAAAATAATTCCGTTAACTAAAGTGAAGAATGAAGTTAATAATTATCAACATCGGTTTCATTTCCAAACAACATTCCCCTCCATTTGGTTGACTTTAAAGGCGTTGTCTCAGGCACTGCTAAAACCGCGAATAAAACGCAACACTTCTTAACCAAATATTATATTAATGATTTACAGGCGGTTGCATCATATAGGAATTTATCATAACTTTGCATCCACAAACGGCACAAAAAACCTGAAAAAACGGTTTTCTGAAAGCAGTTTGACAAATTGATAATAATTAGTTAGAAAGGGAGAATTCCGCAGGGAGCGCTCAGGCAGAGATGCTGCAGCCACCCCGGGCGGAATTCATTGTTTTTAAGAGCTTGCTTAACAATATATTGCCCAAACAAGCCGCAAGAATGGAAATTATTCGCTAATTTTGCATCACTTTACCTAATCGTTTTTCACACTGACGTCAATGGAATCATTACAGAACAAAAAAGAGCGAGCCGTATTTGCGACAAAATTCGCAGCAGTCGCCACGACTGTTGGATCCGCGGTCGGTCTGGGCAATATCTGGCGCTTCCCCTACGAGGCCGGAATCCACGGCGGCGGAGCTTTCCTCATCTGTTACATGGCTTTCGTGTTTCTTATCGGTGTCCCGGTGTTATGCTCGGAATTCATCATGGGGCGGCAGACGCGCAGCAATATTTTCGGCGCTTACCGCAAACTGCATCCACGCCGTCCATGGTACCTTGCGGGCTACATAGGCATTCTCGCCTCGCTGCTTATACTGAGTTTCTATTCGGTTGTGGCTGGCTGGACAATAGAATATTTCACATCCTCTTTTCTCGGTAATCTTGATTTTTCCGACACTGCGACTGGCCACGGTCAGTTTATGGAGATGACTACCGGATGGCGTCCTGTAATATGGACCATCATTTTCCTGCTGTGCAATTTCCTTATACTTGCCGGAGGCGTCACCAAGGGCATCGAACGGGTATGCAACGTACTTATGCCGTTACTCTTCGTGATTCTCATAGCTTTCTGCATCAACTCGTTCACGATGCCTAAATTTCAGGAAGGTCTTTCATTCCTCTTCCGACCCGATTTCAGCAAAATCACGCCCTCCGTGCTTCTCGGCGCTCTCGGGCAGGCGTTTTTCTCGCTCAGCCTCGGTCTTGGATGCATGATGACGTATGCCTCATATTTCAGCAACAACACACGTCTGGGAAGAACAGCCGTGACAACGGCCATGCTCGATTCGCTTGTGGCAATTCTGGCGGGAGTGATCATTTTTCCCGCAGTGTTCTCCTTCGGCATCTCGCCGGAAGCAGGTCCCACACTGGTATTCGAGGTACTTCCCTATATCTTTAACCAGCTGCCGGGAGGAGCCATGTGGTCATCGCTGTTTTTCCTGCTTCTCTTCCTTGCATCGTTGACTTCCACAGTATCCATGAGCGAAATATCCATCACATATTTCTGCGAGGAAAAGAAAATGAGCCGCCGGAAAGCGCTGACCGTCTCTTCGTTGATCGCTCTGTGCGGCGGATTGCTCTGCGCGTTGAGTTTCGGGCCGTTAAGCACAGTGAAACTCGGAGGAATGACATTCTTCGACCTTTTCGACTATTGCTCCTCCAATATCTGTCTGCCGGCGGGAGGCATGATATGCTCTGTTTTCACGGGATGGTATATCAAAAGGAGCATAATACAGAAACAGATGACCGATCACGGGAAATATCGATTCCGCATGATCGGCCTGCTTGTATTCTGTCTGAGATATGTCTGTCCGACTGCTATTTTCCTTATTTTCCTCAATTCAATCGGGATACTTTAGTCAGAAAGGGAAAAATAACAAAACTGGAAAAGGACAGAACGCCATGTCGCTCCTGAAGGAATCAGAAAGCGCCTTTAAGCTTGTCGGCAGCCTTGTCCTTTAGATCAGCGGCTTTGTCTTTGGCGGCATCCTTCATTTCGCTGCCTTTGTCTTTGGCTTTGTCAACCATATCCGCAGCCTTCGATTTGACGGCCTCAAGCTGGTCGCTGTCGAGGACAGCCTTTATTGATTCATAAACCTTGGGCGCTTTTTCCTGAATGTAAGGACCAACCTGTGCGAAATATCTTTTGGCCTCGTCAATCTTACCGGAAGATACGAGCTTCACGATGTAATCCTTAGCCTGGCCGGCCAGAGCTACAGCTTCGGCGCCTGCTTTTGAATTCTTCAGCTTATCGAGAATTCCCTGTCCCTCGGCGGCTACATTGTCTGCAGCATCCCCGGTGACGGAATCGGCGACAACCTCTCCCACAGTCTCGATCTCCACTTCCTCTAAAGCCACACTGTCACCACCGGCAGCCTTATCATTCTTTGAACCTCCGCATGACGCAAATGTCATGGCCATCAGGACAGCGCCTGTCAGAAAAATCTTTTTCATTTTGTCAGATTGTTTGTAAATCATTAATTCCATATAGGGGACGCGCCGGCAAAACCGGGAACCCACATTTCTATAAACCAGCCGGGACGTTTTTTTGTTCGGCGAACCGGAGTAAAAAAAACATTGTCCAATCCACAACTCGGATCAGACAATGACTGGTTTTTCTCTAAATGCTTTCTGTCTTTATTTTGCGACAGTGGTGTCAGCAGCGGCAGCAGCGGTAGAGTCAGCAGCAGGAACGATAGAATCGGTAACGATTTCAACAGCCTCTTCTTCAACGAGAACAGCTGAATCAGCGTTGGCGTCAGCGGCTTCTTCTTTTGCTTTGTTGTTGCAGGATACGAGAGCAACGGCAGCTACCACAGCGAGGGTAAGAAATGCTTTTTTCATAACTTTTTTAATTTCTAAAATTGGGATTAATTATTAAATTGTCATGCATTCAAGTATTATAAACTCAAAATGCATTTAAAAAGTTCATTTTATTATAAAATTTTCAGAACGCATAGTTAATTCCGATTGCCGGGGCAAAAGCATGCACATGATAGTCGGCTTCAAAAGTCACGGGCTGCCGAGTCAGAAGATCCATATATGTGCATTTCGCGTCATCCTCTCCGGTTCCGGCGATATACATGAATGAAAAATCTATCGAGAGACGTTCAATGGGCCTGAATGAAAAACCTACGGTCGGCTCGATCTTTGTCATTCCGGGAGTCTCGGGATTGTAATAGTTCTTGTTGACAGGCGTGGTGTCTATCATCAGACCGGCCCGCAAATCAAATCGGTCGGTAAGCGCATATTGAGCTCCGATTTTGTAAGCCATCGCATTGCGGTAGTCTTTGGTTATGTGCTGTGAGAAATCCTTGATGTTATCAGGGAATTCGATGTTGAGGGTTCGATAGGTTTTCCATCCAGTAAGCTGCACATCGGCCGCAAGAGTCAGACGTTCATCAGGCTTGAAGGAAGCGCCCACATTAAGGACATATGGACACGGCATCGCGGCGCTGAAATTAGCTTCGTTGATTAGACCCACTTTCTGTTCGAGCACCTTCCGGGCTGTTTCTGTGGCGTAATCGACCTGAGCTATACCGGCAGGCACTTTCATCTGCATTCGTGTGCGGAAATCGGCTCCTACCGTCCATTTGCTGTTTATGTCATACATTATGCCGACATTAGCTCCCAGGGCCACGTCGGACGTTCCTTTGAGATTGACAGAGGCAGCCGCGGATTCTCCGAGATTCGACGGTACACCCATTGCACCCATGAGGGCATCGAAAGAGCGCCCAGACACAAGAGCCTTGTCAAGATTGACGTTACCCCATGAAATCATAAGACCTGCTCCCACCGACAACTTTGGCGTGATCCGCCATGCAAACGTCGGCTGCACGGTAAATACTTTCAGATTAACCTTCTGGTTAAGTTCCGCTCCGGGCCAGTCCTTTGTCCAGTCGATAGCGCTTCCGTAGGGGGTATAAAATGATATACCGGCCTGAAAATTGTCATATATCCTGAAAGACGCATTGATGGCCATGGGAGTAGAGATACCGTTCTTCGTCTGGTATTTTCCGCCGTTATAGTCGGCTGTCGCTATCGCCTTTATTCCCGTCACAGAACCTGATATATCAAGCGTCCTGTTGGAAAATCCTAAGGCTGCCGGATTGAAAATCATGCTTTCGGAACCTAATTTAAGAGCGGTTCCCGTATGACCCATCCCAAGCTGTTTTGCACTCAACGTGTTGATCTGGTAGCCTTCCGCCATCATTGACATAGCCGAGAGAGCGGTCATGGCTCCTATTAAAAATCTTTTCATAAAAGGAATGAAACTGGTAAAAACCGCCACAAAGGTAATCCATTTCGCGATAATACCAAAATATTATTCAAAATAAGTTTCACGGTTATTTAAATATGGTACTTTATTCATTATAATTGTGCTTTTTCAAGGAAATAATCGTAACTTTGCGGAAAACAGAACCCAAATACTCATATCCACAAAATGAAAAAGGTATTGCTCCTGGGCTCAGGTGCCCTGAAAATAGGACAAGCTGGCGAATTTGACTACAGCGGCTCGCAAGCGCTCAAGGCTATGCGTGAAGAAGGCATAGAGACAGTGCTGATAAATCCGAACATTGCAACCATCCAGACATCCGAGGGCGTGGCCGACAGGGTTTATTTCCTGCCAATCACGCCTTTTTTTGTTGAGGAAGTAATTAAAAAAGAGCGTCCTGACGGCATCCTGCTTGCCTTCGGAGGCCAGACCGCCCTCAACTGCGGCACGGAGCTTTATCTGAACGGTACTCTCGAACGCTACGGAGTGAAAGTACTCGGGACATCGGTCGAAGCGATCATGATCACCGAGGACCGCGACCTGTTTGTCAAGAAACTCAACGAAATCAAGGTAAAAACACCGGTTTCGGAAGCAGTGGAGACAGTGGAGGCTGCGCTTGAAGTGGCCAAGCGCATCGGTTACCCCGTCATGGTCCGTTCGGGCTATGCGCTCGGCGGTCTCGGCTCAGGCATCTGCACTAACGAAACGGAGATGCGCGAGCATTGCGAAAGCGCTCTCGCCTTCTCGCAGCAGATTCTCGTAGAGGAATCGCTCAAAGGATGGAAGGAAATCGAATTCGAGGTTATCCGCGATTCAAGCGACTTGTGTTTCACGGTTGTCCCTATGGAAAATTTCGATCCTCTCGGCATCCATACCGGCGAATCCATCGTCGTGGCTCCGATTGTCTCGCTCTCGAAGGACCAGATAGAACTGCTTGAGGACATAGCGCGCCGGGTCGTTCGCCACATCGGCATAGTCGGCGAATGCAACATACAATATGCCTTCAACGCCGAAACCAACGATTACCGCATCATCGAAATCAATGCCCGACTCAGCCGCTCGTCGGCCCTTGCGTCGAAAGCATCAGGCTATCCTCTGGCATTCGTAGCCGCAAAACTCGCACTCGGCTACAACCTCGATCAGATAGGAGAACCGGGCACTCCCAACTCCGCCGCCAAAGCCCCGGAAGTCGATTACATGATTGTCAAGATACCGCGCTGGGACCTGACGAAATTCGTAGGCGTTGACCGTGAGATAGGTTCTTCGATGAAATCCGTCGGCGAAATCATGTCGATCGGCAAGAGCTTCGAAGAGATAATCCAGAAAGGTCTCCGAATGATTGGCCAGGGAATGCACGGTTTTGTCGGAAACAATGACATTCACTTCAACGAGCTCGATCAGGCGCTTGCCCATCCTACCGACCTGCGCATATTCGCCATAGCTCAGGCTCTCGAGGAAGGATATGAGATCGAGCGTATCGTCGAACTGACCAAAATCGACCGCTGGTTCATCAGCCGTCTTGCAAACATAGTCGATTTCTCACGCCGCCTGAAAGGATTTGACCGAATCGAGTCCGTGGATAAAGAAACATTAGCCGAGGCCAAACGGCTCGGATTCTCCGACTTCCAGATCGCACGCCTCGTGGAGGACCCCAAGGGGAACATGGAACGCGAGATGATGGCGGTCAGAAACCAGAGAAAGAAACTTGGAGTGGAACCGAAGGTATGCCGCATCAACACCGTGGCTTCGGAACACCCCGAACGCACGAACTATCTCTACGTGACTTACGGCGATGCCGCCAATCCCCGGCGCTACACCGGACTTCCTACCCACAGCGTCATCACCCTCGGCTCAGGAGCCTACCGCATCGGCAGCTCGGTGGAATTCGACTGGTGTTCGGTCAATGCCGCTTCCACCTGCCGAAAACTCGGCTATGAGGCGGTCATGATCAACTATAATCCGGAGACAGTTTCGACCGACTACGACATGTGTGACCGTCTCTATTTCGACGAGCTCAGCTTCGAGCGCGTCATGGACATCATAGAGCTGGAACGTCCCCACGGCGTCATTGTCAGCGTGGGAGGCCAGATCCCCAACAACCTCGCCATGAAGCTCTACAGAAACGATGTTTCCGTTCTGGGAACATCTCCCGTGTCCATCGACCGTGCGGAGAACCGCCACAAGTTCTCGGCCATGCTCGATCAGCTCGGAATAGACCAGCCCCGCTGGAAGGAGCTTACCACCGAGGACGAGATCGACTCGTTTGTACGCGAAGTTGGCTTCCCCGTTCTCATCCGCCCGAGCTACGTTCTCTCAGGAGCGGCGATGAACGTCTGCTACGATTACGAGCAGATGCACCGTTTCCTCGGCGCTGCTGCGAAAGTGTCGAAAGAATATCCGGTCGTAGTTACGGAATTCCTGCAGAATGCGAAGGAGATAGAATTCGATGCAGTGGCCCGCAACGGCCAGATTGTCGAATACGCCATATCGGAGCATGTGGAATTCGCCGGTGTCCACTCAGGCGACGCCACCCTCGTGTTCCCGGCCCAGAAAATATACATGGCCACCGCACGCCGGATCAAACGCATCTCGGCCCGCATTGCTAAGGAGCTCAACATCTCGGGGCCTTTCAACATCCAGTATCTTGCAAAAGACAACGACGTGAAGGTTATCGAATGTAATCTGCGCGCATCGCGCTCGTTCCCCTTCGTCAGCAAGGTTCTCAAAAAGAATTTCATCGACACCGCCACGCGCATAATGCTCGGCGAGAAAGTGGAGAAGGTCGATACCTCCACCTTCGACATCGATTATATCGGAGTCAAGGCATCGCAGTTCAGCTTCGGACGTCTCCACAAGGCCGACCCGGTTCTCGGCGTCGATATGTCATCGACCGGTGAGGTCGGATGTATAGGCAAAGATTTCGACGAAGCGCTTCTCACGGCTATGCTCGCAGTCGGCCAGACTCCGCCGAAAAAGGCTGTCCTCGTCAGCTCGGGCGATGTCCGCGGAAAAGTCGATATGCTCGAGGCTTGCCGTATGCTCGACGAAGGCGGCTTCAAGATCTATGCGACTGAAGGCACGGCGAAATTCCTGAACGAAAACGGAATCGAGGCGACAGCCGCCGTATGGCCCGACGAAGAGGGCGCTGACAATGTGCTCGATCTCATCTCGCAACACAAAGTGGATCTCATCATCAACATTCCGAAGAACCATACGAAACGCGAGCTGACCAACGGCTACCGCATCCGTCGCGGAGCGGTTGACCACAACATTCCGCTTCTGACCAACGCGCGTCTGGCCTCCGCCTTTGTCAAGGCATTCCTTTCGCGACCCAAAGAAAACATCAGCATCAAACCTTGGCAAGAATATTGATCACTATATGGAAAGCTTCCACAAACTGGCCGTACGCCGCCACAGCATAAGGCGTTATACCTCCGAGCCGATCAGCGCCGAAGACGTCAAGCTGATTCTTGAAGCCGCCCTTCTCGCGCCGACATCGAAAAGCAGCCGCTCATGGCAGTTTATATGCGTCGATGCCCGAGATATGCTCGAACGTCTGGCTCAATGCAAGCCGGCAGGTGCGGCTCCGATAGCACGCTGTCAGTTGGCCGTTGTAGTGGCCGGCAATCCGGAGCTGTCGGATCCATGGATTGAAGACGCCTCGATAGCGGCAGCCTATATGCAGCTTCAGGCGGAGGATCTCGGGCTGGGATCCTGCTGGATACAGGTCAGAGGCCGATTCACCGCCGACGATATTCCGTCGGAGGAATATGTTCAGGAACTGCTCGGAATGCCGGGCGAACTTCCGGTACTCTGCATCATGACTTTCGGCCACAAGGACGAGGTGAGAAAAGAAGTCGATACATCAAAACTCCTGTGGGAACGAGTTCATATAGGAACATGGAGCAACAGAGACTGACCGCACCGTTGCGCACAGTTATCATAGGCTCCGGAAACGTAGCGTCAACGATAGCTCCGGCCCTTGAAAAGGCCGGAGCTATAGATGTCGTAGCGGTCTATAGCCCCACGCCGGACCATGCTTCGGCTCTCGCAGGCGAACTTCGCCATGCAGTAGCCGTTAGCGACCCGGCCAATGTGCCGGCAAACGCGGAATTCTACCTCATAGCCGTAAAGGACGATGCCGTGCAGTCGGTCGCCTCAACTCTTCCGCCCAATCCCGATGCCATCTGGGCTCATACCTCGGGAGGGGTGGATGCCTCCGCGCTGTCGCCGCTATCGGGGCGTTACGGGGTCTTCTATCCGCTCCAGACTTTCACAAAAGGGGTCACGACCGAGATGTCGGAAGTCCCGGTTTTCATCGAAGCCAATTCAAAGGCCGACACGGATCTGTTGAAAGCGATAGCCTCGAAGATGACACCTAAGGTATATGAGGCCGACAGCGATACGCGCTGCCGCATGCATGCCGCAGCGGTTTTCGCCTGCAATTTCACAAATCACCTGTGGGCGATAGCCGATGATATTCTGAGACGCGAGACCGGCACGGATCTGTCTGTGCTCCATCCGCTGCTCAAGGAAACACTCCGCAAGGCTCTTTCATGCCGTCCTGCCGAAGTCCAGACCGGTCCTGCGGCCAGAGGGGACCGTGGAATCATAGAGAAACACGCTTCCCTGCTCCCTCAGGAAGAAGCAGACCTCTACCGACTGCTTTCAGAAAAAATTCTTACCTATCATTCAAGATGAGTTCCATAGCCTACGACCTAAGAAAAATACGCGGCATAGCCTTCGATGTCGATGGAGTCCTGTCGCCCTCAACCATCCCTACGTCGGCGGAAGGCGAACCGTTGCGTATGGTCAATATCAAAGACGGCTACGCGCTGCAGCTGGCCGTCAAACTCGGTATCAGAATCGCCATAATCACCGGAGGCCGCGGCCACGGGACCTCTGTCCGTTACCGTGGACTGGGAATCAAGGATGTGTTCATGGGGGTCGCCGACAAGATCGAAGTGTTCGAAGAATGGATGAGGACCAACGGACTTGAGACGGAAGAGACTGCTTTTGTAGGCGACGACATTCCTGATTACCGGTGCATGAGACTCGCAGGACTTTCTGTGGCTCCTGCCGATGCATGCCATGACATTAAAGAGATTGCCACATATATCTCTCATGTAGCGGGGGGCTACGGTGTGGCGCGCGATCTTCTTGAGCAGTTGCTCCGGGCCAAAGGAATGTGGATGTCTGACGATAAAGCATTCGGCTGGTGAACGATGGAGCTTTTTGACAACATAAGGGAGTATCGCGTGATACTCGGCAGCGGTTCACCCAGGCGAAAAGAACTGCTCGCCATGCTTGACATCGACTTCGAGGTCCGGTCGGCGGGAGATGTCGATGAAAGTTATCCCGCAGATCTTCCGGCTGAGGAAGTTCCGCTTTATCTCGCCCGCAAGAAATCAAACGCATTTCTTTCAGGGCTCAGGGAGAATGAACTTGTCATAACTGCCGACACGGTCGTTATCTGCGACAACAATGTACTCGGCAAACCAGGCGACTCCGAGGAGGCATTCCGGATGCTGAAAATGCTGTCGGGACGAAAACACGCTGTTGTGACAGGAATAACGGTGGCGACGCGTGAAATCCAGATTTCCGATACCGCAATCACTGAGGTTGAATTCGCTCCGCTTTCAGATGAAACCATCAAAGAATATATAGGCCGCTACCGGCCGCTGGACAAGGCAGGTGCCTACGGGATCCAGGAATGGATCGGCGCAGTCGCCGTCAAAGGCATAAACGGCAGTTTCTATAATGTCATGGGCCTCCCGCTCCATCTGCTGACAACCTTGCTTCTCCGGATTCCCGCCCGGAAACATCAGTAGTATTTTTGTTCCAGATTAGTCCATTTCACTGGCAGAAAAAGTTTCTGAATTTTATTATGATTATTTTTGCAAAACAATCATTTTGCATAGCGAATGGATTCCGAAACAGAAAAAGAGACTGAGATTCAGAAGGGCCTGAATCTTCTGCGCGCCGAAGTGGAAAAAGCCATCGGCCATGCCGTCAAGACTCCCGCCGACTTTGATTTCCTGTCAGACACCCTGATCAAAGCCGGGTGCGGTTACGTCAGCGCCACTACACTCAAACGTGTATGGGGCTACATCCATGATGCGGGTCCCGGCTACAGGCCCGGAAATTTCACATTGCGTGCCCTCTGCTGCTTCATAGGCTTCAGCGATTTCAACAGTTTCCTATCAGGACATGCCAATCTCGACACTCAATCGGAAACTTATCTCGGGAACTACATAGAGAGCCGAAAACTCCCGCTGGGGTCATACATCTCCCTCACCTGGGCTCCTAACAGACGCTGTACGCTGCACCACATAAAGGAAACACTTTTCGAGGTGACTGAAGCTCTCCATTCCAAGATCAAGGAGGGCGATATGGTTGAGTGCGGATGCTTCACGCAGAACGCTCCGGCCTACTTCAGCCGCGTGTTTCGCGACGGTTCGGCGCCTATGACATACGTTGCCGGCTCCCGCTCCGGCATCCGCTTCCAGATCCATGAAACCCTTAACAAATAATCAAAACTAAAGATAAAACCGATCCAAAATGAGTAAACTATCAGCTATCCGAATTCTTATGACTCTCTGTCTGCTCCTGACAGGAACTTCCGCTCTTTTCAGCCAGATCGTTTCCACTACAGCAGGGATGAGGTTTTCAATCATCTCCAAATCACAGAAAACATGCACTCTTAAATCCATCTCTTATCTTGACGAACAAGATGTGGTGATTCCTGACACTGTTGAAATAAACGGCGAAAAATATAAGGTCATTGAAATTTCAAGCGAAGCATTCTACAGATATTCCGACAATGAACAGATTAAATCCGTGACGATACCAGAAGGGGTAAAAGAAATCGGAGAGAGGGCTTTCGCAGGATGTCGCAAACTCGAATCCGTAAAGTTCCCGGAGTCATTGGAAATAATTGGTCCTTTGGCTTTTTCAGGTTGTAATTTCACTAATATAACAATACCCGATAATGTAAGGATTCTGAGCGGATTTGCCTCTTGCACGAATTTAGTTTCTGTAACATTTACGCCGAATTCGAAACTGCAAGAAATTGCAAATAATGCATTCTATGGATGTTCATCTCTAAAATCAATAAAAATACCCAAAAAGTGTATAAAAATTGACAAAGTTGCATTTGTAGATACTTCAATAAAAAAGATAACTATTCCAAGGACAACAAAATATTTCAAATACCCTGATACTTTGTATCCATCTTTTCCAGATGATTGCATAGTATCTTATTACTAAATAGACATCTTATGAAAGAAAAAGAATTCAAACAGTGGCTAAAGGAGTATGGTTTTAACGACCATGTGGCAGGATCGCGTCTTTCAAATGTTAAACGGGTTGAGGAGGCGCATCCGGATATTGACAACAGGATTGCAAATAATACAATTGACGAGGTGCTTTCATTGTTGAGCTATAGCGCCAAAGATGAAAAAGCCGGACGCCCCACTCGGCATAACATTGCCATAAACGGGAATCTGCGCACGGGAACCGCAACCCTAAAAAGCGCCTTAAACCTGTATATCCAGTTCTACAATGAGAAGTACAACCCGGAATCGGCAGATTCAACTCCATTCAAGATGCTGTTCAACCGCATAATGAAGATTGTAAATGAATTTGCCAAGCAGGAAAAAAGTAAACGGAAGGAATCGTACAACAAAAAAGAGGCTGTAACAGAACGACTTCAGAAACCGCTATTGAATCTGTTACAAAAAGAGATTTCGGGAGTAGAATGGGAGAGCGAACATGTATATAGGAAAGAAACCAAGGACAGAATAGACATATATGGCGTTGTTAACGAAAACGAGAATGACAACGGTAAATCAAAAATTATAATAATCGAACTGGATACAGCAAGAAGCGACCAAGTTTCAAAGAAGTTTGTTTCCAGGATGGCGATGACAAATGGCAATGATACTATATACATAACATTCTGTTATCCCAACAACAACAGCGCCAGCAAATCAGGCAAAAGTGAAACGGAGAAATACAGCCGATTTCTGCAAACGCTTAACGACGCACTCAACGAAGGATCGGACAATGAGAAGTATTACGGATATATATCCATGGCATGATGCATGCTCGGTAGCCGAGGAGATTGATTTGTCTCGCTTCCGGATTGTAGGCGATACAGAGGCCATAATGGATATAGCACGTGAGCATGGCGTAATTGACATAAGCTGCAAGGATATAATGACGGCGCTGACGGCCACAGGTACAAATTACGTTACCACTGGCATGAAACACGGAGAGTCAAGGATCGAGAATGCTCTTGACGCTGCCATCGGGCAACTGGGCATACCAATAGAGAGCGTAAAGAGTATGATAATCAACATCCACACTGATCCCCGCTATCCCATAACCACGCCGGAGTTAAGCTCTTTCTCAAAGTATATCGAGCAGAGATGTCCCAATATAAATGTGATGTGGGGAGTTTCAATGGATGACAAAGTTGGTGAAAACGTGAGAATCACACTCATTTCCGCCGCCCCGTGACAATGGACCAAAATGGACTTGGCGGGATCGGGATAGTTGTCGTATTTTTGCTCCGTAAACCTATTAAACCTATCACATAATGAAATTCAAAACAATGACAATTCTGGCTTGCGGTCTGCTCTTTGTTTCCTGCGGCAGCAAATCAGAAGAGAAGACAACCGATCAAGAAACAACCGTCGAGGAAACAACGACAGTACCGGACACAGTAGCTATCGCCGAACCGATAAGCGAGGAAACGACCGAGCCCGTGGCAGAGGAGAAAGTCTCAACGGAAAAATGGGATGCCCTGCTGGACGAATATGAGGAGTATCTCGACAAAACCATCGCCTTCTCCAAAAAAGCAAAAGCCGGTGACATGTCAGCGATGACTGAGTATGCCTCACTTATCGAATCAGCCCAAAGCTTGCAGAAAAAGCTCGAGGATGCCAAGAACGAAATGACACCCGCACAAACAGCCCGCTTTGCAAAAATAGCTTCAAAATTCGCGTCTGCCGCAGCAGCTCTCTGATCATTTCAAAGAAGCGTGACGGGTTCATATCTGTCACGCTTTTTTTAGAGCTTGTTTCAGGTAGAAATTATCAGAAGCCCTCTTCAGTTATTTTATTCATGATTTCGGTAATGCGAAACCAGTAGGCCGATTTCATTTGGGCGCAAATGCCGTCGTCGGCTCCCGCAGCCTTCAACTTCGCCTCCATTTCATCGGCCATCCGATAGTTGGCTTTATAGCCTATCTCCTTCAAGGAATCGACATCAGCGATTCGGCGGCTCTTCATTTTTATTTCATCCCATGATTTCCGTCTGTTCTCAATCGCCTCGACCAATATACTGTTATATTTTTCTTCCATAACAACATCTGAAGGTTCAGGTGATTTCCTTGATAATCCCGAAGGAACATCATTAATATCGTCCTGAGAGGCTGAAGGCACATAAACCGTGTCATGGCGAACAATATGGCGCTCGACTGTATCATGCACAGTCAAAGGTTGTGACTGCGAGCCTCGGTCGGTCATGAAAAGATAGATCATAGAGGCTATGACTGCCAAAGCGACAACACCGACAGCAACAAAAGGCAACCGGCGATATAAACGTGCGACACCCCTGATCCGCGCAGCGACCTGCTTCATTGAAGGGCGCCGGGATGGTTCCGTTGCCAGACAGCGTTTTATAACAGGCCTGTAGAGAAAGGGCAATTTCATTTCCGACATTATTCGCCCAAAAGAATAGACATCGGAACTTGAATCACCTGTCGCGCCATCGAGCTGTTCGGGGGCGCCATAGGAAGGAGTGGCGGCGGATGACTTGAACATGACGGAATCTTCGGAATCCCCCAAGCCAAAATCAATCAACCTGATGTCGTGGCGCATCTTCCCGACGAGAATGTTGTCAGGTTTCAGATCGCGGTGTGCCACACCGAGAGAATGAATATAATCAAGCGCAACAGCGATATCCAAGGCAACGCGCACGCGTTCACGTCGCAGAGGCGTGTCTTTCAGATAAGAGTCAAGCCGGTCGCCGTCAAAATATTCCATCACAATGACCGGCCCGAGACGAGGATTGTCCTCATAGCCATAGAACCTTATGACAGACGGATGGTCAATTTTCATGCCGAGTTCAAACTCCTTGACCATCATTGCCCTCAATTCCGCACGCTCACGCAACTTTTCCGGCAATCCTTTAAGCAGAAAGCGACGTCCGTGGCGAGTCACAATCCAGAGACAGGAGTAACGGCGTTCTGCAATCAGGGTATAGCGTTCTTCCGCAATCTCCGGCGAGAGATAGCCTACGAAAGAGTTGCTGGCGGATGGTAGGTTCATAACGGAGCGACGACGATTACGGGATGAGCAATCGGTTTATTACGTTCGGGAGGGACGGATGATAAGGAGATCACGTCGGAAGAAATCAGTTCTCCCGGAAGAGCGACACGGAGTATGGCATTTTCCCAAGGCAGACGGCCGTTTTCCGCTGCAAGCAATGCGGCTACGCCCATTGTCATGCGAAGATTGACTTCTATACAGGGATGTATAGCATTATGGTTTTCCTCATCGCGATAAACCATCATGTCAACGCCGAGCCATCCTGAATAATTTCCGGCCACGACAGCGTTCAACGCCCGCTCAATGGCAGGAATCAGGGGCAAAGGATCAATTCCAAGACGTTCAAGAAGTATTTCCTGAGAAGCGATTAGATTGCCGGAATAGTTTCCAGAATCATCTGTAGCAAACACTGAAATCCCCCGGAAGGAAACGCCTTTAGGGTCGGCACGGAAAAGCATCGCGAAATCACGTATGCGGTCAAAACGGCGCTCGACCATCACGCTTCCCTGACGGGCTATGCCGCCGCGGATGACGGATTCAAGCTGAGGACGCTTCATTGCGGCTGCACAGAACACGCCGCGTCCGCTGCATGACCAAGGAAGCTTCACCACAGCGTCCCCGCCGAAAAAATCTAAAGCAAGGAACGCGTCTTTGACAGTCGTCGCCTCGACCGGAAGATTCTCCCGAGCGATACCAAGTACTCTCAAGACCGCCAGAGAAGTGCGGCGATGGCTGAGCAAACGCATCCGCAGCAATGAATCATCGGAAGGGAGCATGTCGGCGCTACAGCCGGCCCTCAGAAAGCGGTCACGTGTATAAACGCTCCAACCCCACGGCTCGGGGATGAGCGCAGGATTGGAAACGATTGATTCTGAATCAGATCCGAGAATCAGATCGGAGCCGTCGGACCAAAGAGAAGGGAGCAGTGCACCGCCCCGGCGCAGTTCGACGGCCACCCGAGGAGGGGTGTAACGGCCATGGCCGGCTGCAAGAGCCAGATCGTTCTCGGGATTGAACCAGTAGAGTTTATTCACCTTTGAATTCGGCCACTATGCGGGCAGCGATCGAACGCATCTCTTCTCCGTCGAGAGAAAGTTTGTGACGGAAATTAAGGTCAGCTTCGGTGTTGATAGGCACCAGATGGATATGGGCATGAGGAACCTCGAGACCAATGACAGCTTCGGCCACGCGCTTACACGGCATGGCGGCATCGATTGCGAGCGCCACGCGCTTTGCAAAAAGCTCGAGCGCTACATATTCCTCGTCGGAAAGATCGAAAAGATAGCTGACCTCGCGCTTTGGAATCACGAGAGTGTGACCGGCGGCAACGGGATTGATATCGAGAAAAGCGAGATGACGGTCATCCTCGGCCACCTTGTAGCAGGGGATCTCGCCATCGACAATGAGACTGAAAACAGAAGCCATGGCGGAATCAGAATTCTATTTTGACGATTTCAAATTTCATAAGACCGGCAGGCACCTTGATCTCGACTGTCTCGCCGAGTTTATGTCCGAGAAGACCCTGAGCTATAGGAGTGCTTGATCCGATTTTCTTTTCCTTGAGGTTAGCCTCGGAATCGGCGACTATGGTATAGGTCATCTGCATTCCGTTCTGCATATTCTTTATGGTGACGGAGTTCAGGATCTGCACTTCTTCGTTATTAAGGTTGCTTTCGTCGATTATACGGCAGTTTGCTACGAGATCCTTCAGCTGCGAGATTTTCATCTCGAGCATTCCCTGCGCCTCTTTGGCGGCATCGTATTCGGAATTCTCGGAGAGGTCACCTTTGTCGCGGGCTTCGGCGATGGCGCGTGATATTTCAGGGCGTTTCACAGATTCAAGATAGGCTATCTCTTCCATTTTTTTCTTATAGCCTGACTTAGTCATGTAGGTAATAGGCATAGTATTTTTATTTTTTGGATTTTTAATTACAGAGAAAAAATTTAGGAATCCCAAAGTCACCTCGTGACTGAGATTCCATAGCGTCGCGGCCTTCCGAAGGTCCGCCTGCTGCCTGAGACTGCTTATATTTTCATCCGCAAAGTTACAAATTTTATTTGAATCCACAAAAAAGATTCGCAGAGCGACAAAAGCCGTCTGCGAATCTAACTATGTGGTTACGGGATGTTTCTTTACATCATGCCGCCCATGCCACCCATTCCGGGAGCAGGCATTGCGGGAGCGGGATTTTCCTCTTTCTTTTCAGCAATCACACATTCGGTTGTCAGGAACATGCCGGCGATAGAAGCGGCGTTCTCAAGAGCGACACGGGTTACCTTGGCGGGATCGATTACGCCTGCAGCCATGAGGTTCTCATAGCGGTCGGTGCGTGCATTGTAGCCGAAGTCACCTTTGCCTTCTCTGACTTTCTGGACAACGACAGCACCTTCGACACCGGCATTGGCCACGATCTGACGGAGGGGTTCCTCGATAGCGCGACGCACGATCAGGATACCGGTCGTCTCGTCATCGTTGTCGCCGCGGAGACCTTCGAGTTTCTCCACACAGCGGATATAGGCCACACCACCACCGGGGACAATACCCTCGGCAATTGCGGCGCGGGTTGCGGAAAGGGCGTCATCGACGCGGTCTTTCTTCTCTTTCATCTCGACCTCGGAAGGAGCACCGATATGAAGCACTGCAACACCGCCGGCGAGCTTGGCGAGACGTTCCTGGAGCTTTTCGCGATCGTAGTCGCTGGTGGTCTGCTCGATCTGGGCACGTATCTGGGCTACACGGGCAGCGATGGCGTCCTTGGAGCCGAGACCGTTGATGATAGTGGTATTCTCCTTGTTGACCTCGATTTTTTCAGCACGGCCAAGCATATCGACAGTCGCGCTTTCGAGCTTCATGCCCTTTTCTTCAGAGATTACCACACCACCTGTCAGGATAGCGATATCCTCAAGCATTTCCTTGCGGCGGTCACCGAATCCGGGAGCCTTAACAGCGCAAATCTTCAAAGAGCCGCGCAGACGGTTGACAACGAGAGTAGCAAGAGCTTCCTGATCGACGTCTTCGGCAATGATCAGCAAAGGACGTCCGCTCTGTGCGGAGGCTTCGAGAATAGGAAGAAGATCCTTGAGGTTGGAAATCTTCTTGTCATAGAGAAGCACGTAGGGTGAATCCATCTCACATTCCATCTTCTCGGTGTTGGTGACGAAGTAGGGAGAGATATATCCGCGGTCAAACTGCATACCTTCAACAATGTCAACGGTAGTTTCAGTACCCTTTGCCTCATCTACGGTTATCACGCCCTCCTTCTTGACTTTCTTCATTGCCTCGGCAATCAGATGGCCGATAGCCTCGTCATTGTTGGCCGATACACGGGCAACGTCCTCTATTTTCTTGAAATCGTCGCCGACTTCCTCAGACATTTCCTTGATGTTCTCTACAACGAGAGCGACAGCCTTGTCGATACCGCGCTTGATATCCATAGGATTGGCACCGGCTGCGACATTCTTGAGGCCTACATTGATAATGGACTGAGCGAGCACGGTTGCGGTGGTTGTACCGTCACCGGCATCGTCGCCGGTCTTGGATGCGACTTCCTTCACGAGCTGAGCGCCCATGTTCTGGAACGGATCCTCGAGTTCAACCTCACGGGCAACGCTTACACCGTCCTTGGTGATGTGGGGAGCGCCGAATTTCTTCTCGATTATCACATTGCGGCCTTTGGGGCCAAGTGTTACCTTAACGGCGTCGGCAAGAGCGTCAACACCTTTCTTGAGCTCTTCGCGAGCCTTGATTTCAAATTTTATTTCTTTTGCCATGATCTTTTACATTTATTATTTGACAACAACAGCGAGGACATCGCTCTGACGCATGATGAGATATTTCTCGCCTTCAAATTCGATTTCGGTGCCGGCATATTTGCCAAACACAACTTCATCGCCTTCTTTGAGTATCATTTCTTCGTCCTTGGTGCCTTTTCCGGCAGCCACAACTTTGCCTTTGAGAGGTTTTTCCTTTGCGGAATCAGGAATGATTATACCTGCGACCGTCACTTCCTCGGCGGGAGAGGGGAGCACAATCACTCTGTCAGCTAATGGTTGAAGATTCATAATTGATATAATATAATTAGTTGTTAAGTTAAGATTTCGTTTTCTATCGGAATAATGTTACATAAACTGTGCCAAACAGCCATTGTGTCAGTCACGGGTGACAATTTGTCGCTGGCTTAATCATGGCGTTTTGCTGAAAGTGAAAACAAATTTCAATAGATATCGGTTCGTAATATGCCGATTTTTGAGTATTTTTGCAGTCCAAACCAATCAGCGAACCAAACAACATAAATATGGAACTCAGCAGCCTTACCGCCATCTCTCCCATTGACGGCCGCTATCGTGGCAAATGTGAATCACTTGACAACTATTTTTCGGAATTCGCCCTGATCCGTTACCGTGTAAGGGTCGAGGTGGAATATTTCATAGCTTTGTGTGAACTCCCGCTGCCCCAGCTCAAGGACGTTGACCACTCGGTTTTCGACCAACTCCGCGACATCTGCAGCAATTTTTCTCTCGAGGACGCCAAACGCATCAAGGAGATCGAGACCGTCACCAACCATGACGTCAAAGCGGTGGAATATTTCCTCAAGGAATGTTTCGACCGCCTCGGCCTGGCATCCTACAAGGAATTCATACATTTCGGACTGACTTCACAGGATATCAACAACACCTCCATCCCCATGTCGGTCAACGAAGCTCTCGCCCACCTCTACCTGCCTTATCTCGAGGAAATGATCGCAAAGCTCCGCGCCATGGCAGAAGACTGGAAAGACATTCCGATGCTCGCCCGCACCCACGGGCAGCCGGCCTCCCCTACCCGTCTGGGCAAAGAGATTATGGTGTTCGTCTATCGGTTGGAAGAGCAGCTTGCCAGCCTGAAATCTACTAAGATCAGCGGCAAGTTCGGCGGCGCTACCGGTAATTTCAACGCCCACACAGTCGCATACCCTGAATTCGACTGGCAGGCTTTCGCAGCGGAATTCCTTTCGCGCAAGCTCGGCATTGAACGCGAAGCCTATACCACCCAGATTTCCAACTACGACAACCTGGCAGCCGTGTTCGACGCCATGCGCCGCATCAACACAATCATGATAGATCTTGACCGCGATATATGGATGTATATATCGGAAGATTATTTCAAGCAGCGCATAAAAGCCGGCGAAGTCGGCTCGTCGGCAATGCCCCACAAGGTAAACCCCATCGACTTCGAGAATTCCGAAGGCAATCTCGGCATGGCGAACGCAATTCTGGTACATCTCGCCCAGAAACTGCCGATCTCGCGTCTGCAACGCGACCTGACAGACTCGACTGTTCTCCGCAACGTAGGTGTCCCCATGGGCCACATGATGATCGCGATCGCAAGCACAATGAAAGGTCTGAACAAGCTTATCCTCAACGAAGAAGCGCTTTCAGCCGATCTGGACCGGATGTGGATGGTCGTGGCGGAAGGCATTCAGACCATTCTGCGCCGCGAAGGCTATCCCCACCCCTACGAAACCCTCAAACAGCTGACGCGTACAAATGCGAAAGTTACCGAACAGAGCATCTCGGAATTCATCGATTCGCTTGAAGTGTCGCCCGAAGTCAAAGCGGAACTCCATAAGATCACACCTCATAATTATACCGGCCGCTGATAACAGGGCAGCTATTGAGAGAAAAAACGAAGCGCGGGCCTCACGGCTCGCGCTTTGTGTATCTTCAAGCCCGGAGGCTTGTTCCAAAAAAATCCATCTATGGGTAAAGTTCATTCGTAAAAATTATCCGATGCAAAGTTACGATGATCTTTCAGCGTCTGAAATACCCAAAACATGGTATATTTATTCCATCAGTTTGCGGTAGCGGCGCCGCGGCGGCTCCTTGCCGCCGTTCTGGGCGCGTTTGTAATCCTCATAATCGGAATAGGATCCCTCATAAAAGACCACATTACCGTCGCCTTCAAAAGAAAGAATGTGAGTACAGATACGGTCAAGGAACCAACGGTCGTGACTGACCACAACAGCACATCCCGCAAAATCCTCAAGACCTTCCTCAAGAGCGCGGAGCGTGTTGACGTCTATGTCATTCGTGGGTTCGTCAAGCAGCAGCACGTTTCCTTCTTCCTTTAAAGCCATTGCAAGATGGAGACGATTGCGTTCTCCTCCGGAGAGAACACCTATTTTCTTTTCCTGATCGGCGCCGGTGAAGTTGAAGCGCGAAAGATAAGCACGTGCGTTTACATCGCGGCCACCCATGCGAAACGACTCTACGCCCTGCGAGATCACCTCATAGACCGACTTCTCAGGGAGAAGATCGTGGTGCGACTGGTCAACGTATGCTATCTTGACTGTCTCGCCTACTTCAAACGATCCTGCATCGGGTTTTTCCTGTCCCATTATAAGACGGAAAAGAGTGGTTTTTCCGGTTCCGTTCGGACCGATAACGCCGACAATCCCGTTAGGTGGGAGCATAAAGTCAAGGCCGTCGAAAAGTTTCTTGTGGGGGAAAGATTTGGCGAGGCCCTTGGCTTCGATCACCTTGTTGCCGAGGCGAGGCCCGTTGGGTATGAAAATCTCGAGCTTTTCCTCGCGCTGCTTCTGGTCTTCATTGAGAAGTTTATCATAGCTGTTGAGTCGGGCTTTTCCTTTGGCCTGACGGGCCTTCGGAGCCATGCGGACCCATTCGAGTTCCCGCTCGAGAGTCTTCCGGCACTTGCTCGCCTGCTTCTCTTCCTGAGCCATCCGTTTTGTTTTCTGATCAAGCCATGAGGAATAGTTTCCTTTCCAGGGAATACCCTCTCCACGGTCGAGTTCGAGAATCCATCCGGCGACATGATCGAGGAAATATCGGTCATGGGTGATGGCGATGACCGTGCCGGGATACTGGCGCAGGTGCTGCTCAAGCCAGTCTATAGACTCAGCGTCAAGGTGGTTGGTGGGCTCGTCAAGCAATAGGACGTCAGGCTGCTGGAGCAACAGACGGCAAAGAGCGACACGACGGCGCTCGCCACCGGAAAGTGTGGAGACTTTCTGATCATCGGGCGGACACTGAAGCGCGTCCATGGCACGCTCGAGACGAGAGTCTATGTTCCACGCATCGGCGGCGTCAAGTTTGTCCTGAAGCTCGGCCTGCCGGGCGATGAGTGCGTCCATCTTATCCGGATCGTCAAGCACGTCGGGATCGCCGAATGCCTCGTTGACCCTGTCAAACTCGGCGAGAAGGTCCATGACCGGCTGCACGCCCTCACGGACAATTTCAATCACAGTCTTTTCCGGGTCAAGCTTCGGTTCCTGCTCGAGATACCCCACGCTATAATCCTGGGAAAAGACCACTTCGCCCTGATAATCCTTGTCGATACCGGCGATAATTTTAAGAAGCGAGGATTTTCCCGATCCATTGAGACCGATGATTCCTATTTTCGCTCCATAAAAAAACGAAAGATATATGTTTTTAAGAACTTGTTTCTGCGGCGGATATGTTTTGGAAACTCCCACCATTGAGAAAATGATTTTTTTGTCGTCGGCCATGTTTAAATGTATTAGGTTACTTTTTAGGAGCGTAGCGCACGGGGTAATCCACACGGGTCTTGCCGGTCATTATGTTGCGCAGTTTTGCCTTGTTGAGCTGCCGGCGAATGGGAGAGACATGATCGATATACAGTTTCCCTTCAAGATGGTCACATTCATGCTGGACTATCCTGGCAAGAAAACCGCTTATCTCTTCCTCATGGGCCTCGAAATTTTCATCAAGCCATTTCAGTCGTATATGTTCGACACGCTGGACATTTTCGGAAAGGCCCGGAAGACTGAGACAACCTTCGGCACGCGACACTTTTTCGCCGTCAAGTACCTCCACTACGGGGTTGACAAGAGTCAGTTTCCGGCCGGCACATTCAGGGAATGATTCTCTGACGGGATCGGCGTCGATAACCACTATACGGTGATTGAGCCCGATCTGAGGCGCGGCAAGTCCGACACCTTCGCTTTCATACATGGTGTCATACATTTTCCCGACGAGAGTCTTGAGGTCGGGATAATCCGGGGAAATTTCTTCGGAGACCTTCCGCAGAACGGGATGGCCATAAAGATATATCGGTAAACTCATTTTTATTGAATTATTGTTTGATCAGCATACTGTCTGCTCTGCAGAAAATCGTTGAGAATGATGGCGGCGGCCATTGTATCGACGGCAGCCTTGTCTCGGCGCTGCATTTTTTTCATGCCGGATTCTATCATTGAGCGATGCGCTATGACAGAGGTGAACCGCTCGTCGAAGAAAATGACCCTCAGCTCAGGAAGAGCGGCTGACAGCCGCCCTATCCCGGGCCGGATATAACGCATCGAGTCCGACTCCCGGCCGTGAACATCACGCGGGAGCCCTACGATGACAGCATCGACAGGCTCCCCGCTGATATAGTTTCTGATAAAATCTATTAGTCCGGACGTAGGAACGGTTGTCAGACCTTTTGCTATGATGCGCATAGGGTCCGTAACAGCAATTCCGCAACGGCGACGACCGTAGTCTATGGCTAACAGGCGTCCCAAGACTTACTCCATTGTCATTTCGTCAAATCCCTCGACATCGAATTCGTCGGGACTGTAATCTGTAGAGCCATAGAAATCCTCGTCGATATCGGCAGCGGAAATATCGGTTGCCTTCGCTGACTTTTCCTCGTATTCGTCAATGGCCATAACCTGAGCCGGAGCTTTTCCACGGGCCACTGTGCACAAGGGATCAAGAAGCGATTTGCCGGGTTCCGTCTCTTTCAGTTCCATGAAGAAGCAACGGTCTGTCATGTAATCAAACACGTAAAGAAGCCTCTGGCCTTCATCCTCTACAAAATCGGAGATAATCGAGTCTTCCATGAGATATACATCCTCGGATGAATCCGAGCCCATATCCTCAAGAGTGATCTCGACATCTTTTTCCCAACCGTCGTCACAGATGAAGAAAGAACTCATCTGATTCTTGTCATATCCCACTGAATCGCAAATGGCGTTACGGAGAGCGAGAAACGTAGAATCGGCGTCAATTTCTATTTCACGGCGGAAATTGTCAACTTCGTCTGATACAATTCGAAATTTATATACCATATTATATTAGCGATTTAGTTTTTTCAAAGTTTTTTATTTTCAGGCCGTCAATGCGGACTGCTTTTATGATGCGAAATTAGTAATTTGCCATCAATTGCAAAAGATTCTATGAAACTTTTTTTAAACCGTAAATCCAACTCGTTGACTATAACAGAGAATCACGCCAAAAGAGGAATTCAGAAATCCGTAAAAGCCAAAGGAAGGGTCGATTTCACCGACGGCAGGGCAACCACCTTGTCGGCAGCCGCAAGGTAGATCCTGACGTCATGTCCCGCAAGCATTTCATACTCGAGAAGCGCCTGACGGCATGCTCCGCAGGGTGCTGTAGGCTCCGAAGTGAATTTGCCGTCCGTGCCACGGGCAGCAATAGCCACGGCTTCGAATCGAGCTTCCGGGAATCGGGAATGAGCATAGAAACAAGCGGTACGTTCGGCACACAGTCCCGACGGGTAAGCGACATTCTCCTGATTGGAGCCCGTCACTATCTCGCCGTTGTCGAGAGCGATGGCCGCACCTACGCTGAACCGGCTATAGGGGGCATAGGCGCGTTCAGTGGCTTTCTTCGCCATATCGACAAGAAGTCTCACGGGCTCGGAAAGCTCGGCGTAGGTATATGTCTCGGTCCTACATATTATATCCGTTGTTTTCATGGTCTGTTCGCGTTTTGGGATTTAACTGTCTTTCTGGGGCACGTCGATGACTTTCAGACGTTCTCCGCCGTCAGAATCATTAACAATCGAGCGGTAATAACGTTCGTCGTAGCCGGGGAAATCGGGATACACGGGCATTCCTTCCGGCGAACGGGAGAACTTTCCGTCAGCATCCTCTTTCTTCACGTTTCCGTCGAGATATTTCACCAGCAGATATTCACCGAGCTTACGGTAGCGGTCAGTACATTTTTTAGACCAGTCGGCGCTCCTCTCCTGAAGGAGTTTGCGTCCGGCATCGGCCTCAAGATAGGGCACTTCCCGATAGAGGATCTCGACCTCCTGCTCCATCGAATCCTCCAGTTCAGCCTGCACTTTGCGGATGTCAGGAATCATCTGTGAATAACGGTGATAAGCCTGGTTGGCGACAAAGTTGGTAACCCAGAAAGCGGCATCCCAAGAGAGATCGAGAAGATTGCCGTTGCCCTGACGATACTCGTAGGGTGCTTCTTCCAGGCAGCAATACATGGGAACATATACGCTTGTGTTGGCGTCATCAACTCCAAACCACAGAATTCCTTTCATTGAAGCCGGCGCCTTGGCCTGCAGCTGCGCCACAAGCGAGAATCCCGTCTGCTGGGTAGCTATGGCACGCTCATGGGTATATTCTACACCATCGACCTTATAGGTCAGCGGACGCCAGCGGTAGGGCACCTTATAGGGACCGGCGCCGACATCCTTTGTCATATCCATAGGCGTTCCCTCGAAGTGGTCGCGCATCATCCATTTCATATCATTGGCGGTCAGCTTCTTCGACGGCTTCACCCAGAGTGGCAACGGCTCGCCTTCGCCGCGAAGCACCCACGGGAGGTATTTGTCCATATCGGGCGCGAAACGGTTATAGAAGGCCCATACACGGCCGTCGCATCCACGGAGAGCGCCCATATCGTAGGTGGCATAAGCGCGTGAAAAAGAGAAATCCTCGTCTTTTCCGTCGAAATAGCCTTTTGCACGGGCAAACTTGATGACATCAGGCGAGTAGAGCGTCTGCTTTGTCTTATCTTTGAGAGGGAAACGGTGGATGCGGCTATGATTAGCATGCCCGGCGATGTAGCCGTCGGGGACCCTGCGGGCAACCCAAACCGCTCCCTTGTCTTCTTTTCCTTTTCCTATCATTTCCATGATCCAGACTTCATTAGGATCAGCGATGGTGAAGGTCTCTCCTTCGCTCGCATATCCGTATTCCTTCACAAGCTCAGTCATTACCTTTATCGCCTCGGGAGCGGTTTTAGCGCGTTCAAGGGCGAGAAAGATCAGGGAACCATAGTCGATGATGCCTGACCCGGCAAGTTCATGGCGTCCACCCCACGTACTCTCGGTTACGGCAAGGCCGTGTTCGTTCATGTTTCCGATTCGGGTATATGTCAGCGGGGCTTCGGGAATTTCGCCGAGAGGGCGGCCGGAATCCCAGTCAACGATCTTGCGCATGGTTCCTTTGGGATGTGTGCCTCCGCGTTTGTGATAGAGTTCACCATAGAGCGTATGTGAATCTGCCGCGTATGTAACAAGGGAAGAACTGTCGGCCGTGGCTCCGGGAGTGGCGATCAGTCCCGTACAGGCACTGGAAGCTGCCGGGGTCAGAACGGCTGCCGCAACTATTGAAAATGCTACTATACTTTTTAATTTCATTTCTATTAATACAGGTTAAAGATTTGCTTATCGAATTGATTATTGCAAATTTATTGAATTTTAATCGAAACTCAAAACAGGGACCTCTTATTTAAGTGATTTTTTGTATCTTTGCGGCAGATAATAAAGCCATGCCATGAAACATCTGCTAACTTCCATCATCCTTATCACAGTCTCTGTCCTCTCCGTTTCCGCTAAAGGCAACCGGGCTCTTGACGCTCTTATGGAAAGAATTTCACCCGGACTCTCTGCCAGAGTGACCGTCAGGCTTACGCCCGGCCCCAAAGACCGCTACACGGTGTCAAGGAAAGGGAAAGGCGTTGAGATCAGCGCAAACAATATAAGCAGCGCCTCCGTGGGGCTGAACCGCTACCTGAACGATGTGGCCGGCGTCCAACTGACATGGGACGACATGACAGCCGTCCTCCCCGACCCGCTTCCACTCCCCGAGAAACAGCTATCAGGCTCCACAGACCAGAACTTGCGATATTACCTCAACTACTGCACTCATTCCTATTCCATGCCGTTCTGGGACAAGGCAAGATGGCAACAGGAAATCGACTGGATGGCACTGCACGGGATAAATGCGGCTCTGGCCATCACAGGAACCGATGCCGTCTGGGACGCCACGCTCCGCCGGCTCGGATATCCCGAAGAGAAAATTGACAGCTTCATAGCGTCCCCGGCCTATCAGGCATGGTGGCTCATGAACAACCTTGAAGGCGAAGGAACGAGCATGACACCGGCGCAGCTCCGACGTCAGACCGATCTTCAGCGATTCATCATCAAATCTATGCGTGAACTCGGCATAGAACCTGTCTTCCCGGGCTATTCCGGAATGGTGCCTCATGACGCGGGACAGACACTGGGATTGCCGGTTTCCGACCCCGGAATATGGTGCGGATACAACCGACCCGCCTTCCTTCAGCCTACCGATTCGAAATTTCCTGAAATAGCCGATGCCTATTACACAGAGCAGAAACGGCTTTTCGGGCAGGCTAAATTTTACTCGATGGATCCCTTCCACGAGGGGGGCAACACCAAAGGAGTCGATCTCGCCGCGGCCGGAACCGCCATTGACAAAGCCATGCGCAAGGCGTCGCCCGGAAGCGTATGGCTCATTCAGGGATGGGGAGGAAATCCCAGAAAAGAGATTCTCGACGCCGTCAGTCCGGAACATCTGACCGTTCTGGACCTCCACAGCGAGAACGTGGCCCAATGGAAATCACGCGGACACCGGAGACATCCATGGATCTGGTGTATGCTTCTCAATTTCGGAGGAAACGTGGGGCTTCACGGTAAGCTTGACTATATAACCGAAACTTTCGAGGAAGCCAGGAATTCGGCGACACCGCCCTCCGGTATCGGACTCACGATGGAAGGAATAGACAACAATCCCGTCATGTATGAGCTTGCCATGTCGATGCCCTGGAACGAAGGGAAAACCGACTCACGCCAATGGCTGAAAAAATATGCCGCCACACGTTACGGCGCATCTTCGGAAACCGTTGACTCCGCGTGGTCTATCCTTGCTTCATCAATCTATGGCGCACCGGCGGCGAATCAACAGCAGGGCACCACGGAATCTCTTTTCTGCGCGCGTCCGTCGGACAATCCTGTCAACGCTTCTTCATGGGCCAACGCAGAGCCCTATTACGACAGCCGCGACGTAATCAAAGCTGCCGGACTTATGAACTCAGTGGCTCCGTCGTTCAAGCAAAACCCCCACTTTGTCTATGACCTGATCGATATCACCCGCCAGGCAGTGGCCGAAGCCGGCCGTCTGGAGGCGAAGAACTTTTCCCAGGCTGCCAAAAGAGGCGACAGAGAAGCCTACAGTAAAAGCGCCGGACGGTTCCTGCGGCTTATATCCCTTCAGGATTCCCTGCTCGGCACTATGCCGCATTTCCGTGTTGGAAGCTGGATTGAAGCCGCCCGTTCGTCGGCAGCCACGCCTGATCTGAGAGATGACATGGAGCGTGACGCACGCACCCTGATAACTACCTGGGGCGGCCGACAGGCAGCTGACAACGGCGGTCTGCACGACTACAGCAACCGCGAATGGCAAGGTCTCCTCGCTGATTTTTATATGCCGCGATGGAAACGATGGTTTGATGAAAGGCTCCGTCTATGGGACTCGGGCAAGACGCCGGAAATAGATTTTTATCCGATGGAAGAGAAATGGGCCCGCGCCACGGGAGGATACAGCTCCGCTCCTCAGGGTGATCCGGTTGAAACGGCCGCATCTGTCATCGCAACGCTCGCATCGATGGGTTATTAACGGCCTGTCATGGCTCCAGAAAAAACAGTCAGACTGTTTTTTCGCTGAAAATTATGCCACAAAAAAAATTTTGATTACTTTTGGTAGCACAATCAAGTTAATCTTACAAAATCAAAATATCCAATCCACATGAAAGAAAAAATCACTCAGGAATTCGCAGACCGCTTCGGCGGCGAAGGCACCCTCTATGTTTCACCGGGACGTTTCAATCTCATCGGCGAGCACACCGACTATAACGGGGGATTTGTTTTCCCCGGAGCCATTGACAAATTCATCATGGCTGACATCCGTCCCAACGGACTGGACGTTGTCCGTGTTTATTCCATTGACATCGACGAGGAAACTGCCTTCGGTCTGAACGAAGAAGACGCGCCCAAACAGTCATGGGCCCGCTATATTTTCGGCGTATGCCGCGAAATCATCAAGCGCGGCGGCGTAGTCAAAGGCTTTGACGCCGTTTTCGCAGGCAATGTGCCTCTGGGAGCCGGCCTGAGCTCTTCGGCCGCCCTTGAAAGCTGCTTTGCTTTCGCGCTCAACGATATGTTCAACGACAACACTATCGACAAGTTCGAACTCGCCCGCATCGGCCAGTCAACCGAACACAATTATTGCGGCGTCAACTGCGGAATCATGGACCAGTTCGCTTCCGTAATGGGCCAGAAAGGCAAACTTATGCGCCTTGACTGCCGTTCGATGGAATTCGAATATTTCCCCTTCGCTCCCAAAGACTACGAACTCGTGCTCGTTGACTCACGCGTGAAACACGAACTCGCCGACTCTCCCTACAACAAACGCCGCCAGTCATGCGAACGCGTTGCAAAACGCCTTGGCATCGAAACCCTTCGCGACGCCACAATGGAAATGCTGAACTCCGTCAAGACAGACATTACAGCCGAAGACTATTTCCGTGCAAAATTCGTCATCGAGGAGAAAGACCGCGTGCTTGCCGTGTGTGACGCACTCATGAAAGACGATTACGAGACCGTAGGTAAAAAGATGTACGAAACCCACGAAGGTCTGTCGAAAGACTATGAAGTTTCATGCGAGGAACTCGACTATCTTAACGAAGTGGCCAAAGAATGCGGCGTCACCGGTTCGCGCATAATGGGCGGCGGATTCGGCGGCTGCACCGTCAATCTCGTAAAGAAAGATCTCGTCGAGCCATTTATCGCAACCGTAAAAGAAAAATTCAACGCTAAATATGGCCACGAACCGCGCATTTACCCCGTAATTGTCAGCGACGGTTCACGCCGATACGAAGAATAAATGAGGTGCACGCCTCAACTTGAATGAGCCATATAGCCTCCGCGCATGCGCCGTCACGACGGCAGCGCGGAGGTTATTTTTTTATTTCGTCGGATTTGCATATTTATAAATTCAGTATTATATTTGCGTTAAAATTACAGAACCCAAAACTCTCATGAACAAGCGGCAAACCAGACTTGCACTTATAGTAAAAATTCTTCTCAACAACTCCATAGGAAGTCAGGAAGAGCTTATGGACGCTCTGGAACGTAACGGATGCAACGTGACGCAGGCCACCCTGTCGCGCGACCTGAAGTCACTGCGCACATCCAAGGTCGCTACGGAACTCGGAGGCTACCGCTATGTCATCGCAGCCAACGGCACAGCAGCCGACGAGGTGGCGACACAGGCCATGAATACAGTCCGACAGGCAGCCATTCTTTCGATAGCCGCAAATTCCCAGATGGTTGTGGTCAAGACCCGCAACGGATATGCCGGTGGAGTGGCATACGACATAGACGAGATTTCCTCCCCCTATCTTCTTGGAACCATAGCGGGCGCCGACACCGTTTTCGTCGCTCTCAGCAAAGACGCGCCGCTGCCGGAAATCTATGAGCTCTTCAAAGATCTCGTGCCCCCGGCCGTGCTTGAAAAAGGTCAGCATTATTTCCTCTAAAACATATATATAAAGCCTAAATAAATGATACGAGCAGGTATTACCGGCGGAACCACCCGCGAAGCCGGAGAAATTATAAAACTTCTGATCAACCATCCCGACGTTGAAATACTATGGGTCATGGATCCCGATGCCGAGGGCGGTCTCATATCCGATTTCCATCGCGGTCTGCGTGGAGAAACATATCTGCGGTTCTCTTCAGAACCGTCGGACGAGGTGGATGTAGTCTTCCTCTGTTCCGACGAGCCGGGAGAGTCCGTAGAGTTCTGCAAATCGAGCGTCGTCACCCCTCAGACCAGAATCATCGACCTTTCGGGCGATTTTCTTCATCTGAGCACTTTCGCCGACGGTGATGACTGGATCTACGGTCTTCCCGAGCTGTGTCGCAAGCCGCTCGTCAGAGGGGCGACAAAAGCTTCGGTCCCCGCGCCTCTTTCCTCTGCTGTTCTTCTGGCCCTGACGCCGCTTGCCAAGGATCAGAAGTTGACGAGCGACATCAATATCACGGCTGTAATATCCGAAGAAAACGCAGGCCCGGGTGAAGTTCTCGCCCTCATAGATCTCGAGCAGGCCGATGACATAGCGCGTGCTGTGCGTTCGCTTCAGCCCGATTTCAAAGCGGCCCAGATGAAGTTTATCGTAGTCAACGGAGGATGGCGCCACGGCATATCGCTGACAGTCCATTTCGCCACAGACCTGACAGAGCAGGCTGCGATCGATCTCTTCAACAATTATTACGACGACCACAACTTCACTTTCCTCTCAGACCAGATGCCAAATCTCGACGAGGTTTCGGGAACCAACAAATGCATCATAAACATCCAGAAGGTTGAGGACCAGCTCGTCATCTCGCTCGTTCTGGACGATATTGTCAAAGGGCTGTCGGCAATGGCGGTACATGACATGAATCTCCTCTTCGGATTGCAGGAACGAGTAGGCCTGATGCTGAAATCACAGGCGTGAACCGGTGCATGTGATCCGGTGGGATTGATACCTCCACCAAATGTTAAATTTAAGAGAGCAAAAGTCTTGTGATTCACATATTTTAATCACTTTTAGCCAAAAGCGCACCTACTATGCAAGGGTTGGTTTGTTCTTACAGATGAACCGAAGAAAGTAGCTTATTAAGCCTAAAGCTCAGATTTGTTACATCTCTCTCTTGCTACGTGTTTGGATAGTGATTATTAGGACACGAGGCTCTCATAAATAAATAGTTGAAACGGCAAGGAAAGGCGCCGGCTCCACAGAGCGGCGCCTTCCTTTTGTATTTTCACAAAAAAATAGTGACATTTTCATATTTTTCATCTGTTTTTTTGTTGTTATTTCAGAATTAACAGCTATATTTGCAATAAAATCCGAAAGGATTGCAATCACCTATTACTTAACAGATTCAGAACTGACTTAAATTTTCCGCACACTTAAATTAGTTCTTGCATCACGGACACATATCAATTTGTAGAATATTCAACAACTTTAAAACTTAATAAATTTCATCCACGGGCCGAGAGGCCCAAACCAAAAAAACAAATTATTCATTCAGGTACCAAAAACACCTTCCCTTTCATTAAAAGAATTATGGAATCAAACGAGAAGAAAAACAAACGGCCGCGCATAGGACAGATCCGCACGGCCTCACCCGAACGAGATGTGAACGGCGAAAGCACCTCCGAAAACTCAGGAGAGTTCCAGCAGCGTCCTTACCGTCAGGATTATCAGGGCAGCTATCAGCAGCGCAACAACTACGGACAGCGACCCTATAACCAGCGCAACAACTATCAGCAGCGGCCCTATGCCCAGGGCAACTACCAGCAACGTCCGCGCTACAATTCACCGGACGCGACTCCCGCATCTGACACAGTGGCTGAAACGAACAGCGCTGAAACAACCGGGGAAAACGAAAACCATAGCAATTACCGTCAGCAAGGTTATAACCCCAATTACCGTCGTCCCCAGAACTACAACCAGGGATACAATCAAGGCGGCTACAACAACCAGAACCGTCAGGGAGGTTACAACAACAATCGCCAGGGCGGCTACAGCAACCAGAACCGTCAGGGAGGTTACAACAACCAGAACCGCCAGGGCGGCTACAACAACCAGAACCGTCAGGGAGGTTACAATAACCAGAACCGCCAAGGCGGTTACAACAACAACCGTCAGGGCGGCTACAACAACCAGAACCGCCAGGGTGGCTACAACAATCAGAACCGTCAGGGAGGTTACAACAACCAGAACCGCCAGAACCGTCAGGGTGGCTACAACAACCGCCAGGGCGGAATGCGTCAGAACCAATACGGCATGCCGCAGGGTGGAAAGAGCTTCGTTCCGCGTCCGAAACGCATCGAATACGAACAGTCTATTCCTTCACCCGACGAACAGATCCGCCTCAACAAGTTCCTTGCCAACGCAGGCATCTGCTCCCGTCGCGAGGCCGACGAATATATACAGCAGGGACTTGTCAAGGTCAACGGAGAAGTCGTCACCGAACTCGGAACAAAAATCACTCATTCCGACACTGTCGAATACAACGGAAAGGCAGTCGCTCTCGAAAGCAAATGCTATATCCTGCTCAACAAGCCTAAAGATTGCGTGACCACCTCGGAGGACCCCAACGGACGCACGACTGTGATGGATCTCATCAAGGGTGCATGCGAAGAGCGCGTCTATCCCGTTGGTCGTCTTGACCGCAATACGACCGGTGTTCTTCTCCTGACAAATGACGGCGATCTCGCATCGAAACTGACACACCCGAAATATGTCAAGAAAAAAATCTATCACGTCTGGACCGACAAGGACATCTCGGAGGACGACATGCAGCGCATTGCCGACGGAATAGAACTTGACGACGGCCCAATCCATGCCGACGCCATCAGCTATGCCACCGACACCGATCGCAATCAGGCCGGCATCGAGATCCACTCGGGACGCAACCGCATCGTGCGCCGAATCTTCGAAAGCCTCGGCTACCATGTGACCAAACTTGACCGCGTCTATTTCGCTGGGCTTACCAAGAAGAATCTGCCTCGCGGACGCTGGCGCTATCTCACCCAGGAAGAAGTGAACTTCCTCAAGATGGGATCATTCGAATAAAAGTTATCCTGTAACAAAGAAACTCAACATGGCTCCTGCCGGGAGCCGCATGCAAGAAATGAAAAGAACCAAGATAATCGACATCTTCTCGCCTGAACTCATAGGCAAGGAAGTGAGCGTCATGGGCTGGGTGCGCACACGGCGCGGCAACAAACACGTGCAGTTCGTTGCGCTGAATGACGGCTCGACGATAAAAAACATTCAGATTGTATTTGATCTGGAGAAATTCTCTGACGACGCACTGCGCAACATCACTACCGGCTCAAGCCTTCACGTGACCGGACGTCTCGTGGAGTCAATGGGCAAAGGGCAGTCAGTCGAAGTGCAGGCCGACAGTTTTGAAGTATTCGGAACCGCCGACCCCGAGAAATATCCGCTCCAGAAAAAAGGTCACACTCTCGAATTCCTGCGCGAGATCGCCCATCTGCGTCCGCGAACCAACACCTTCGGCGCTGTACTCCGAGTGCGTTCGGCCCTCGCTTTCGCCATCCATAAATTTTTCAATGAACGCGGATTCTTCTATCTGAACACCCCGCTCATCACGGCCAGCGACTGCGAAGGCGCCGGAGCGATGTTTCAGGTAACGACCCTTGACCTCAACAACCTCCCGAAAACAGAGGATGGCAAGGTTGACTTCTCGGCTGATTTCTTCGGAAAGTCCACAGCACTCACCGTCAGCGGACAGCTCGAAGGTGAGCTGGGCGCCACAGCTCTCGGAGCGATCTACACATTCGGTCCCACCTTCCGCGCGGAAAACTCCAACACTCCGCGCCACCTCTCGGAATTCTGGATGATAGAGCCGGAAATGGCATTCTATGACATCACCGACAACATGGATCTCGCCGAGGATTTCATCAAATACTGCGTCAACTACGCTCTCGACAACTGCATGGATGACCTCGAGTTCCTCGCACAGATGTATGATCCCGAACTGATCAACCGTCTTCGCCACGTCGTAGAGGAAAAATTCGTGCGTCTCACCTACACCGAAGGTGTCAGGATTCTTGAGGAATCGGGTCACAAATTCGAATTCCCCGTCTATTGGGGAGCCGATCTCCAGAGCGAGCATGAACGCTTCCTCGTCGAGGAACATTTCAAACGCCCGGTTATTCTCACTGACTATCCCAAAGAGATCAAGGCCTTCTACATGAAGCAGAACCCCGACGGAAAGACAGTGCGCGCGATGGACGTACTCTTCCCGAAAATCGGCGAAATCATCGGCGGCTCCGAGCGTGAAGCCGACTATGACAAACTTTATACACGCATAGAGGAACTCGGCATTCCGATGAAGGACATGTGGTGGTATCTTGACACTCGCCGCTTCGGTTCCGTTCCCCACTCTGGATTCGGCCTCGGCTTCGAGCGTCTCGTTCTCTTTGTGACCGGCATGACCAATATCCGTGACGTCATCCCCTTCCCCCGCACTCCCAACAACGCCGAATTCTAATCCCTTCGGCGACATTCCCCATACACAGGCGGCTGCACCCGATTCATCAGGCGCAGCCGCTTTCCTTAAAAAGACCACTCTACCACATTTACCCGAATTTAGTTGACCGATCATGAAAAAAAGAATTCAACAGTGGCAAAGAATAACGGCCGCCCTTATAGGACTGCTTGCATGGACAACAGCGCTCGCGCAGTGGGACACCGTACCTCCTGACGCTGTGATGCCGCAATGGGAGAAATTCGTGCCTGAGCTCGTGCATCCCGACCCGGCTCTTGTCAGTCTTTACAACAAAGCATGGCAGACAGCGGCCGGACGTGTGCGCCGAGGACCCGACGGGATGGTTGCCTCGCCCTATCTCGACGAAAACTGCTATGATGACCAGATATGGATCTGGGACGGCTGTTTCATGGTTCTTTTCTCGAAATATGCGCCCGAAGCCTATCCCGGCAAGGAGACGCTGATGAACTATTACGCGCCGATTCACGACGGGGCCCCTTCGCCTCTACGGATCCATCTGCGCGACAATCCCCCGCTTTTCGCATGGGTGGAACATGAGAATTATCTCTTTACAGCAGACACCGCCCACATTGACCGAGTGCTGAAAGATAAGAAATACCTGCAGCGCCATTACGACTACTTCAACTCGCTCGTGACGGGCGAACGCCGGGAAAGCCTGTCGCCTAATCCCATATTCATGCGTGTGTGCCGTGACAGCGCCGGAAAGGTGGAAGGCTACGTTTGGAACGGCAATGCCTCAGGCATGGACAACACCCCTCGCGGCCGTGATGCCGGAGGATGGAAATCTGTTATGTGGATCGACGCGATATCCCAACAGGCTCTCGCGGCTGAACGCATCGCCTCCCTCTGCCGCCTGCGCGGGATGAAAGAGGATGCGGAAAAATGGCAGAATGAATATGACCGGTTGCGCGATCTCGTCAACAGCCGTTACTGGGACGAGCGCGACGGATTCTATTATGACATAGCCATTGCCGACGGCAAACCTTGCCGCGTCATGACTCCCGCCTCATTCTGGGCTATGCTTGCCGGAATTCCCGACACCGCAAGAGCAGCGCGCATGGTTGAACATCTGCGCGACGCCGGCGAACTGGGAGGCGAACGCCCGTGGAACTCCCTTTCACGCAACGACGCGGATTTTGACTCTATCTCAGGTAATTACTGGCGCGGAGGCATCTGGCTCCCTACAGCATACATGGGGACCAAAGCACTTGAACGCTACGGCTACACCGCTTTGGCCGACTCTCTGGCTGAACGCGTGGTCAGGATGCAGGCGCGTGTGCTTCATGACATGGAGCCTCATACCATCTGGGAGTGTTATAATCCGTCGGCCGACGGCCCCTCGACCGAACATGGCCACCGCGTGAGGCAGGAATTCTGCGGATGGTCAGCCCTCGGTCCGATCTCGCTCATGATTGAGAATGTGCTCGGCTTCCGCCGTGCCGATGGCCTTGAGCGCACACTGACATGGGACCTCAAGGAATCTAACGGCACCCACGGGCTGCGACACCTTCGCTGGTGTGACATCGACGCGTCGCTTGTCTATGACGCGCCCTCACGCAAAGTCTCCATCTCGACCAACCGCCCCTTCACCCTCATCCTCAACGGACAATCCCACTCAATTCCCGCCGGCGCCTCCCTCCTCCCCGGCCCTTTCTGACTTCAAATATGTATATAATTCCGTTTCCGGGAATTCTTTTAAGCAAATTAAACATTTCAACGTTAAAAATTTGCACGATATAAAATTAATTAATATTTTTGTCCAAACTCACCGGCCCGGAGGGGCTTAGGTGGGCGGACATATTTTTAAAGACGTTTACCGGCGTTCACTTCCTGTTTCGAACTTCGCAACTTCAAAATCTATCGGAAGAGACGGCAACTGTAAGCGTCCACGGCAGGTGCTATATGTGCTTGATGTATATATATCATCCATGGCGTGGGCTGGCTGAGTTGCTTATCCTGATAGATGGGCAATGCGAAGGCCTCGAAACAAGGATGAGCTAAAGTACAGACTCCCACGTCTTTTGTTTTATCCAATGCCCGACTGAGGGAGACTGCAAGGGCTCACATTTCTTCAATGAAAAGTCATTTATTTATTGCGCTGTCCATAGCAGCCGCCGGGATTATCATCCTTGACTCATGTAAGAGTTCCAAAAGTGTTCCCACGTTTGCTCCGGAAGAATCTGGACTTAACATCACCAAAATCACTGATGAGACAAAAGGCGTAATCTTAGGTCCGACAACATATTATGCCGGATCTGAGATGCGAGGTAAAAGCAAAGGCACCGGTATGACGTGGAGCCTCGTAAAATGTCTTGCAATCTCGCCGGATGGAAATGACCTTGCATATCTCGCCCAAATGAACGACCAGGCAAACGTCATGGTCCGTAAAGCCGGCGCAGGTGCAAGCAGCGCTGCTACACAACGCACATTTAGAAAAGTAGGCAGTTTTACGTGGGGAAAGGATGACAAGCTATATTTCGTTGATCAGACAAGCGGACAAAATAAAATATGCACAATAAACTCCCGCGCAGGATCGCTCATGAATCAGCTGACCTCTAATAACTTCGACAATAGCCCTGCACTCTCTTCAGACGGCAAGAAAGTATTCTTTACACGCTATGAGGGCAAAAATGATTATTCAATCTGGTGTCTCGAACTGAAATCAGGAGAATTAACCAATTGTGCCCGTGGTTTTCAGCCTGAGCCAATTCCCGGCAACAACGACGAATTCTTCTGTGTCAGAAATTCCACCGACGGCAATAGTGAGATTTGGCGAGTTAACTTTGTAAACGGACAAGAAACACTTATTTTAAGCGATAAAAAACGCGGTTATACCTCTCCTGCAGTTTCGCCCGATGGCAAATGGCTTCTCGTTGTCGGTGACACCCAGTCATCTGTTTATAAAAAGAAAAATCTTGACATCTTTGCTGTACGTACCGATGGCTCTAACTTAATACAATTAACCTACCATCCCGGAAACGACGCAAGCCCTCAATGGGGTGCAGACGGCAAGAGCATCTACTTCCTTTCTGACCGTGCCAATAAAGATGAAAGTTACAATGTCTGGCGCATGAACTTCCAATAATTGGTAATTCTCTTAATTACATCTTTTCATAATTAAATCTACGGGCAATTGTATTTCAACCTTTGCCCGTAGATTAAATATGTTAGTCAAGTCATTATTTAGTCTATTGTTATTCTGGGAATCAGGAAAGAATCATTATGAGATTTGTTTATAAGTTATATGCGGTTGTTGTGCTTCTGACTTTTTTATGGCCGGGAGTTGCCGGGGCGCAGAGCTTGGAAGAGGTGTCGAAAGTGCTTCCGGGCGAATGGAAGTCTGACACTGTCAGCACTTTCCTCGGTTCGATTGCCTACGATTACATATTCTATCGCGACGGAACCGGCAAAGAGGAAACGTTTCACCTTGTCATGGGTGAGCCGGATAATACGAACAAGACTTTCAAATGGGTGATGGAGTCGCCTGAGAAGGTTAAACTGATTTTCAGTGATGGAGTTGTTTCAGAAAAATCGCTGACGGTCGTCAACGAGAACAATATACGATTGGGAAGCGATGAGTTCAGACGCATTGCCACAGCGGTCAACAAGGCTAAGGCTCCTGCGAAAAGCAGCACAACTAAACAGAAATCCACAAAGAAAATTCAAAAGAAAAGCGGGAGAAAAACTTCACGAAAAATAGCTCAGGCTTCTATTCCGGCTGAAGAAGAATCCGTCTTAACAGACAACAGTCTGAAAAATGACATTTTAAAAGCCGCTTTTCATCCCTTAGGGCTTTCTCCGCAAATTTCCGACATAACAGCTGCAAAATTCGAAAATTACCTGAAGTCCGACGGACTGAAATTTTTCAAAACAAACACGGGTACTGCCGTTTCTTTCGGAATGAGCAAAGAAGCTTCCTTCGGCGTTCCGACTCCGCTCTATTTGAAGGATATAAGTTTCTACAAATCTTTCACTTCGGTGACTTATTCAACAACAATCAATGGAGCGACAAGCGAACTTACGCGCCAAAACAAGGAGAAGTATGCAGCCGAACTGACAGAAGCTTTGAGGGAGTCGGGATTTCAGGGAGAGAAGATTTCGGGCGACGGAAAGGAGTATTCGAAATTCCGCATCAACAAGAAGGACTATGTCGTGGTGTCGGTCAATGAGTCGCCTTACAGCTGCTCGGTCGATCTCGATTTCTTTCTCCATTGATTCAGGCACAGGAAAAGTTTTCGACACAGAGGCATACCTCCGGCACGCCGATACTTGTCGGGCCTTTGTCCGTGCACTCCGCTTCGCTCCATACACGGTTAGAAGTTGTGCGTCCTACGGACTCCGATACATGAACAATAACATAGGAAGGTTTAGCTTATCAGACTTAGTGGAATTAGGATAGAAAGGGCAAGAAAAGTAAGAAGAAAGAATGTGGGGCGGGACTTTGCGGTTTGGGGAATTGTAAGTATCTTTGCATCAAAATAAAGAACTGTAAAAATCATATTCCCCGATTCCATGAAAAAAATACTGCTTAACTGTGTGGCCTTAACGGTAATGCTGTTTGCAGGCGGTGTATCTGCGGCTCAGGCCCAGAATATCGCAAAAAAAGTGCGCAAGGCCAAAGCTATCGAAGTGACCTATCAGAGTTCATATAAGGGCAATGTCAGCCCGGCAAAGACGCTTATGACAGTGAGGGGGAATGAGGTCGTCGTTGAAAGCGCACGCGCTGCCGAAGCTCTCGCCTCCGGCGAACCCCTGAAACATCCTGTCACCAAGACCTTCATCAACTACGCAGACCAGAAGGAATATCGCTGGGCCATGCTGCCCGACGGCAAAACCATATATGCGGAAAATCCCTTCACTTTCGGCAAGAACATGACCGAGGTGAAGAAAGACAAATATCTCGGGCTGGAGTGCACCGTCATGCGTACATCGATCAACTCCAACACGATCGAGATCTGGTTCACGACGGCAATCCCGTTTCGCGGCACTCCGCAGCCGGGCGTAGGGGTGCCTGACGGACTTGTGCTACGTGTTGTCCGCAACGGCGACCAAGTCCAGGAAGCAACAGAGATAACTCAGCTGAAAGAAACAAAAAATGTTTTCCCTTCAACCCTCGGAGAGAAAATGGATGCAGCCCACTATCAGTACACCATAAACCAGAGCGGCGTAATCACGATCCCTGTCTTCGATCAGGCCCGCATCAATTTTGACGGCGCGAAGATTCCTGAATCGCTCGTTGGCGGTGAGATCTACAACGTGGGAGGAGGAACCATAATCCTGAAGAAAGTGAAACTCCCGGAGAAGGTTTCGGACCGTCAGGTCTTCGTGGAAGTCGTGCAGTATTCCGACGGCGATGCCTACGACCGCACCGGCTCCATCTTCATGATCCCGACGGACAAGAAACAGTCGTTTATCGACGCTATCCGCGATCTCAAATCAGTCCCCGCGTTCCATTCGGGCGACACCGACTATCACGGCCTCGTCTCCACACCGGAATATGACGTGCCCCTCGAGCTGATGCGCTTCTTCACCGGCTTCGGAGTACGCGCCTACAACAAGAATGTCGTTCCCGGTCAGGAATGGGTTGATTCTGTCCTCTACAAGACAGAGGTGACCAACATAGCCGACCGCCTCGTCAACGAAGCCTGGATCGGCGCCTACATCGGCAACTGGGATTCCAAGGGCCACAGACTTTCACTCAAGCTCAAATATTATCCCGACGGCGAACGCCAGACCTACCGCACCATGCCTCTGTTCAACACCGTCAACTATCTCGAACAGGCCGGTCAGCCCTACCCGATTTTCATGCTCAACGATTCGCTGAAAGTCAAATTCACTCTGAAAGAGCCTGTAAAGAACGCGATCCTCTACTACACCACGACCGGTCACGGGGGTTGGGGCAACGGCGACGAGTTCAACCAGAAACCCAACACCATCTATCTCGACGGCAAAAAAATCATAACATTCATCCCCTGGCGCGACGACTGCGGCACATACCGCAACTGGAATCCCTGTTCGGGCAACTTCTCCAACGGCCTCAGTTCAAGCGACCTGAGCCGCTCGAACTGGTGTCCCGCAACAGTCACCAATCCCGAATACATCTACTTGGGCGACCTCTCGGCAGGCGAACACACCATGGAGGTCAAGATCCCCCAGGGTGCTCCCGAGGGAGGCAGCAACAGCTACTGGTGCATTTCCGGAACGCTCCTCTATTGACAGTCAAGACAAAATTTCCAATAAAAACAAAAAGGTTTACTTATGGCTAAAGCATTGGTTTCAACCGATTACAATTTCCCCGGCCAGACCGGCGTCTATCACGGCAAAGTGCGCGATGTCTATTCCATAGGCGACGACACTCTCGTAATGATCGCGACTGACCGCATCTCGGCCTTTGACGTCGTTCTCCCCGAAGGCATTCCCTACAAAGGACAAGTCCTCAATCAGATCGCCACTTATTTTCTTGACGCGACTTCCGACATTGTTCCCAACTGGAAACTGGCGACACCGGATCCCATGGTGTCGGTCGGCATACGCTGCGAGGGATTCCGCGTCGAAATGATTATCCGCGGCTATCTGACCGGCAGCGCATGGCGCGAATACAAGAACGGATGCCGCGAACTCTGCGGAGTGAAGCTCCCCGAAGGCATGCGCGAAAACCAGGCATTCCCCGAACCGATCATCACGCCGACCACAAAAGCCGATGCCGGACATGACGAGAACATCTCCAAGGAAGAAATCATAGCCCAGGGAATCGTATCGGCTGAGGATTACGAGAAAATGGAGGAATATACCCGCAAGCTTTTCGCACGCGGCCAGAAGATGGCAGCGGAAAAGGGCCTCATTCTCGTTGACACGAAATATGAATTCGGCAAACACGACGGCAAAGTCTATCTCATCGACGAGATCCACACCCCCGACTCATCACGCTATTTCTATGCCGAGGGCTACGAGGAACGCTTCGAGAAAGGCCTTCCCCAGCGTCAGCTGAGCAAGGAATTCGTGCGCCAGTGGCTTATGGACAACGGCTTCATGGGACAGGCAGGCCAGAAAGTTCCGGAAATGACCCCGGAAATCATCAAGACAATATCTGACCGCTACATAGAGCTCTACGAACACGTAACAGGCCAGGACTTCATCAAGGCCGACGAGTCGAATCTTAAAGACCGCATCGCCGTCAATGTCCTCGACTGCCTCCAGCAACTCTCACGCTGACGTGGACTGCGAGAACATCACCCCCTACGGCGAGGAAAACCGTCCGAAATCACAACAGGTCGAAGCGATGTTTGACAACATCGCTCCGGCCTACGATTTCATGAACCGGGCCATGTCGTTCGGTCTCCACAGGCTTTGGCTGCGAAGCTGCCTCAAGCGAATCCGCAGGAAATCTCCCGAACAGCCCTGGCTCGACGTGGCAACCGGCACTGCCGACGTAGCGATCAGTCTGGCCCGGCTCGACCCGGCGGCAAAAATAACGGGCATAGACCTCTCGGAAGGGATGCTCATGCTCGGGCGCCGTAAGGTTAGCGAAGCGGGGCTGAGCGACAGAGTGGAGCTGTTGAAAGCCGACTGCCTCTCGCTTCCGTTTGCCGACAACTCGATGGGACTTGTCACCGTTGCCTACGGCGTGCGCAACTTCCAGCATCTCGACAAGGGGCTGAGCGAAATGGCCCGCGTCCTGAAACCCGGAGGGATGCTCGCCATAATCGAACTCTCCACCCCCACATCACCCTTGGTTAAACCCCTATATGACATCTATACGCGCCACATTATTCCTTTCATGGGCCGGATGGTATCGAAAGACGTGCGCGCCTACAGCTATCTCCCCGAATCGATAGCCGCAGTGCCACAGGGCAGGGATATGACACGACTGATCGAAAGCGTAGGGCTGACGGATGCCGACCATCATCCGATGACATTCGGCACATGCACCGTTTATACCGCTTTCAAGAAGTCCTGACAATAGCAAGACACATAAACCATACTTAACTGCAAAACATAATGAAATCATCTAAAATCCTTCTTGCCATGGCCATAAGCCTATCAGCTTCAGCCGCTTCGGCACAGGAGCATCTCAAAAGTCTCGATCCGAAGCAGATTGACAACTCAATTGCCGCCGGGACAGACTTTTACCGCCACGTCAACGCAAAGTGGCAGAAAGCCAATCCACTCACAGCCGAGCATGCACGCTATGGAAAATTCAACGTGCTTTCCGACACCTCCGAACAGCGCGTCAAGGACATCGTCCTGAACCTCGCCGGCCAGAATCCCAAACCGGGCACTGTGGCTTTCAAGGTCTCGACAATCTATAATCAGGCCATGGACTCAGTGCGACGCAACGCCGAAGGAGCCAAACCGATCCAGGCCGATCTCAAAAAAATCGAGAATACCCCCCACGAGGGCATGGAAGACCTCTTCCTCTGGATGCACACCAACTACGCCAGTCCGTTTATCTCGGCCGGCCCTCAGGAAGATCTCACCAACTCCAACGTCTATGCCATGTATGTCGGCGGTCCGGGCCTCGGTCTCGGCGACCGCGACTATTATCTGAAAAACGACAAGCGCAACAAAGAAGTGCGCGATGCCTATCAGAAGCTCATTGTCAAGCAGATGATGAACGCGGGCTACAAGAAGAAAGACGCCCAGCGCATCATGAAGAACGTCATGAAAATAGAGACGGCAATCGCCGATTCGACATGGACCCGCGAAGAGAGCCGCAACATTCCGGCCCAATACAACCCGCGCACCTTCGCCCAGCTCAAGAAGATGTATCCCGCCTTCAACTGGGATCGCTTCTTCATCGAGACAATGGGCATTCCCTCGCCTGAGAATGTGATCGTCACCACCATCAACACCGCCAAGAAAGGCAATGACCTGATGGCCTCGCTCACCGACCGCGAGATCAAGGACTATTATCTCTGGAATTATGTCAGCCAGGCTGCCGGTCGCCTCTCCGACGATTTCACCGACGCCGCCTTCGAGTTCAGCAAAGTCATGAGCGGAGTCGAGCAGCAGCGCCCGCGCTGGAAACGCGCTCTCGGCGCAACTGAAGGGGCCATGGGCGAAGCCGTAGGTCAGCTCTATGTGGAGAAATACTTTCCCCAGTCATCCAAAGACTATATGATAGGTCTCGTCGAGAACCTGCGCACCGCTCTCGGCAAACACATCATCAACCTCGAATGGATGAGCGACGACACCAAGCTCAACGCAATCAAGAAGCTCAACGCTTTCACGGTCAAGATCGGCTATCCCGACAAATGGAAAGATTACTCCACTCTGGAAATAGACCCCAACCTCTCATACTACGAGAACATGCACAATGTCAGCATGTGGCATCAGAAAGACTACTACAGCAAGTGGGGCAAACCGGTTGACCGCACCGAGTGGGGCATGACTCCTCAGACCGTCAACGCCTACTATAATCCTCTTGCCAATGAAATCGTGTTCCCCGCCGCCATCCTTCAGGCGCCCTTCTTCGATCCCGAAAGCTCCGACGCTGAAAACTACGGCGGCATCGGCGTTGTTATCGGCCACGAGATGACTCACGGATTCGACGATCAGGGACGTAACTTCGACGCCAACGGCAACATGGCCAACTGGTGGACCGCCGAAGACGCCGAGGCTTTCAACGCCCGCGCCAAGAAACTCGGCGAGCAGTTCGACGCTGTTGAAGTGCTTCCCGGCCTCCACGCCAACGGAACTTACACCATGGGCGAGAACATCGCCGATCAGGGCGGTCTCCGTGTGGCAATGACCGCCTTCCTCGACTCCCAGAAGAAAAAAGGCGTTGATGTTGAAAAAGTAACCATCGAAGGACTCTCGCCCTTCCAGGTGTTCTACCTCAACTATGCCAACCTCTGGGGCCAGAACATCCGCGACGAGGAGATCCGTTCGCTCACAACCGGCGACGTCCACTCTCTCGGCGAGAACCGCGTGAATGTCACCCTGCGCAATTTCGAGCCCTTCTTCAAGGCATTCAACATCACGGAAGGTCAGCCCATGTTCCGTCCCGAATCGGAGCGCGTGATCATCTGGTAATATAACATACTGCCAAACCACCTACAGCGGCCCTCTCAGAAACCGAGCGGCCGCTGTTTTTTTATTTTGCTGATTGACAAATAAATACTATCTTTGCAGAAAATATCACCACATTTTTATTTATTATGAAAAAACTGTTTTTTTGTACGTTATTAACCATTTTCGGTTTACCCTTTGTCAAAGCACAATCAAACGAAGTTGAGGTGCAGCGGGTGGAGGGTGAGTTGCGCGTCGGGCTGACGGCTCCGTTGGGCGGATTTCATGGCGGAAGCGCTACTGTCGGTCCGGCCTTCGGAGCCGAAATCCGTTACAATATTCCGAAAAGTTCGTGGGACATGGGATTTCAGATCAATGCGACGACAGCCGTAAGAAAATTCCACTCATCAAATTATACCTACGAACAGAGCAACCGCTCGGTCAACTACCTATTGACCGGAGGCTACAATTTCGGTCAGGGAAAGAAAGTCAGTCCATTCGTGGGAGCCGGATTCGGACTAAATATATATGATGCCATTGACGAAGTGGTTTATGACGGCTCCGGCAAATGTTTTACGTTCGCTCCGAGAGTCGGAGTCGAACTTTTTCATCATCTGCGCCTCACCCTGAGTTCCAACATAACCCGCACCGGCTATTCCAACATAGAATTCACCATTGGCGGCGTAATAGGCGGCCGCCCGAAAAAACGCTGAACAGCAATGAAATGCCTGCTCAGACAGGAAGCTCCGTCGTCAATGGCGGGGCTTTTTCCATAATAGACCTTTATTATCACAAAAAAACATAAAAGTTCTCCTCCCGCAAAACATTCTGACCTTATTATATCTAATAAATTATATAAAAAACAAATGAGTTTTAATTTTATGACATATATCATATTTACTACAATCTATTGTGAGTAATTTTGCAGTCGATTTAATAGGATTATTCCATAATCACACGAATTTCAAGGTAAAAACAATGATAACAAACAGAAAAATGAATCGAAACATGCTGAAAACCGCGTCGGCCCTCGCGCTCGGCGCAGCCTTTACCCTGTCGGTAACATCATGCGGATCCAAACAGGACCAGCAGCAGATGCCCGATCCTCAGATCGCTGTCATGCAGGTGACTCCGTCGAGCGCCAGCAACGCCGCACAATATCCGGCTCTCATCAAGGGAAAGACCGATATTGAAATCCGTCCCCAGATCTCAGGATTCATAACCAAAGTCCACGTGGATGAAGGACAGCATGTGAAGAAAGGTCAGGTCCTCTTCACCATCGACCAGGTGCAGTATGAGGCAGCTCTGCGTCAGGCCCAGAGTCAGGTTGCCAACGCCGTAGCAGCCGTGAATTCGGCGAAAACACGTGTGGCCACAGCAAAAATGACCGCCGACACCAAGCGCGACCTTCTTAACAAGAACATCATCAGCCAGTATGAATATCAGCTGGCCGACAATGACCTCCAGACCGCCAACGCCGCTCTCGCACAGGCCAACGCCGCTCTCGCACAGGCCAACAGCCAGGTAACCATCGCAAAGAAGAATCTTGCTTACACCGTGGTCACTTCACCGAGCGACGGCGTGGTCGGATCCATCCCCAGCCGCGAAGGTTCACTCGCATCTCCCTCTTCAATGGAACCTCTGACCACGATCTCAGACAACAACGACGTCTATGCCTACTTCTCCCTGACCGAGAAAGACCTTCTCGATCTGACAGAAGGCGGACAGCGCTCGCTCGCACAGGCCATCCAGGCTATGCCCGAAGTCACTCTTCGACTGGCCAACGGATCGGAATATCCCCTCAAGGGCAAAGTCGCAACCGTCAACGGTCTCATCGACACTTCGACAGGCGCTGCCAGCGTGCGCGCACTTTTCCCCAATCCGAGCGGAATGCTCCGCAGCGGTTCTACCGGAACAATCATGATTCCGGTTTCACAGTCTGACGCTCTTGTCATTCCTCAGAAAGCCACTTTCGAGCTTCAGGACAAGCGCTTCGTCTATACTGTCAACGACAGCAACAAGGTTGTCACCACCCCCATCACCGTTCAGGAAATTTCCGACGGACAGAACTTCGTTGTCACTTCAGGCCTCAAGGCTGGCGACCGCGTGGCCATCGAAGGCGTCGGCTCGAAACTCAAGGACGGCATGAAGATTGTGCCTGTCGATGCAGCATCGCAGCCCCAGCGTGCCGCAGCCGCAGAGAAGCCGGCAGCAAAATAAAGCCATTCTATCCCTTTCTCCCCACCCTCCCCTCTCCGATTTTGTCATAAAAGAAGAAATTAAGTGATTCAAAAATGAAACTTGATACGTTTATAAACCGGCCGGTGCTTTCGACGGTGATTTCTATCTTCATCGTGCTGCTCGGTCTCATCGGACTTGTGTCGCTCCCGATCACGCAATATCCGGATCTCGCGCCACCGACCATCTCGGTGACCACAACCTATCAGGGAGCCAACGCACAGGCTGTGCTCAACTCCGTGATCGCACCTCTTGAAGAGTCGATCAACGGCGCCGAAGGCATGACCTACATGGAATCGACCGCCACCAACACCGGATCGGCCACCATCAATGTATATTTCAAACAGGGCTTCGACCCCGATATGGCTGCCGTTGACGTGCAGAACCGCGTGGCCAAGGCCCAGAGCCTTCTTCCGGCTGAGGTTACCCGCGTCGGCGTGCTGACGCAGAAACGCCAGACTTCAATGCTTGTCGGCGTGACCCTCTATGACGCCAGCGGCAAATACTCGGAGGAATTCGTCGAGAACTACATGAAGATCAACATTGTCCCCCAGATGCAGCGTATCAACGGTGTGGGCGATGTGATGGTCATGGGTGCCGACTACTCGATGCGTATATGGCTCAAGCCCGACGTCATGGCGCAGTACCATCTGGAACCGACCGATGTCTCAGCGGCTCTTGCCGAGCAGAACATCGAAGCTGCGCCCGGTGCGTTCGGCGAACAAGGAAAACAGACTTTCCAGTATATCATGCGCTACAAGGGCCGTCTTGTAACGCCTGAAGAATTCGAAAACATCGTTATCCGCGCTAAAGATGACGGAGAAGTGCTTCGTCTCAAAGACATAGCCACCGTAGAACTCGGACGTGTTACCTACGGTTTCCATGGCGGCTACAACGGCCGCACGGGTGTTACGGCCATCGTGTTCCAGACGGCCGGCTCCAACGCCACCCAGATCATCAATGACTGTCTCGCGTTCGTCGATGACATGAAAAAAGATCTGCCCCAGGGACTTGCCATCGCCATCCCTATGAACAACAACGACTTCCTCTATGCGTCGATCCACCATGTGATCCAGACCCTCATCGAGGCCTTCGTTCTTGTGTTCATCGTGGTGTTCCTCTTCCTTCAGGACCTCCGCTCAACCATCATCCCGGCCATCGCGATTCCCGTCGCCTTGATCGGTACATTCTTCGGTATGAGCCTGATCGGCTTCTCCGTCAACCTCATCACCTTGTCGGCTCTGGTGCTCGCCATCGCGATTGTGGTCGATGACGCGATTGTGGTGGTCGAGGCGGTCCATGCCAAACTTGACGTCGGTTACAAGAGCGCGCGCAAGGCCGCTATCGACGCCATGAACGAGATCGGCGGAGCCATCGTCTCGATCACCCTCGTGATGATGCTCGTGTTCATCCCCGTTTCGTTCATGCCGGGAACAGCCGGTGTATTCTACCGTCAGTTCGGTCTGACTATGGCCATTGCAATCGGTATCTCCGCTCTGAACGCGCTGACACTTTCTCCGGCATTGTGTGCAGTGTTCCTGAAACCTCATGACACCGACAGCTCGCTCAAGGAGCGTCTCGGCGCAGCATACTCAGCAGCCGGAGAAGCTTATAAGAAACGTTTCAGTTTCTCCTTCCCCCCGATCGTCACATTCATTCTCCTCGTGGCCACCATCACCTTCATGGTTCTCGGATGGTTCAACTTCGAGAATGTCGCCCTCAGCCTCATCGCATGTGTCGTAGCGGTCCTGACCCTCATCGGCATCTTCTCCAAGCGCTTCCAGGACGCCTTCGAGAAAGCCTATAACGGCATTCTCGGCGGCTACCGCAAAAACACCGAATTCTTCATCCGCCACAAAGTGACGGCATTCTCCATAGTGGTCATCTCTATTGCTGTGCTCGTGTTCCTCATGGGACGCACACCTACCGCGCTTGTGCCCAATGAAGATACAGGTACAGTGTTCTGTATGGTCGATATGCCCCCGGGCACATCCCAGGAACGTACAGGCGAAGTCCTGAATCAGGTCGATTCGATCATGGCCAAGATACCCGCCATCGAATCGCGCACAATGATCAACGGTTATTCGTTCATCGCAGGTCAGGGAGCCACTTACGGCACATTCATCGTCAAGCTCAAGGACTGGAGCGAACGAAGCAAAGCAGAGAGTTCCGATGCTGTCATCGGACAGCTCTACGCCATGACCTCCCAGCTCATCAAGGACGGACGCGTCGTTGTGTTCGCTCCGCCTATGATTACCGGTTACTCGGTCACCAACGGTTTTGAAGTCAAAATGCAGGACAAGACCGGCGGCGACATCAACGAATTCTTCAACGTGGTCCAGACCTTCCTCGGAGCCCTGAACCAGCAGCCGGAAATCCAGATGGCCTACACCACGTTCAACCCCACCTTCCCGCAGTATCTGGTCGATGTCGATGCAGCTAAATGCAAACAGGCCGGTATCTCGCCCCAGACCGTACTTTCAACCCTTCAGGGCTACTACGGAGGTATGTATGTCTCGAACTTCAACCGCTTCGGTAAGCTCTACCGTGTGATGATGCAGGCTTCGCCCGAGACCCGCGTCTCGCCCGAGACCCTCAACAACATCAAGATCCGCAACGGCGCAGAAATGGCTTCGATCGCCAACTTCGTGAAACTCACCCGCGTATATGGTCCAGACCTGTTGAACCGATTCAACATGTTCCAGTCCATCTCCGTCAGCGGTACTCCTAATCCCGGATATTCGTCGGGCGACGCCCTCGCCGCCATCAACCGTGTGGCCAACGAAGTATTGCCTCAGGGCTATGGATATGACTTCTCGGGTATGACCCGCGAGGAAGCCAACTCTTCGAGCAACGCCACCGCGATCATCTTCGGTCTCTGCCTGCTCTTCGTCTATCTGCTGCTCTCGGCCCAGTATGAAAGCTACATCCTTCCGCTCGCCGTTATCTTCTCGATTCCGTTCGGGCTTATGGGTACGTTCATCTTCGCCGATATCAGCGGTATCTCGAACAACATCTATCTCCAGATCGCACTCATCATGCTTATCGGTCTTCTTGCCAAGAACGCAATCCTCATCGTGGAATTCGCGCTCGAACGCCGCCGCACGGGCATGTCGGTCGTCAAAGCCGCAATCGACGGCGCTGTTGCCCGTCTGCGTCCTATCCTCATGACCTCGCTCGCCCTCATCATCGGTCTGTTGCCGCTGATGTTCGCCCATGGCGTAGGTGCGAACGGAAACCGCGCACTCGGCACCGGTTCGGTCGGCGGTATGTTGATCGGTATGATATTCCAGATCTTCATCGTCCCCGCCCTCTTCGTGACCTTCCAGCTAATCCAGGAAAAGATCACCCCGCTCAAGTGGGAAGACACGGACAACGAAGGAATCGAGAACGAGCTCGAGCAGTATTCTCACTAATCAAAACCCATTCAATTGTCAACAACAATGAAATTGAACAGAACAACCATCGCCGCTGCGGCCCTTGCCATCTCCATGGCAGGGCTCAGCAGCTGCAACATATATAAGAAATATCAGACCCCCGATTCGACGCCTCTGACAGCGGAGTACAAGAACGCCATCGAGGCGGGGACCGACAGCACGACTTTCGGCAACATGCGCTGGCAGCAGGTGTTCACCGACCCCATGCTCGCATCCCTGATCGAACAGGCCCTGCAGAACAACACCAATCTGCGCAACGCCAAACTCAACGTCGATATCGCCCATGCTCAGCTCAAAGGGGCCAAGCTCGCATATCTGCCTTCCGTAGCACTCGCCCCCAGCGGTCAAGGAGCTAAATTCTTCACGGATCCTTCGCAGAACATGTCATGGAGCTACAATATCCCGCTGAGCGTCAGCTGGGAGATAGATGTCTTCGCCAAGCTGCTCAACAGCAAGCGCGGCGCCCGGATGTCATACGAAATGACACGTGACTACGAACAGGCCACCCGCTCACAGATCATTTCGGCCGTAGCCACGACTTACTACACCATTGCCATGCTGCAGGCTCAGCTCGAAATATCCCGCACCACCGCCGGACTCTGGAGCGAAAGCGTGCAGACAATGAAAGACCTCAAGGAGGCAGGACGCCTCAACGAAGTAGCCGTTGTCCAGAGCGAAGCGCAATACTACGGCATCCTTGGCTCGATAACCGACATCGAGGTCTCTCTCAACGAGATGAACAACACCATGTCGCTTCTGCTCAATGTCCTCCCCCAGCGCTGGGATATTCCCGCGTCGGCCACCATCAACAAACCGTCGATTGTCCGCGACGCCATCCCGATGCGTGAACTCGCCTCGCGTCCCGACGTTTCAGCTGCCGAACACAGCCTTGCCGTGGCATATTATTCGACCAACAGCGCCCGCGCTGCCTTCTACCCCGGCCTCAACATAACGGCCAACGGAGGGTTCACCAACCTGCTCGGCTCAATGGTCATGAATCCCGGCAAATTCTTCATCAACCTTGCCGGATCGCTGACAGCTCCCCTTTTCTCCCGTGGCGCCAACATCTCCCGGCTTGAAGCGGCAAAAGCCCTGCAACAGCAGGCCATGAACAATTTCGAATACGCCCTGCTCAATGCGAGCGCCGAGGTTTCTGACGCAATGACTCTCTACGAGAAGAGCGTTGAAAAGAGCCGGTCGCTTGACGTGCAGGTCGAAAAGCTGACCAAAGCGGTTGAATACACCCAGGAACTGCTCAAACTCGGCACTTACAACACCACATATCTCGACGTGCTGACGGCCCAGCAAGGACTTCTGCAGGCTCAGATCTCATCCCTGACCGCATTGAACGCACAGAACCGCGCCCTCATAAACCTCTATCAGGCTCTTGGAGGCGGACGTTAACCCTATAAAAACTTTTTGCCATGATCAGTCCATTAGCCCACGTTGACCCCTCTGCCAAATTAGGCAAGGATGTCATCATTCATCCCTTCGCTTTCATCGACGCCGACGTTGTGATTGGCGACGGATGCGAGATCATGCCCTACGCGAGCATTATCCGCGGCACGCGTTTAGGCAAGAACAACAAAATCTACCAGTATTCAATCATCGGAGCCGATCCCCAGGACTTCCGCTGGAAGAACCAGCCTTCTTTCTGCAGCATAGGCGACAACAACGTCATCCGCGAGCATGTCATCATCAATCGCGGATTCAACTCTGAGAAAGGAACAACCATCGGCAACGACTGCTTCATAATGGCCGCCGTCCACATCGGCCATGACACCGTTATCGAAGGCAAGAACGTTCTCGGCAACTCAGTGGTGATCGCCGGCGAAGCACGCGTAGGCAAATGCTGCATCCTTTCCTCGAGCGTCATGCTCCACGAGAATTCGCGCATCGGCGACTGGGTCCTGATAAAAGGTGGCTGCCGCATTTCCGGAAACGTGCCCCCCTTCGTCATCATGGCCCACAATCCCGCATCCTACTTCGGCGTCAACGCCTACGTGCTGCGCAAACACGGATTTGCTGAAGACCAGGTTGACAACATCGCCAAGGCCTACCGCCATGTCTATCAGACAGGCACATCGGTATTCAACGCCATGAAGCGAATCGAAGCCGACCTTGATCCCTCTCAGGAACGCGAGACCATTCTCGATTTCATCCGTGACAGCAAGCTTAAACTCGTGGCCATTCCCCGCGACCTCGAGTAAGACCCCGACTAACTTTCATTCAATAGATAGAGAGGCACCTCCCAGGCGTCTCTCTTCTTTTTTATCCGCCATCAAACAGTTAAAATAACCTAAATATAATTCATAAATATTGTTTTTCCCCTGACAAAGCCGTATATTGTAGCAAATTTTCTAAACCAATCCAACTGCGCCCCAAACAGCTATGACGTCCATCCCACTCTACCTCCTGATTTTATCGACTTTCACCCCGGCCGAATTGCCCCACTGATAATCTTATCGTTGTCAAAAATAAAGTATTGATATAAACGGAATAATCAAATAGTTATGAAGCATTTTCTTCTTATTATTCTACTGATGGCAAGTGGAGGCGGAGCATTGGCACAAGACCGTTGCGATAAGGATTTATCGGTTTTAAATGCGTATCTGCAATTGCACCATTTTAATTGCATAGAATTTTCATTATCAGAGGCGATTGAGAGCATATCGATTAATATTTATGTCGATTCCGTGAGATGTTATATAGCTGGCGTCGGCCCATTTTACATTACAATATCAAAAGAAAAGCAAAAAGAGATTGTTGAATTTCTAAACTTCATCTATGAGAAACGTGGAGTTCCTATATCGGAATGCATTCCAGAAATGCTTGTTGATCCGAGCGGAAGAAATTATTTCATTGGCTTTTGGGGAGTTGACTTTTTCAATCAGGAAAACATGTGGGCATTCCACAATCATCAAATGTTAAATATTGTCAGTAAGGGATATCTGTTCTCCCCCTCGAAGCCACTGATTTTTGCATATAATTGGATGATTGAAGTATATAATAGCATAACCGTTTCAGAACGGCTCAAGCCGATGGAATATCATTTTCAAAAAATAAGATCTAAATTCAAGATCAATGATACTTTCAAATATCCCTAATTGTTCCGCTTGTTCAGTCAGCTCCATATATTCCATGAATACATGTTTTATGGAAGAATATGACTTGCCGATAAGCCTGCCGCAATCGATCTCTTTCGCCGACGGCCGGCGCATAGACTACCTCTATGCGGCTTCCGCTGACCCGATAAACCTTATCGATCCGACAGGTAAAGATATATGGGAAATAGACCAAGAAGGCTATGTTTTTAATTATGATGAAACAATTGATTACGATAAAATAATTATTGTTGATAAGGAAGGTAAGATTCAATTAGACCAATACAACAAACAAATTGAATTGTTACTGACATATCAATCAATTATAAGAGTAAAAGAAGTAGTATCTTCGGCAACGCATGCCGAAGAAGATTTCCTGTATATTAAGATTCATCCAGCTGTCAGCAAGCGAGTTTTTGAATTTCTTGCATCGAATACTGATGTGGAATGGAGCCACTTTTCCATAGGAATAAAGGCCCCAAGTTCCCATATCACTACATCCCATGATGATAATAAAGAATATGGAGGTGTTTACTCATTGGTGTGTTTCTTGGATGTAGGAGATATCAAAATTAATTTCTTTGAACATAGTCACCCAGCCGAAACATCTTACCCCTCCGGATTAGAGTCTGATCACGGAGATATTCAGAGTGTCGAGTATATAAACGGCATATCCAAACAGACACCAGTGTATAGAATTTTTCTTCCCAAGAGCAAGAAATATATAAAATATGATATAAACGGAATAATCAAATAGTTATGAAGCATTTTCTTCTTATTATTCTACTGATGGCAAGTGGAGGCGGAGCATTGGCACAAGACCGTTGCGATAAGGATTTATCGGTTTTAAATGCGTATCTGCAATTGCACCATTTTAATTGCATAGAATTTTCATTATCAGAGGCGATTGAGAGCATATCGATTAATATTTATGTCGATTCCGTGAGATGTTATATAGCTGGCGTCGGCCCATTTTACATTACAATATCAAAAGAAAAGCAAAAAGAGATTGTTGAATTTCTAAACTTCATCTATGAGAAACGTGGAGTTCCTATATCGGAATGCATTCCAGAAATGCTTGTTGATCCGAGCGGAAGAAATTATTTCATTGGCTTTTGGGGAGTTGACTTTTTCAATCAGGAAAACATGTGGGCATTCCACAATCATCAAATGTTAAATATTGTCAGTAAGGGATATCTGTTCTCCCCCTCGAAGCCACTGATTTTTGCATATAATTGGATGATTGAAGTATATAATAGCATAACCGTTTCAGAACGGCTCAAGCCGATGGAATATCATTTTCAAAAAATGAGATCTAAATTCAAGATCAATGATACTTTCAAATATCCCTAATTGTTCCGTAATCTCATTGCAATTCATAAAAGAACTATTCTATTAATATTGCAATGGACAATCAGAAATATTTATCAATTGGCTACAAAATTCTTGTGCCAATTTCAGCAAATATTACAAAAGCACACCGAATACCGGTAAACATTATCACACTCCGACATCCACATCTCTACCATCACTGAAGAAATTTTACCTCCTTAATAAAAATATCTTTGAATGAAACGTTTTCTATCTTCACTAATAATTTTGTCAGTTGCCATATCCATGCATGCCCAGTTCAAAATGGATTTCTCCTATATGGGACCCCTGTATAATTCATGGGAATTCGGGGTCGCACTCAAAAATTATATGGGAGAAGAAAAATTCAATGATTTCCTAAAAAGTGGATTGGCGATGGATGTTTGTGTGACCCATGACGCTCACGGATTGGTTAACAATCTCACTATTAATTATATGAGAGAAAAAGGTATGTCATATAGACACATACCGGATGAACAGATTAGAGTTATTGACATTGAAACATTTAAGAAACATCTTAAAGAGCGAAAATATTCGTTCTCCGCAACTCCGGTCTTGATAGGGAAAGAAGAAGACATTATTGCCGCTCATATACTTTTGTACTATTTACCCTACACAGTAACCCGATTTTATTTCCCATTAGAGGCTATATCTATCGCACTGATGTATTCCAAACCATACGACACGTATGAAACATTCAACTCTCAACCCGAGTTATTATCTAAAAATTTTTATACAATACCTGACAGTTCAGGATTAAACCAACTTATTCCATTGACCGCGGATATAAACCAACTCTATAATTCAACACTGGCGTTTTTAGGAATTTATGATTTCTTAGGCAATGCTGCTCTGAATTGGATAATGCGTTTTCCAAATACGGTTGATACGGATACGATATCTTTTAAAGTTTTCTTAGATTCAAATGGCTTTCCAATAAAAATAAATTACATCAAAGCATCAGAAATATGGTTAAACTTAAAAGAAGAACAGGATATTTTTGAAGAACGATTGCTATATTTTTATCAAAATCACCATCTGAAATTCCGCTTGGAAAAGGGTGCGGAGAATAACGAATTGATTGTGTCTTTTCCCGGTGATATACTGACTTTATGGAAACTTGACACCAATAAATCCCTTTCATTTATTAACTTTGCTTTTCAATTTTGCGAGTATTTCCGTAATTTAAAATTTGATTGAGGCGATGGTTTGTTCCACATGTATAGTCAGCTCTATATATTCCATGAATACATGTTTTATGGAAGAATATGACTTGCCGGTTAACCTGCCGCAATCGATCTCTTTCGCCGATGGTCGGCGCATAGACTACCTCTATGCGGCTTCCGGAGAAAAACTAAAAGAGACATATACAAGCATTGACGGACTTTGCGACCGCACGCGCCATTGGGCCGGCCCGTGGGAGTTCGTGGACGGTCAGCCTGACCGTCTGCTCACTCCACAGGGCTACATCGACCCGCAGGGAACGCTCCACGCCTACATCCCCGATTATCAGGGAAACATCCTCGCTGTTGTCAACACTGCGTCAGGCTCTCTCGAGCAATCGACCGATTATTACCCTTACGGGCTGCCGCACGCCGATGGAGCCGGAGCCGACAGGAACCGCCGGAAATTCGGTGCCAAGGAACTTATCTCGGAGTATGCCCTCCACGAATATGACTTCTCCGCCAGACGCCTCCCGGCAATTATTCCCGCTTTCTCCCGGCCTGACCCATTGGCCGAGAAATATCCTTGGTTATCACCCTTCGCCTACTGCGCCGCTGACCCGATAAATCTTATCGATCCCACCGGCATGAAAGTCAAAGCAATTGGAAAACGAGAGCAACAGATGATAAAAAACACACTACATTCAGAAGACTGTAATTATGTAGATTTTGATTCTTATGGATTTCTTAATCTAAGCTTAATGCAATCCCATAAATCTAATAGCTGGAATTATTGTGCTTTAAAAAATTTAGCTAAATCCAATGACTTATTTATTGTAAAATTAGTTTCAAGTCATGACTTTAAAAATAACGAAAATGAAATACAAACTCTTGAATTAGGATCCATCACTTATGAGGATGAGTTTTATATTCCTGAAGAGCTTGAACCACTTAACCCCACTACAGGAGAAACAGGTTTTTTTGGTAAAACGTTATTTCCAGGGCAAGGCATTTCTAATCAGAATTCTCCTGATGAGTACATATATATTCTCGTTAATTCTCAATTATCTAATTTAGGGGCTGCTCAAGCTTTCTCCCATGAAGGTTATGGACATGCTTATCTCTATGTGCTTACTGGCAATCGGAAAACTTCGTCTCATGATTTTATTATGGGACTTAGAGATTTAAATAGACATCTTTTAAATTTTATTAGTAAAGCTATAACAGAAACTACCATTAATTATATTTTGAAAGAATGATGAAATACTGTTTTATTATATTTTGCCTGTTTGGTTTGATTGCACATGCCGGAAAACCTTGGAGCGAACATTTGTCGGTGAAAGAAATTACCGATGAAATCTTCATTGAAAAGATAGATAATCCTAAGTGCTGTTTCAGCCTTCTCGAAGAAGAAGAATATACGCCAAACAAAAGATTATCCGTGTTTTCTGTCAAAAACGAATCTAAAGATACTATTTGGATTTTCTTTGAAAAAAAAGTTCATCTATCAACCAATGAAAGTCTTTATAACAAATTTTTCAAATTAGCTCCAAAGCAACGGACAGTGCTCTACTTTATGTGCATGGATATTAATGCGATGTGGACTTACGACCCATTCATGTCACTTTTTAAGAAACTGCCTCCTCATAGCCAATGCTACATCGTTATGATTGATTATAACACCGATGACGAAGCAAAAATACTGAATTTCCTAAGAGTTGTCAAAACATCTGAATTAAGAGAAGAAAAAAGATTTAGACTGTATCGACTTCTGAGGATTCCGGATGATATTCCGTTCTGGTATCGCCCAAATATAATCATTTTTAATGAGCCGCTACATAATTAGGATTCCACGCATCTCCCTATGGCCGAGAAATATCATTGGTTATCGCCCTACGCCTACTGCGCCGCAGACCCAAGTGAGGTGACCCCGAGTGAGGTGCTTGATCAATTTCAACGAATATAACCGGGAGGTTTGGCCGTATGGGGATTTTTTCCTAACTTTGCACTCGAAATAAAGAGTGGACAAATTTGTGCTGCTTGCAACCACTTTCAAAAAAATGCTAAAACCGCACTCCGTCATCCTCGGCCCGGCTTCAGAAAGCAGCGAGGAAGGCTTCCATGGTCAAGGCATTGCAGCAAGCAACGCCTTTTTTGTTTATATTGAAATCCGTTTTTTAACAAGACCCCGAAATGGAAAAAAACTATCTCTTCACATCCGAATCCGTGTCGGAAGGACATCCCGACAAAGTCGCAGACCAGATTTCCGACGCTATCCTCGATGAATTTCTTGCTTACGATCCACAGTCGAAAGTAGCCTGCGAAACGCTGGTGACCACAGGTCATGTCACCGTTGCCGGCGAAGTCAAAAGCAAAGCCTATGTCGATCTGATGGAGGTAACGCGCGAAGTAATAAAATCCATAGGCTACGACCGCAGCGAGCTTAAATTCGAAGCCGAGTCATGCGGAGTGCTCTCGGCGCTCCACGAACAGAGCCCCGACATAAACCGCGGTGTTGAACGCGACGATGAAAACGAACAGGGCGCCGGCGACCAGGGCATGATGTTCGGATATGCCTGCAACGAGACAGCAACCTACATGCCCCTGCCGCTCTATCTGAGCCACATTCTTCTGCAGGAGCTGTCGGAAATCAGACGCGAGGGCAAAGAAATGGTCTATACCGACCGCCAGGGCAAAACACGCTCATATCTGCGCCCCGATTCTAAAAGCCAGGTGACGGTCGAATATGACAGCCTGAACCGACCGGTGCGCGTCCACACCATAGTCATCTCCACCCAGCACGACGAGTTCATCCGTCCGGACGGCGCCATGACTCTGGAGGAAGCTGACCGGAAAATGGTCGAAAAAATCACCGAGGATGTCAGGAACATCCTCATCCCCCGGCTGAAATCACGGCTGACCGCGAAGGAAGCGGCCATGATCGATGACAAATTCATCCTTCACGTCAACCCGACGGGCAAATTCGTTATCGGCGGCCCTCACGGCGACACCGGACTTACCGGAAGGAAGATAATAGTGGATACCTACGGCGGACGCGGAGCCCACGGCGGAGGCGCCTTCTCGGGCAAAGACCCGTCGAAGGTCGATCGCTCGGCGGCCTACGCGGCGCGGCATATAGCCAAAAATCTCGTTGCAGCAGGCGTGGCCGACAGTATTCTCGTCCAGGTGGCCTACGCAATCGGCGTTGCACGGCCGGTCAGCCTGTGCGTCAACACCTACGGCACCTCCCATCTCGCCATCTCCGACGCTGAGCTGTCGGAAAAAGTGGCAGCGATGGTCGATATGCGTCCAAATGCCATAGAAAAGCGCCTCAAGCTTCGCAACCCTATCTACCGGGAAACCGCCACCTACGGCCACATGGGGCGCGAACCGCGGACCGTGACGAAGCATTTCCATTCGAAATATGAAGGCGACCGCGAAATGGAAGTCGAACTTTTCACTTGGGAAAAACTCGACCTGCAGGACGCGTTCCGCAAAGAATTCAACCTATGATGTTGAAAAAAAGCAAAAAAAATTGTAACTTTGTGCGCTATTCAGTCCCCATGGGTCCGCCCCGTGAGGGCTTTGGCACGTAAGACTACTGATAATAAACATTCTACATAAAATTAATTAATGGCAACCTTAGAGAAAATCAGAAGCAAATCAGTGCTTTTGCTCATCATCATCGGTGTGGCCTTGCTGGCTTTCGTCATCGGTGACTTCTTTACTTCGGGCCGAACCCTCTTCGGCACCGGAACGACCGTGGCTAAAGTCAACGGTAAATCCATAGACATTCAGGAATTCCAGAATCAGGTTCAGGCCGCAAGTCAGATGGCTCAGAATCAAGGTCAGAAAATCGATCAGGCCGTCCTCCAGCAGCAGGTTCTCAACCAGATGATAGCCCAGACGCTTTTTCAGGAAGAGATTGAGGCTCTCGGACTCACCGTCACTGACGACGAGCTGTCAGACGCCATGGTAGGCGCACATTCCCAGGGCTTCAACGCAATGGTAATGCAGATGACCCAGGGCCAGCTGAACGCACAACAGTTCCATGACATGATTCTCAATCCCCAGAAATATCAGCTGCAGCCCGATCAGGTTGCACAGCTGCGCGCCCAGTGGCTCCAGATGGAGAAAGACATGGAACAGCGCATACTTCAGGCTAAGTTCAACGCGCTTTTCGGCGGCACTCTCGTGGCCAACAAGCTTGATGCGAAGGCTCTTTACGACGAGGCAGCCAATACTCAGAAAATGGCCTACGTGCTGAAGCCCTACTCTTCCATAGCCGACAACGACCCCAAAGTAGCTGTCACCGACGAAGACATACGCGCCGAATGGGAAAAGAACAAACAGCAGTATGCTATCGACGAGGAAGTACGCGACATCAACTATCTGACCGTTTCGATCCAGCCCTCTCAGGCTGACATCACAAAAGCTGAAGGCCGCGTAAGCGATCTCGTAGCCTCTCTCAACGCCAAGAACGGAACAGAGGGACTTGACGGCTTCGACGAATTCGTGAGCAACCGCTTCACAGTTCCGGCCAACCGCATCACCGAGCCCAAGGTAAAACAGTTTGCCGACTCCGCTTCTGTCGGTAGCGCGAAAATAATCAACCGCAACGGCAACAATTTCCAGATCGCCAAGCTGCTCAGCCGCGATTCTCAGATTGACTCTGTCAACATAGACCTTGTAGCCGTACAGGGCACACGCGCACAGATCGATTCGATTCTCACCGCCCTCAATCAGGGAACATCGGTCAACGACGTAACCAAGAAATACGCATCGAACGTAGCCGGAAGTCAGGACAGCCTCTGGGTTTCACTGGTTGACCCGAACTTCGCTCAGGTAAAAGGCACTCTGACTTCAGCCGCAACCGGACAGTATGTGCTTGCCGATTCCACTTTCACCGACGGTCAGGCAGCCAATCTGGTCAGAGTCAACAATCGCCGCGCTGCAGTTCCCGTTGTTGAAATCGCCGCGATCGACTATACCATCGATCCCTCCGCCGCTACAGTCAACGCTCTTCAGGCAAAACTCCAGAACTTCCTGAACAGCAACTCCACCTCTGCCGATTTCGCTGCCAACGCAGTGAAGAACGGCTTCCAGGTCTTCCCCGCACAGATCTCGGCATCTACGCCTCAGATCGATCGCATCGAGGATTCTCGCGATGCAATCAACTGGGCCATGAAAGCCAAGAAAGGCCAGGTATCGCCCATCTTCGGAGATGAGACCGAAGGACGTTTCCTTGCGGTCGCACTCAACGACGTCTATGAAGACTATATCCCGGCCACCGATCCTCAGGTGAAGAAAATGCTTACGGCCAAAATCCGTAACGACAAAAAAGCCGACGCTCTCATAGCACAGTACAACGGCAAAGCCAAAGACATCAACGGTTACGCGGCTGCCATGGGAGTCAAAGCCGACACCGCAACAGTCAACTTCGCCGAATATACTCTCGTTTATCCCGACTTCGCAGGTCCGCAGGTTGTTGCCAAAGCCTCCCTCGCCAAGAAGGGTCAGATGTTCGGTCCGGTTAAAGCCACCAACGGCGTGGTTGTAATGCAGATAACCGACATTGAAAAGAACGGGCGCCCCTATAACTTCAACGAAAGCGCCACATTGTATTCACGCACACGCGGCGCCGATGTGATGAGCCAGATGATACCTCTGGTCCTCATGGGCAACAAGAAAGTCCAGAACAACCTTCTTGAATTCTTCCACGAATAAGCATTCATAAACAAGCCATAGCTTTCAGGCGTCCGGACCCGCAGCAGGGTTTCGGACGCCTGCTTTTATAGGGCAAGTTGAACAATTCGTGCTTATTTTTCTAAAAAAAACCGACAGAAGAATACAAAGTGGATTTTTTTACGTATTTTTGCAAGGTTTTCACGAGTCAAATCATGCGAAACCGCTGAATATCCAACCACAATTCAACTAACTGTCGCATGCACAAACACTTAAAGGCCGTACTTGAACTTGAGGACGGCACACGCTTCGAAGGGAAGTCATTCGGATATGAAGGCTCGACCTCTGGTGAAACAGTTTTCAACACTGCAATGACCGGCTATCCCGAAAGTCTGACGGATCCTTCTTATGAAGGACAGATTTTAGTCACCACTTATCCGCTCTTAGGGAATTACGGCGTTCCGCCACAAAGGGAAAAAGATGACGTCAGCGAATTTTACGAAAGCTCCGGAATACATTGCCGCGCTATTGTCGCCCAGGACTATTCATGGGACCATTCCCACTGGCAGGCCGAACGTTCGCTTGACGAATGGCTCAAACAGGAAAAAGTTCCCGGCATCTATGGAATAGACACCCGTGCGCTGACCAAGCATCTGCGCGAGCACGGCTCCATGCTCGGGCGCATAACGGTAGAAGGCTGTGAGCCCGTTGACTTCTATGATCCCAACAAGGAGAATCTCGTCGAGAAAGTCAGCACAAAAGAAGTAGAGATACATGGCGATGGCGACAAGACGGTTGTTCTTGTCGATTGCGGAGTAAAACACAACATTATCCGCTGTCTGACCCGTCGCGGAGTAAAGGTCGTGCTCGTTCCCTGGGATTATGATTTCAACAGCATTCCCTACGACGGCCTCTTTATCTCCAACGGCCCGGGCAACCCTGATATGGTGGGGAAGACAGTAGAAAATATAAGGAAAGCTCTTCAGGGCGACAAACCTGTCTGTGGAATCTGCATGGGCAACCAGCTCCTTGCCAAAGCGGCCGGAGCGAAGACCTACAAGCTCAAATACGGTCATCGAAGCCACAACCAGCCTGTCAGGAAGGCAGGGACAGACAAATGTTTCGTGACATCGCAGAACCACGGATTCGCAGTTGACACCACTACCCTTCCGGATGACTGGGAAACTCTTTTCACCAATATGAACGACGGGACCAACGAAGGTATCCGCCACAAGACCAAACCTTTCTTCTCGGCCCAGTTTCATCCCGAAGCCAGCAGCGGACCGAAAGACACGGAATTCCTCTTTGACGATTTCATTTCACTTCTCTAAAAGCAACAAGCATGACCACCAACGATAAGACAATAAAAAAAGTGCTTCTTCTCGGAAGCGGCGCACTGAAAATAGGTGAGGCCGGCGAATTCGACTACAGCGGCTCGCAGGCTCTGAAAGCTATGAAAGAGGAGGGAATCGAAACCGTCCTCATAAACCCCAACATTGCCACAGTCCAGACATCGGAAGGAATTGCCGACAAAATATATTTTCTTCCGGTAACGCCACAGTTCGTGGAAAGAGTGATCGATCGTGAGCGGCCTGACGGAATTCTGCTCGCCTTCGGTGGCCAGACCGCCCTCAACTGCGGAGTGGAGCTGTATCGCTCGGGAGTGCTTGAGAAATATGACGTGAAAGTGCTCGGAACGCCCGTTCAGGCAATCATGGACACGGAAGACCGCGAACTTTTCGTTGAAAAACTTGACCAGATAGATGTCAAGACCATAAAAAGCCATGCCGTCGCCACCGTCAAGGAAGCTCTCGAATCGGCTGAAGCGCTCGGCTATCCCGTCATTGTCAGGGCGGCTTATGCTCTCGGCGGCCTCGGCAGCGGATTCTGCGACAACGCGGAGGAACTGAGGGAACTGACGGAAAAAGCACTCTCCTTCTCTCCTCAGGTGCTGATAGAGAAATCGCTCAAGGGCTGGAAAGAGGTAGAATATGAAGTTGTCCGTGACCGTTTCGACAACTGTATAACCGTCTGCAACATGGAGAATTTCGATCCTCTCGGAATCCACACCGGCGAATCGATCGTTGTGGCTCCTTCGCAGACTCTTTCCAACGAGGATTACCATTATCTGCGCAAACTTGCCATAAAAATCATACGCCACATAGGAATCGTGGGCGAATGTAACGTCCAATATGCGTTTGACCCCGATTCGATGGACTACCGCGTCATTGAAGTCAATGCGCGTCTGAGCCGCTCGTCGGCCCTGGCATCCAAGGCAACCGGTTATCCGCTCGCCTTCATTGCGGCCAAATTAGGACTCGGGTACGGCCTTTTCGACCTCAAGAACGCTGTCACGAAGGAAACATCCGCCTTCTTCGAACCCGCCCTCGACTATGTAGTCTGCAAGATTCCCCGCTGGGACCTCGGCAAGTTCCACGGAGTCCACAGAGAGATCGGATCGTCGATGAAATCTGTTGGAGAAGTCATGTCTATAGGACGTACCTTCGAGGAAGCCATCCAGAAGGGACTGCGCATGATCGGTCAGGGAATGCACGGATTTGTAGCCAATCATGAAATGAAGGTTGAGAACATCGAAGAAGCCCTCGCGAATCCGACCGATCAGCGAATATTCGTCATTGCGCAGGCCATGCTTGAAGGAATGACGGTTGACCGCATTCATGAACTCACAAAGATCGACCGCTGGTTCCTCTGCCGTCTGAGAAACATCATTGACACCTATCATGACCTGAAAAAATGTCATGGAGTAGCGGAGATCATGCCTGAATTGCTTCGTCAGGCCAAAGAGCAAGGCTTCTCCGATTTCCAGATTGCGAGAGCGGCTGCCACACACAAAGATGCGCCTGCAGTTCGGCGCCTGCGCAAAAGCCTGGGCATCGTTCCTGTCGTCAAACAGATCGACACGCTTGCAGCCGAGTATCCGGCGCTGACAAATTATCTCTACCTGACCTACAACGGAACGGAGAACGATATACATTACGAACATGACGGACGCTCGGTTGTGGTCATGGGCTCCGGAGCCTACCGAATCGGCAGTTCCGTGGAATTCGACTGGTGTTCGGTCAACGCCCTTCAGACGGTGAAACATGAAGGATGGCGCTCCGTCATGATAAACTACAATCCCGAGACCGTCTCGACGGACTATGACATGTGTGACCGCCTCTATTTCGACGAACTCACCTACGAGCGAGTGATGGACATCCTCGATATGGAAGAGCCCCACGGAGCCATTCTCTCGGTAGGCGGACAGATCCCAAACAATCTTGCCACCCGTCTTGACGATGCCGGAGTGAACATACTCGGAACTTCCGCCAAAAGCATTGACAACGCCGAAGACCGCAATAAATTCTCGGCGATGCTCGACCGCCTTGGCATAGACCAGCCCCGCTGGCGTGAGCTGACGAGTTTCGACGACATCGACAAGTTCATAGAAACCGTGGGCTATCCTGTCCTTGTGCGCCCGAGCTATGTGCTTTCCGGAGCGGCGATGAATGTCTGCTCCAACTCCGAGGAGCTGCACCGTTTCCTCCGTCTTGCCGCGAACGTCTCGAAAGAGCATCCCGTGGTTGTCACCGAATTCATCCAGGAAGCCAAAGAGATAGAAATGGATGCCGTTGCCCAGAACGGAGAGATCGTTGTCTATGCCATCTCTGAACATATCGAGTATGCCGGAGTGCATTCCGGAGATGCCACCATACAGTTCCCTCCCCAGAAACTGTATGTGGAAACCATGAGACGAATAAAGAAAGTAAGCTCAAGCATAGCCAAGGCTCTGAATATCTCGGGGCCGTTCAACATCCAGTTCCTTGCTAAAAACAATGACATAAAGGTTATCGAATGTAATCTCCGCGCATCACGTTCGTTCCCATTCGTATCCAAGATACTGAAGATAAACTTCATTGATCTGGCAACGAAGATTATGCTCGGAATTCATGTCGAAAAGCCGTCAAAGAGTCTGTTTGATCTGGACTATGTGGGCATAAAAGCCTCGCAGTTCAGCTTCTCGCGTCTGCAAGGCGCCGACCCCGTGCTTGGTGTGGATATGTCATCCACCGGTGAGGTCGGTTGCATAGGAGCCGACACATCCGAAGCCATCCTGAAATCCATGCTTTCAGTCGGCATGCGAGTGCCTGACAAAAACAAAGGTGTCCTTCTTTCCACCGGTACAGCCAAACAGAAAGCCTCCATGCTCGAGGCAGCAGGTGAACTTCACAGGGCCGGTTATAAAATCTATGCCACAGGGGGCACACATCGTTTCCTTCAAGAAAATGGCATTCCTTCCGTTCAGGTCTATTGGCCATCCGAGCCTGACTCCCATCCGCAGGCTCTCCGGCTGCTTCATGATAAGGAGATCGATCTTGTTGTCAATGTGCCAAAAAACCTTACGCCCACGGAACTTGGCAATGGCCATAAAATCCGTCGCGCCGCCATTGACCTGAACATTCCTCTTCTGACGAACGCCCGACTCGCATCGGCTTTCATCCATGCCTTCACGACAATTCCGACAGACAGACTCGAGATTCTCTCGTGGAATGAATATTAACCGATACCCAACCCTCGCCGCTCATGACTCTGCGCCAACTCTGCGACTCAGCCATCCATAGGCTGTCAGGACATTACTCCGAAAGCGAATCCCGCTGGATGGTGCGCATAATCATGGAGCATCTCAAGGGCTACACGACAGTTGACCTTGCAGTCAAGGCCAATGACGAAGTCAGTGATTTCCTCTCGGGAAAAGTGGATGAAACGGTGAATCGGCTTCTTGCCGATGAGCCGATACAATACATCTTTTCCGAAGCCTCTTTTTACGGAATGAGATTAAAGGTCACTCCTGCCGTTCTGATCCCTCGCCCGGAGACTGAGGAACTGGTTGATATGATAGTCGGACAATGGGGAGAGAGAAGCGATCTTTGTGTTCTGGACGCCTGCACTGGATCAGGGTGCATCGCCATAGCGTTGGCTCGCAATCTTCCTTTCAGCCGCGTTGACGCATTTGACATCAGCGGCGAAGCTTTGACAATTGCAGAAGAAAACGGGAAAAATCTAAAAACGCGCATCGGCTTTTTCAAGGCCGATGCGCTGAACCTTCCCGCTCCCTCCAGAGGAACCTACGATATTATCGTCAGCAATCCGCCTTATATCGCCGAGCATGAGCGTAGCTCAATGGAACCTAACGTTCTTCTCCACGAACCCGAAAAAGCTCTGTTTGTACCTGACTCTGATCCATTGCTTTTCTACAGACCAATCTCTTCCTACGCATTGAAAGCGCTAAAACCGGGAGGCATGATCTATTTTGAGATAAATCCTCTTTTTTCCGACCGTCTGGCCTCAGAAATGAAAGCAGAAGGCTGGGACGATGTGACCGTCAGTCTTGACATGCAGAAACATCGCAGATTTCTCTCGGCAAAACTCCCGGAACAATGAAAAAGTCACCTCTCGATGCGGAGAAAGCTCTTGTCAGGCTTGAAGAGCTTTGCGCCCGTTCCGAACAATGTTCGTGGGACCTGAAAGAAAAGCTTCGCCGATGGAAAGTTGAACCGCCCTACGAACCGATAATAGAAAGTCTTTCGGAAAGAGGCTTCGTCAATGACGAACGCTTTGCCCGCGCATACGTGCGTGATAAATACCGATTTGACCGCTGGGGACGTTTGAAAATCGCCAAAGGCCTTATTGCCAAACGCATAGACCGCAATACGATCGATATAGCCATGCGGGAGATTATAGCCCGTGATTACGCCCTTAACTGCTTCAATCTGCTGAAAGCGAAAAGAAAATCCCTGTCGCCCGAGCTTTCATCATACGAAATGAAGCAAAAAATGCTGAGATTCGCGGCAGCCCGCGGATACGAACCCAATCTCGTGATTCGTCTTCTTGACAACGAAAAGATATGGGACTGAGCCACAGCATAAGGAAATGGGCCTCCGATCTGCTCTCGATGATTTATCCTGAATGCTGCGAGGTGTGCGGCACCCGGCTTGTAGGTGACGAAAAAGTCATCTGTACAGGTTGCTATCTGGAAATGCCTCGTTGCAACATACATGACAATTCCTTCAATACGCTTCACCAACGCCTTGCCGGACACGTGGTTATCGAACGTGCAGCAGGTTATTTCTATTATTATCGCGGCAATCCATATACGCGACTGATACATGTGGCAAAATACAACGGGCGTCCCGAGACAGGCCGGGAACTTGCCGCCAGATTCGCCGACGAAATCATTAATGACGGTTTCTTTGACGGAATGGACCTGATTGTTTCGGTTCCTCTCCACCGATTCAAAAAACTTAAAAGGGGTTACAACCAGACGGAATACATTGCCGAAGGAATAGCCCGAAAGACCGGACTTGTCATAAACAGGAATCTGATAGCACTGAAACCGCATTCGTCGCAGACCCGGAAAAACGCATTTGAGCGATGGAAGAATTCCCTTGACATCTACGGTGTGAAAAATCCGGAAGAGCTGGAAAACAAGCATGTTCTGCTCGTTGACGATGTAATCACCACCGGATCGACAATGCTTGCTTGCTGCGAGGCCATCCACCGGGCTGCACCGTCAGCAACCATCAGTGTAATCGCACTCGGAGTCACTAATCTGACATAGTGTTTTCAGACCTCACTTCGCTCGCGGCATTTATTACCGGTTTCATAAGGGTTTCAAGATCATACACCGGGAGCGGATAATGTGCAAGAAAAGTATGCGCTGTCCTTAATGCTATCATACCGCGCATGGCGCCTATCGCCACCCCCAACATCATTTTTATAAGGTCAGTCGTGATGATTATCTCATCAGGATCGGCTTCGGCATCAGGGCCAAGCAATTCGAAATCTGAAATCACGGAATAATCCATCAGGCGATGACTCATCTGATCGCGCAGTGTCGTATATCTCGCGCTCAAGATCAGCCTGACCATGTGCCCTCCGGCCCGATAGGAGAAACTCGTCGAAAGATTCACATCTATGGGCGTAGAACTATAACGCATCATCTCCCAACGATAGAAATGAGTTCTTTCGTGATCCTCCTGAATTTTCAACAGCTTTATGTCCAGTTCCGGCACTTTCATATCACAGAAACACCCGGGCGGCATCATTTGTTTTCGCCGTAATGGATCGGGTCAGCGCTTACGGTTGCGCACGCTTCTGGTCGCAGAGGAGGATGATGAAACGTTTTTAGGAGCTTTCGCGCGTTTAGTCTTAATTTTCAACGCATTCTGTTTTTTTGTCCCGCGCTTGGAAATCTGACGGCGATATTTTGCAGGATCCTTTACAGCCGAAGTGTCTCCTCCGGCGGCAAGTATTTCGGCTTTTTCCTTTTCAAGACGTGAGGCCTGCAGTTGCTCCAGCGATGGGACCCACATATTCCCGCCGGTGTTTTCAAGCGAGGAGTTGATGCTGTCCTGGATCTTTTTTCTTTCAACAGGATCCGGATAAAGCTCAGCGAGAGATTTATTGCGTGCGTTGCGGGTCTTTACTATTTCACCGTCATAAAGTCCCAGAAGGAAAAAATCGTCATAAGTGCATGATGGCATATTGTTTTCATCGGAAACGAATATGGCATTCCCTGAAAGATAAGGGCGCAGATCATCGAATTTAACCCAGAACATGGGATATTTCACGGGGTCGATCGCCAGTTCGTCCGATCTGTGCAGGACAGGGCATATAGCCTCCACAACGGTGCGTTTCCTTGTGTTTTTACTGTCAAGCTCGTGACGCTCTATAATGTAATACGACAGGACTTCTTCGGCAGGGACATCTGCCTCATCGATCTCGACCGCCGAGTTTCTTTTCGACTGACGGTAAGGAATATGAAAACGTTCCAGCATATCTGTCAGCGAAAGTTGATGCTGATCGTTAAAAATCTCCCGGCCGTCCATATACTCATATACTTTCAGACGCCCCGAGCTGACCAGTCCCATGATTGTACGAAACAGATTCTCCTGTCCTTCAATGGGCGGTTCGGGATAATAAAGAGGAGCGTTCCCGGGCTTAGTCAGATCGAGTTCTCTGTAGATCACCCGCATCCAGCCCTTCTCGGAATCCGATGCAGACGGCATGGAGATACGCTTCAGTGTGCGGTTCGTGATCTGCTCCTTCTGGGCGCCGTCCGTTTTTTTAGATCCCCGACGCAGAGTCGCGGTGCTCTCATTGGTCTGGGCGAAAACTCCGACTGAAGCGATTGCCATCAGAGCCGCAGCCAGTGTGATTATGTGGATTGCTCTCATATATTTCAGTTTAGAATTATTTCCATTGGTGACAGATTTCTCACGGTACCGTCAGGACCTTGGGCACGGACATGCGAGATGAAGAAACGTTTTCCACGGCCCAGACGCTTTATCGCCTCTTTCTGGCGCAATGAGAAAGACGCGCCATCCGACACTTCCGGAATAGCGTTGCCCATCGAGTCAAAGACTATCATCTCGAATCCAAGAACTCGAAACTGGATGTCAAGCAGACCGTCATCTATAGCCGCTTTCAGGCTACCGGCCCCAAGGACAGACTGTTTTGAGACAGGACGTCCTCCCTTATATCGGTTGTCGCCTATAGCGAGATAGGGTGTGGGATCAGGAAGTTTCCTGACACGGAATGTATGCGTGGCGACGTTGCGGCGGCTTCCTTCGGCTCCGGCCGAAACCGTTATTACCGCATCCTTGCCGATGGCTGCCGGACGCGCCACCCAGGCATCGCCTTTTCTTGTGAGGGTTCCGTTTGTCATCGAGGCCTGGACGAGATTCTGAGGCATTCCGGGAACGGATATGCTTACCGGATTGTCAATGCCGGCATAAAGGACATTCATCATTGTTGCCGAGACGGTGGCTGACGGCTCGATGACCGTATAGTCCGATACGAAATCATGGCGAGTCACCGACCCGTCGGGATGAGGCAGATCTATATGTCCCGAAAAGCTGAAGGTACCTGAAGAGGAAGGAACAAATTCATAATGTCCGTCCTTTATAAGTCGGTCACCTACATATACCGACGGACGTGACAGAGTGTCAACGGCGGCAAGGACTATATCGGCCCGATAGGGGGTTCCGCGCATCAATATCCTGGCCTCAGGGACAACGAATGCTGAGAAATCGTTGGCTACCATGTCACTACCGGCCACATCAACAATCGATTTGCCACTGCTGAGTGCCGCTATTGACAACAAAGCCTCACCCTCGGCATATCTCACATCATTCTGGAGTTTTGTTAGAAGGGTCACTGCGGCCACAACCGGCTGATTATCGAACTTGGCTTCTTCCCATGAACTTACAGTAGATTGGCCCTTGCGCCGGAACGGAGCGGTTGACAGAGCCGATTCAATGCTGCTTCGTCTCTGAGGCTGGACCACTATCCGGCTCACATTTTCCCGGAAAATATCGATCCGTTCACGCAAGGCTCCTCCTTTCCCGTCGGCGGGATTGAGCATGACCACTGATGCGGCATCAAGATCCTCGCGGTTATTTATCTCGGAAAGCGAAGCCGATTCTCCGTCGGCCTCGCGCACGATGGCCAGTTTAAGGGAATCAATGAAACCGCATAGCATTTTTGACTCCCGACGCACGGAATCGGCTTTTGCCATCCATAGCCCCATTTTTTCGGGATTGTCAGCCGCGAGTTTCTTCAATTCGGAATAGACTGAAGCGTTTCTACGGTCCATATCGGTATTTGTTCTCCCCAGTCCCTCCTCGACCTGGGTGAACCCATCGAGCACATCGCTTGATACGTTTAGAGCCAGCATGGCTATCAAGACGATATACATGAGGTTTATCATCTTCTGGCGAGGCGACAGGCGTGTGTTGGAATAACCCATTATTCTTTATTGGAGGACATGTTTACGGTCATTGCACGGAGCATTTTCTCATATACCTGATTGAGTTGCTCCATGTATTGCGTCATTTTCTCGCTTTCCTCACAATAGCGGGAGCTCTGGGAAAGCGTGGTTTCATACATAGCCGACATCTCCTTGATACCTTTGTTGACCCGGTCGATTGCGTCAAGCTGTGATGAAACGCTTTTCAGCTGGATCTCATAAATCGTATTCAAGCCCTGAATATTTCGGTTCAATGTCTGCATCTGCTCCACGTAATCGCCTGAATTATCCGAAATCTCCTGTCTCAAGCGTTCTATCTCGCCTGAAAGAGGGGGCATCTCACTCTTCTGCGCCCTGACGTCCGGGACTGCAGGCGTAACCTCAACAGCCGGAACATTAGTAATTTTTTTTCGCGACATGCTTTCCACAACAACCGGTTGCTGATCCGCGGACGGCTCCTCCCGGCCATCAAGAGCCGGGAAAACTTCCTCCCATTTATATTCACGCGGAGGCCGGTCGAACGCGGTCAGGATAAAGACTATCACTTCGGTCCCCATGGCAATACAGAGGAGAAGGTCGCCCCCTCTGATATGAAGAAGCTTGAACAAGGCGCCCCAGATTACAATCGCCGCCCCTATACTGTAGGCCACGTTGAAAAACCGTTGCCCGCGATCGCTTGACACAAAACGTTCAATGACTACTCTGCACTGGCTGACTTTTCCCATTATAAAAATATTGACAGATTTATTTTTTCAGTTTATTACCTTTCGCGAAACCGACCTGAGTCCTGACACAGCGGAAGCCTATATATGACCTCTGCTCGTTCTGATACTCCCACATCCGCTGGTCAGAACGGATGTTTCGGGCCACATCTTTCCACGAACCGCCCCTGACAATTTTTCTTTTTAATCTGTAGGGGTCTTCCTTGGCTGCATTATAGCGATATTCCGGATTTATATCCGATGTCAGGCGGCTGACAGCCTCGGTAAAAGCCGTGGAGGTCCATTCGCTTACGTTTCCCGCCATATCATAAAGCCCGTTGTCGTTAGGCGCGTATGAGCCGACACGCGATGTTATCAGATGGCCGTCCTGGACATAATTCCCGTCCTGAGGCTTGAAATTTGCATAATAACATCCCCGGTCTTCCGATAGAGGCAGGTTCCCGTCCCAGGGATATTTATTCTCCATGATTCCGGCGCGGGCGGCTATTTCCCACTCAGCCTCTGTCGGCAACCGGTAAGGCTCTATATAAATGCCATCGCGACCGAGTGAACGGCGCAGGAAATCGGTTCTCCAGTTGCAGAACGCATTGGCCTGTTCCCAGCTCACACCTACTACCGGATAGTCGTTATATCCCGAATTGGCGAAATACATTCTCGCGTACGGCTCATTGTAGGAGTTCTCAAAATCGTTTATCCAGACGGTGGTATCGGGATAGACATTCACGATGTAGGTGTTGATGAAGTCATAGTCACTTGAAAGTCCTCGCGTAATTGTCCTGCGGATGATCTCGCCGTCATCATTGACGTATGCGGTGTCTTTCGAAATCAGAGGGACATCCGTCGGGACCGGTTTGTCGGTGTTATATTCCCTTCTTGCCGGATTGAAGCGGTGACGGCGCTTGGCGGCTTCCGTGAAATCGTAGGTCTCGTAACGATAGTTAAGCTGTTCAGGATCCAGTTCCTTAATTCCCGTTATGGGATTAGTGCGATACATGCTCTCTATCGCCCGGGCCTCTTCATCATTCGCGTTACGCCACGGAATCGGTTTTGCCCAATTAAGGCGTGGAGTTATCGGATTCCCCTCGCGGTCAACGTCTATACGGTACTCCTCGTTTCCGCCGTAAGCAGGATCGGCAAGCCGTTCACGGATAATTGAATCGCGCACCCAATAGACAAACTGTTTGTATTTGCCGTTCGTGACTTCCGTTTCGTCCATCCAGAACGCATCGACCGATACGCCCCGCGAATCGTCGCGTGTGTTCCAAAGAGAGTCCGCTTCCGGTCCGACTTTAAGAGAGCCGCGATTGACAAGCACCATCCCGTAGGGCGTCGGTTCGGTCCAGCGAGTGCTTCCTATGCCTGTGACCTCGCCGCCAATGCTGTTGCGGATTCCCGACGAACAGCCGAAGAAAACCGTGACAAGAATCAAAGCAAGAAAATATATAACAGTTCTTTTCATATATTACATTATTCGGATACTTTTGTATTTGTTCTTTTCTTTAGGACGGAAGTCAAGCTTTACACTGTAGCCTGCCACAATTTCATGACTGCCGTCTGACTTTTTGGACCATGAACTGACAGGACAGTCATAGCTGTAACCGATGAAAAAGCCTTTGATTTCCGCGGCGAGAGTCAGAACGACGGCATCGTCAAACCGATAGCCTACGCCAAAAGATATAAGTTTTTTATATCGCAGACGTCCCGTAAGCTCTCCCCGCAACCGGTCAAAATCACTTTTCATGATTACTGACGGCAACAATTCAAATAACGTGGCCGACAAAGGAATATTGCCGCCTGCCATCAGGCAGACAGTTCTTTTTGTCTTGATTTCGACATTTTCCGTTTCCGTGACGTCTGATCCCTCGGTGGATTCCGGATCAACAGTCTCCTCAGGCCTCCTGACAAAGCTCATGACAGGAGAATTGAGATCAAGGCCCGAAATACCGGCCCAAAACGAAGGGTGGGTATAGAAGAGTCCGGCACCAATACTGAAAGCGTTGTCCTTCCGCTCCGAACCTTTCAGACAGCCGTTGCCGTATCGGCCCTCCAAAGCCGCTGTCAGGGAGCCGCCACCCAGCCTGAACCTGTAGCCGGCCTGCATACCGGCCGACATCATTCGCAAAGGACCTTCCGACTGACTGAAACCCCGCACACCGATACCGAACCCGCGGCCGGCAAGGGTCAGAGGCATATCTGCGGTCAGCGCAAAATTTCTCGGATTATTCTCCGTTCCGGTCCACTGCAGTCTGCCCGCTCCACGGAAACGCAGGTCTCCGCTACTGCCTGCGGCCGCAGGATTATATAGAGTAGGAATCTCGTAGTATTGCGACATGAAAGCATCGGTCTGCGCCATAGAGTGCGACCGGATCATTCCCAGAAACGACAGGAGGATGATTACTTTCAGTCTGTATTTATTTTGACCGCTTGCCATTTTCCGTTCTCCGATCATTCAAAATAAAAGGTTAGCACAAACATGTTCGATCTCGCTTTCCTGAGCGAACGTGTTATCTCGTATTTTTCCGGATCATCAGCAAGATCCTGACGTTTATGATCTATGATGTCAGTCAGCCCGAAACAGAACTTCACCTCGGGATTCAGCTTGAAATACGGAAGATAGAAATCAAAGCCGAATCCTGCGGTAAGATAGCAGTCGGCTGCGTTCAATCGCAGATAGTCGTTGCGTTTGCGCGTCAGATCAAAGGCCGGCATGATTCCCCCCGTCAGATACGGACGGCAGTTGCGGTAACGCTGGCCTGAAAATTTCAGATCCACAGGCGCCACGATATATGTCGATTTGATATTCTGCCTGTAGATCAGGGGATCATCATTATCAGATGAATTTACGTCAATGAATCTGATATCGCGGCTACCGAAATATAACCCTTGAGAAACGCGCAGATTCAGGAATCCGTTGAGTCTTAAATCTATCAGGGCATTGACGCAGAAACCGGGCGCAAACGATGGCTGCTCCATGAACCAGCTCCGTCCCCCCTCGGTCACCAATCCGTTATGGGTGAACGACAGATCCTGCGTATGCATTCCGACAGAAAAGCCGAGATGCCATGGACGCAGATCGGCATAAGGCCTGTTCTGGAGCCGGTCATTGAACCGCTGGGCCGATAAAGGCGATTCAAGCAGTCCAAAAAATAATATGATTGAAAAAATAAGGATGATCCGTGTCTGTTTCATTGATCTATAAACGTTGGATCGCATCCTTTTATTGTTTCCCCGCGAGCGCTACGGAACAAAAGAAACTCCCCCGACGTTGTCATTATATTCCCAATCAGGCACAAGCTTCATCATGACGCCTTTTATTACAAAGCACAAGCAGCTGATTTACAATGTCCTCAATGCCATCATAATCACGCTCTCTGCCGGACTGATAATCTATCTTTCGGTCCTGGGTCTGAAAGGCATAGAGTTTTTTTCCGACAGACATTACATGACCTTCCAGCTCTGGGTCTGCTACGTGTTCATAGCCGATTTCTTCATAGAGCTTTACATGTCGCGACAGAAGAGCCGTTACTGCAAGCGTCGGTTTCTGTTCCTGATACTGTCGATCCCTTATCTTAACATCGTTGCCGGACTGAACATACCTCTGACCTATGAATCGCTCTATTTTCTGCGTTTCGTCCCGCTTGCACGCGGTGCTCTCGCAATGTCGATAGTGGTGGGATACATTTCCCGCAACAGGCTGACCAACATCTTTGCCTCATATAGCGTGATTCTTCTTGCGTTCATCTACTGCGGCAGCCTTCTGTTCTATGAACTTGAACACGGAGTGAATCCGGGCATCCAGAACTATGGCGACGCTCTATGGTGGGCTTTTTCCGTAGCCACTACCGCCGGCTGCAATATCTATCCCGTCACCGGAACCGGGAAAATAGTATGTGCCGTACTACCAAGTATGGGAACGGTAATTTTCCCGCTTATAACTGTAGTGGTCACCAATGCGGTCAGGGAAAGGCTGAACACACTCTCCCCTTCGAAAATCCCCGCTCCCACCAATAAAAATCCGGCCGATACATGAATGTAACGGCCGGGATCTTTTAGCGATTTAGGTGTTTCAATTATTCTTCGGTGTCTGAATCTGATTCCTTCATGTTGTGGAACACATTCTGGACATCCTCGTCCTCTTCGAATTTTTCGAGAAGTTTCTCGACTGCGGCCCGCTGCTCGTCATTCAGTTCCTTTACATCATTGGGTATGCGGACAAACTCTGAACTTATAATCTCGTAGCCGTTGCTTTCAAGGAAATGCTGGATATTGGAATAGTCCTCGAAAGCTCCGTAAAGCACGATTTCCTCTTCATCGGGTTCAACTTCGTCAACTCCGCAGTCAATCAGTTCGAGCTCGAGTTCCTCGAGATCCATTCCTTCGGTAGGCTTGATCTTGAAGACACTCTTATGATCGAAAAGGAATGATAACGAACCTTGGGTTCCGAGGTTACCGCCGTGTTTGTTGAAATAAGAACGGACGTTTGCCACCGTGCGGGTATTGTTGTCAGTAGCTGCCTCGACAACGATAGCTATGCCATGGGGACCATATCCTTCATAGATGATTTCCTTGTAATCGCCCGCATCCTTGTCGGTAGCCTTCTTTATGGCGCGCTCAACAGTGTCTTTAGGCATGTTGGCAGCTTTGGCGTTCTGCAGCAACGCACGCAGACGCGGGTTTGTGGAGGGATCAGGACCGCCGGCCTTTGCGGCGATAGTGATTTCCTTGCCTATACGCGTGAAAGTACGCGACATGTTGCCCCAGCGTTTGAGCTTGCGGGCCTTGCGATATTCAAATGCTCTTCCCATATCTTGTTTTTGTTAGTTTTTTCAGTTTAGCGGAGTACGGCTCCTGTCTTTTTGGTAACGTTGGCTATTATCTTGTTCATCACCGCGTCGATCTGCTTGTCATTGAGGGTCTTCTCGTCATCCTGAAGAGTCATGGTTATGGCGTAGGATTTTTTGCCCTCAGGCAGATTCTTGCCTTCATAGACATCGAAAAGACTCACTTCGCGCAGAAGTTTGCGTTCGCTTTCACGCACGGCCTGCTCGATCTGTGCCATGCTGACCGAGGTATCCACAAGAAGGGCAAGGTCGCGTTTAACGGCCATTGTGCGCGGAAGCGGGGCGTATGTGACTTTGTTTCTCAGGGCCATCTTGACAAGTTCACCCCAGCAAAGCTCGGCATAAATGACAGGCTGTTTCAGGTCGAACATCTTCAGCACCGGTTTTGCAACGATTCCGATTGATCCGATGTGTTTGCCCGAACGGGTGTCGATGCTCATGGAGGCGCTGAAAACAGGCTCAGAGCCGAGAGTGTATTTCAGTTCCCGGCCATTGACGCCGATGCGTTTCAGTATATTGTCAACATAAGCGCGCATATCGTAGAAGGTAGCTTCTTCTGCCGGGCGAAGCCATCCGGCAGGACGCAGTTCACCGGTCAGCCAAAGGGCCAGATGGCTCTCCTCACTGTAAGGTGCCAGCGGATTTTCGGCTGTCGAGATCGCCTCGGGATTTTTGAAATAGACATTTCCGAACTCATACATCATCAATGACTCCATCTTGCGGTTGACATTATATGCCACCGATTCAAGACCTCCGAAAAGCAGAGTCTGACGCATGACCCCGAGATCCTGACTCAGAGGATTCAGAAGGCTGACGCAGTTATCCAGAGGATATTGCTGCGAATCGGCGTAGTAGCGTTGTGCAGTCAGCGAGTTGTTCATTATTTCGTTGAAGCCGCAGGCGGTCAGCTGTTCCGACACAAGGACACGCAGATCGTTGTCGGCGTCGGTAACCGACTTATAGGAGAGAGATGAATGGACAACGCTGTCAGGCACCACATTGTTATAGCCATATATGCGAAGCACATCTTCGACAACGTCGCATGGACGCTGCACATCGACGCGATAGGTAGGCACGAGCAGGTCGGCCTTTTCGTCGTTACCGCCCGTTTTCTGTATCTCGAGTGATTCGAGTATGGAATCCACAGTGGCATTGTCTATATCCTTGCCTACGAGACGGCGCAGATAGTCATATTCGAGCGTCACAGGGAACGGCGCAACCGGGTTGGGATAAATGTCTATGGGTTCCCCGCAGATTTCGCCGCCCGCAAGTTCCTTGACCATCAGTGCGGCAAGTTTTGCGGCATAAAGGGTGATGTTGGGGTCGGTGCCACGTTCATATCGGAAGGAGGCGTCGGTCTGGAGGCTCTGACGCCGGGCCGTCTTGCGGACAGACGTAGGATTGAAATAGGCGCTTTCGATGAAAACATCTGTAGTCTCGGCAGTGACACCAGAGTCTTTTCCTCCGAACACACCTGCGATACACATTGGACGCTCTGCCGAACATATCATCAGGTCATTGGCAGAAAGCGTATGCTCGATATCGTCAAGTGTCACGAATTTCGTACCTTCGGGACATTTTTTCACTATCACCTTTCCGCCCTCTATCTTGTTGAGATCGAAACAATGAAGCGGCTGACCGATAGAGTGAAGGATATAATTGGTTATATCAACCACAGAGTTGATCGGACGCAGGCCAATGGCATTCAGACGCTGCTGAAGCCATTCGGGGCTTTCGCCGACCTTGATTCCGCGTATGGTGATCCCTGTGTAACGCGGACATGCCTCATAATCGTCAACCTGCACGGTGACCGCACCGTCGGCACGATCGGGAGCGAACGCATCGACCGACGGACGACTTAGCGTAAACGGAGCGGAATGCTGGCGCGACCATGCGCAGAGATCACGCGCCACACCATAGTGCGATGCAGCGTCTATGCGGTTAGGCGTCAGATCAACCTCGAGAACATAATCGGAAGAAAGACCGTAATACTCGGCTGCCGGAGTGCCGGGAGCCACATTCTCTTCAATGACGATGATTCCGTCGTGGCTGGTGCCTACACCAATTTCATCCTCGGCGCATATCATTCCGAATGATTCAACGCCGCGAATCTTCGATTTTTTTATCTTGAATTCCTTGTCGCCGTCGTAAAGAGTCGTGCCGACAGTGGCAACCACCACCGTCTGACCTGCGGCTACATTGGGCGCGCCACAGACAATCTGCGTCGGTGTACCGTCGCCGAGATCTACTGTTGTGACATGGAGATGGTCGCTGTCAGGGTGCTCCACACATGTGAGAACTTTTCCGATCACCAGTCCGCGCAGGCCGCCTCTGATACTTTCAACTTCTTCAACAGAGCCTGTTTCAAGGCCTATTGAAGTAAGAGCGTCAGCAAGCTCCTCAGGCGTCAGCCGGATATCGGCATAGTCTTTGAGCCAGTTATATGATATGTTCATAATCCTATATTGTTGTTTTCAGGATGCAAAGTTACAAAAATGAATCCAAAAATCACAACTATAACATATTAAAACGACAGAGCCGCCCCACGTCCCCGTGAAGCGGCTCCTCTCATGAAAAAATGTAGTGTATGCAAATATTTTATTCGTTCCAGGTACAGCTTACGAATTCGAAGGTGCCGGGAGCGGTTACTTTGAAGACTATGGTGGTGTTCGGTTCACGGATAGTGGTTCCGTAATAGGCTCCGAAATGAATGGTGACAGTGACGTCAACGCCGTCAACAGGCTTCAGGTCAGGATGAAGCTTGGCGAGCGCAGCCGGCATCACCTCGGTCTCGAAACGTTTCTTTTCAAGAGCGACAACCTCATCGTCGGTCATCAAACTGTAGCCCGCATACTGGGTTTTGGCGGCCGAAGGACGGAGATCGACATTACCCTGATATGCCGATGTTCCGCAGTAATACTCGTTGTTTCCGTAGCTTGAAACGTAGGCGGGACCGTCAGCAACGTTATCCTTGACCCAATCGACGCAAGTCTGGAAATAAAGAGTTGACAGAGCCTGTCCGCGGCCCGGAGCAAGAGTGATCACAACGGAAGGATCGTAATTCCACACGCCTTTGCTTCTCACGAACTGAGCCGTTTCGGTAACGATGCCGTTGTTCAGAGTCCATGCGTTGCCGTCGTAGCTGTACTGATCGCACTTGGTGACGGTTTCCGATCCGTTGTAGTAGTAATAAACCACAAACATCGCGTCGTCAGCGGCAGCATACGGATACTTGCCCTTGAGGAAGATGGGAAGGTAGTCGGCAGGAACTGTGCCCGAAAGATTGTCGTGGCTCTGGCCCATTGCCTGATAATCGGCATGAGAGAGAACAACCGTGCTGGGAGCAACGGCCCATTTCGAACCGTCGAACTTATAGACAGCGTTCTCGTTTGTCGAAGCGACAGAAACGCCTGCACGCGAACCGACAGCCTGGGTGCTGAGAGTTGAAATAGCCTTATCGCCTACCTTTGTAACGATCACATTCAGGAATTTACCTCGGCTTGCAACAGCAACGACATATCCTTCAAGAGTTACTGTCTCGCCATTTTTGAAGAGGGCCTTCAAGTCATTGCTTGCACCGTAAGGACTCAGCTGGACAGTAGCACCGTCAACTTTGATGTTGACATAATTGCCATCCACTATAACACTGCCGGTAAATTTGGAATAAATCGGAGCGATCGGCTTGGCACCGCTGGCCATTGCATCTTTCACAAACTGGTCCATTTCAGCGGCTGTCCAATTTTTTGCAGTCGGATTCTTGACGGCCTGAGTGCCCATAACTTCCGGAGTCGAACCTCTCGCGATCTGCCATCCATAATTATATGAATCCAAGGTAGAGGCGAGTGAAATCTGATCGCCAAGTTTTAAAGTGCTGTTATTCGTAGGAGCATATACAAATACCGATCCCGTGGCATCAGTTACAACAGGTCCTTGCGTTGAAATTGCGGCTACGTAACCGTTCACCGTTATTTCATCGCCTTTGGTCATGTTTGTCAAGGACCCGAGTACACTTGAAAGTTTGAATTCCGGAGTCTCTGACGAGCCGAAATTGGGATCCTGAGCGGCGGTGTTGTAATTGACAATCACATAGTCGCCTGCCTGAGCGTCGGGAAGAGCGGTCTTGAGGATCCCGGGGAGAGAGCGCGATGCGGTGTGGGAAGGAGCGAATGCGTTTGCGAAATCCGTTTCACTGCCCCACACGGACTGATAATCGGCTTCGCTTACGGTGTATTTCGCGGCTGCGGCAAGATCAGTCACTTCCTGAGGAAGACCAGTGGCGATTTTATAGGTAACCTTGATGGCTGAACCGTCTGACAGAGTGAAATAAGGGAATTTCGGGTCCTTGAGCAATGCCGGTATATAAGCCTGCGGAGTGATCACATCGGTGAAATAGCCCTGAGTACCGACAGCCGAAAGCGCCTTGGCATTGTCATCACCGGCGAGAGCCTTGTTGACTGAGTTGGAAGCCAGAGTCTTGTAATCGTTGGCCGTCAGGGTATATTCGATTGTCTGCACGTCGGTGGGACGCGGTTCCTCGAAGCCGTCAAGCTTGTCATTCCACGAGTTGTCGTCGCAAGAAGAGAGTGCAAGCACGCAACCTCCAAGGAGCAGAACTTTATTGATATAATTTTTCATAATTCTGTTGATAAGCTTTTTATTAGAAATTGACTTTAAGCTTCAGGCTGTAGGTGCGACCGAAAGAATAGAACACGCGGTTGGCGTCCTTCCATGTACCTACCTGACCGACGCCTGTCTGCGCCTGAGTAACGTAGTTGTAGTTGCACAGGTTGTTGACATTTCCATAGAGTATAGCGTCGAGGTTTCCGAGCTTGAAGCGATAGCTTGCGTTGAGGTCGAGCTGGTTGCCCCATGGAATTCTCCACGGTGTTCCGGCTTCGATTTCTTTTCCGTTCTGCAGGCTGTTCTGAGTCAGGTTGATATCTGAGTAGTTGCGGAAGGCTGCGCTCCAGTCGGCTCCTATGCGGAATCCCTTGAAGGGTTTGAAGGTCACGCCGAACGAAGTTGTGGTCTGGGCCGATCCGTTGACCTTCACACCTTTCTGGTTAAGAGTTGCCGAAAGATGATCGGGAGCGAGGATGCCTGAAGCGAGCGTACCGTTGAGATTCGCAAGAGGATAACCGTCCTGATTGTAGAAATAACCGGTAGCGTTCGAATCCCAGATCCAGTCGCCGAGAGAGAACATGGCGTCGAACTCAAACCATTTCACAGGTTTCAGCTTGGCCGCGATCTCTATACCCATGTGACGTGCGTCAACACCGCTCATGGAGAAATAATAGGAAGTCGAACCGTCCTGAGCGATATTCGGGTCGATCTGGTCGCCCTTTGACATTGTCTTGTCGAGCCACTTAGTGTAATATGCGTTGACATCGACGGCCAGAATGGGAGAATGGTAGCCGTAACCGATCTCAAATGAATAGGTTTTCTCATTCATAGGATCGGGGTTGACGATATTCGAAGTCTGGGCCGAGAGGAACACGCCGTTGCTGAAGAAAGGAGCGCGGCTGATGAAGCCGGCATTGAAAAACACGTTATTGTGGCGGTCAAGATTGTAGTTGGCGCCACCCTTGATGGTTCCGCCGATGTAATTCTTTGTAGCAGACTTGGCGTGTTCAGCATCATAATAGTAGAAGTCCTTGCGCCAGTAGGTGTTGTTGTTAAGCGCGCCGGCAAGGACTATGTTCAGGCGGCTGTCAAGCAGTGTGTATTCGCCCTGTGCATAGACGCCTTCCTGACAGGTGAAACCGTCGTAGTTGCGGTTAACGACATCGCCGACATGAAGTTTCTCATAAACCCAGTCGGTATTGTTGCGGTTATAGACCGCATTGTTTGTCGGGAGAATCTTATTGCGGTTATAGTTGTCGATATAATATTCTCCGCCGAAAAGGTCGCATATCTCGGTCTTGTGGTGCCCCACATAGTAACGGAGGTCAAGACCGGCGATAAGTTTGATCTTGTCCCCGTTGCGCATGTTGAAGTCGCGCTTGTATGACGAAATAAGGCCGTAGGTCTCATGGCTGTTGTATTTGTTCACCAGAATCATGTTGGAGCCGGTGGTTGACGCGGCGTTCATATCCTGGATAGCGTCATAGTCGATGAAACCTTCGGGTGTACGCCACTGCATGTTGAGCACACCGTCGTTGGCTCCGTACCATGCCGATGAGTAGCTGGTCGAAGTACCGTCGGGGTTATAGGCTGTACGGCCCATACCGTCGCGGCCGCCACCGGAAGTGATCGAGGCATAGATTGAGGTAGAGAGCGAAGATTTCTCATTGATCTGCCAGATATGGTTGATGGCGAGCTGAGGTTTGTGATAGAAATTCTTCTGATAGTTGAACTCGTCGCCGTTACGGTAACCGAATGTGGGATTGAAACGATAGGGCGACTCTCCGTTCATGTAGTTGCGGACGCCCTGCCAGCCTTCGATTGTCAGACCGTTGTTGTAGTTACGGTTCCAGTGCCACTGCGGCGCGCCGAATCCGGTGAAGCCGATCTGATGTTTCTCGTTGATTCGTTTTGTCACATTGACAAACCAGTTGTAGGCATTGTAGTTGGTTCCCTGGATATAACCGTCGGCCCATTTTCGGGATCCGAGGACAGTAACCGCCCAGCCGTTTTTCATGACACCTGTCGAAAGTTTCACGCCGAACTGGTTGAGAGCGTCATTACCCATTCCATACCATACGGAACCGCCCTTCTCGACATCGATCGTGCGGGTGGTAATGTTTATGGTACCTCCGATAGAGGGAGTCGAAAGCATAGTGGCGCCGAGACCGCGCTGAGTCTGGATGCTTGAGGCCACTTCCGAGAGACCGGCCCAGTTGCTCATATAGACGCCTCCCCATTCCTGGTCGTTGACGGGGATACCGTTTATAAGCATGGCCACGTTCTCGCTCTGGAAGCCGCGAACACGTGTCTTTGCATCGCCCCAGCCACCGCCTTCACTGCGGGTATAAACGCCGGGAGTGGTTTTCAGGATCTCAAGAAGTTCCTGGTTACCGAGCTTGAATTCGATTTCCTCGGCCGGAATAGTTGACATGGCGACCGGAGTCTCGCGGGTACGTCCCACAGACTGAGTCACGACAACGTCGGCGAGCATCGAGGTTGAAGGCTCCATTTTGATGGTTCCCATGTCTGCCGAAGCCGCAACGGTGCATGGCTTGTAGCCGACGTAGCTTACTTGCAGTTGCTTGGTGCCTTGGGGAACGGACAGTTTGAAACGTCCGTCAACGTCAGTGGTAGTGCCGATGCCGGACTTGCCGACAACCGTCACAGAAGCGCCGATCATAGGTTCTCCCTGTTCATCGACTACCGTACCGGTACACACAAGATTGGCGGCCATGACAACGCATGCCAGCCACATAGTGCAGGTTAACAGAAGAAGTCTCTTCATAATTTGATTGTTAGTGATTTGATAATGATTATGATTTTTCAACATTTGCATTTTGACATGTTCTCGCGACAAAATTACAAAAAAAATCTAATCGGGGTCCTACAATGTGAATAATTGTTTAAGATTTAACATATTCTTCATAACATCTCCGGCACATAATAAACGAAAAAGGCTGCGCCATTTTTCATGACGCAGCCTTGAAAGAGGGCCTAACCAATTTTATGATTTAAGTAATCGTCCCTATTTTATCAATTACCAACCGGGGTTCTGAGTAAGAGGCGTTCCATGGAGCTTGTAAAGATCCATCTGAGTTTCAGGTATAGGATAGAGCCAACGTTTGTCGTTTGCTGTCCACTTGCGGCCATCAGAATACATATCGGTGTTGGAGAAGCAACGGAGATATGTTTTGCCGTTAAGAGTTATAGTCTCACGACCGCCGGTACCGATTGTTGCACCGCCATTGTTAGGATCCTCATAGAATGCCTTTGAGTCATCTGTAATGCGGACACCGACCATTGTCATCGGGTTCTCGAGAAGCTTCATTGCGTTCCAGCGCTTGAGGTCATCCATACGGAAGCCTTCGTTGATAAGCTCAACAGCGCGTTCGCGGCGGATTTCATAGAGAAGCGGAGCTACAGAGTAACCGTAATCCCATGCAGCAGCATCAACTTCAGGTGAAGTGGTCAGGTGAGTCATATCCACGCGGTCACGGAGTTTGTTGATGGTAGCATCAAGGACAGCCTGAGTGCAGGTTCCGAGTTCATAGTTGGCCTCGGCGTTGATCAGGAGCACTTCTGCATAACGGTAGATGAACCAGTCAAAATCAGAAGACTGAGCCTGCCACTGAGCCATGTTGGAAGAGTGGAATTTCTCAACTGCATAACCTGTAACACCAGAAGTCTGACCGATTGTTCCAGCCCAATCCCACGGCGTCATCTGCTGATCTGCAGCAGAACCTGCGCTTGTCCAGTTAGGACGGCGGCTGGTTGCGATGGTCTGCCACATACGGGGGTCACGGTCCTGAATCTCTTCCTCGAGAGTGTTGTCACCGTGATAGCCTGATCCGGCATTTGCGATAGGCTTTCCGTTAGCCATCAGATAGCAATCAGCAAAAGCTTTTGACAATCCAAAGCCAGAGCTACCGGCCTGACGACCTACTTCATGAGTAAGAGTGGGATATTCGTAATAGCGTGCCATTACAGCTTCAGCACAACCTGAAAGATCATCCTGCACGAAGAGGTTGCTGTAAGGAAGAGGCCATTCTGCGAAGTTCTTGGTCTCGGAAGGGTTTGCAGCCTTCACGATAGAATACTTGCCGGAATCCATGATCTTCTTGGAAGCGTCGCGTGCTTTTTCAAGAAGATACTGGCTTGAAATGCCGTTTGACTCCTGCTCGTTGTGATACTTCATGTATGTGCCGTAATAGAGACAGACACGGGCGAGCTGCTGAAGAGCTGCGTCCTTGGTGGGACGGCCTGAAGTCTTGGATTCCACGCACCACTGAGATGCGAATTCAAGGTCTTCGATAATCTTGCCGAGCACGAAGTTACGCGGATCGCGGCCCTTGTAAAGTTCCTCGGTGTCTGTTGTCTGAAGATCTACATCAAACCAGGGCACATCGCCATAAAGCCTGATAAGAGTAAAATAGCGGTTAGCGCGCACGAAACGCACTTCTGCAACATACTGGTTGATTGCAGCTTCGTCACCCTCAACCTGCTCGTAGCGGTTCATGAAGAAATTACACTGGCGGATAAGGCCCCAGTCCCAGTCGCTGCCCACTGTATTGATTGACACGTTGCCAAAGAGATAAGCGTCGGCAGAATTCTGAACCATGAGGTCAGACACATCGTCTCCATAAGCGGTGGCACCTCCGAAGTTACCCAGAAGGCCGTTGGCATAGAGCTGGAGGTCTGTCACAGTGTGCCAGTAGCTTGCGTCAGTCATGTTGTTCCACGGCTTGAGGTCGGTGGCATCGCATGACGACATCAGCACTGCCAACCCCATGGCTGCTGCAGATAAATATTTAAATTTCATATTGGATTTTCCTTAAGTGGTTATTAGAATGTAAGATTTACACCGATCGAATATTTCTTCTGGATTGGGTAAGTCATTTTGTTTATAGTCTCGGGATCAGCATATTTCTTCATCGGAGAAATAGTCAGCAGGTTTTCGCCCTGGAGATAGATACGGAGTTTGGAGATACCGGCTTTTTCAGTGATAGACTTGGGAATGGTGTAACCGATCATGAGGTTTTTCAGACGGCCGTATGCGCCACTCTGCATGTAACGGCGTGAAGTCCACTGGTTCTTACCATTATTACCCATATAGATACGGGGATAGTATGCTCCGGGGTTGGCTGATTCAAGCCATGCGGGATTAAGCGTTTTATTTTCACCGACTCCAATTTCCTTTTCGAAATCTGTCGGCATCCAACGGTCAAGAGTATAGGTTATAGGAGACATCCACTGGTTGTAGAAAGGCCAGAATTCAGGGATGCTGCCACCCCAGATATCACGCTTGCCGACACCCTGCCAGAACATCTCAAAGTCAATGCCTTTCCATTCAGCACCAACTGTGATACCGAACATATAACGCGGAGTGTCATTACCAAGACGAACAAGGTCACCATGGTCATTGAGAGTTCTGCTTCCTCTTGTTATGACTTTGTCACCGTCAATATCACGGTAAGCCATATCACCTGTGTACCAATTTGTAGTACCGGTAAGCTGGCTCTGGTCTGCATGGTTGTTCACCTGATCCATTGACTGGAAGAGACCGTCGTCTTCGAAGCCCCAGATTTCACCAATCTTCTTTCCAACATACAACTGTTCGATCAGAGGACCGTTAGCTGTTCCGTCACCGGGGTTGTTGTATTTGGTAACGGTTGCCTGGTTGTCAGACAGTGAGAGACGAGCATGGTAGTTAAGACCGATAGACTGGACGCGATCCTGCCATGTAATTGCAAGTTCCCAACCGCGTGTGCGGAGGTTAGCACCATTGACCTGAGGAACGCCTGTACCGAGCACTGCGGGAAGTGAGGGACCGGCAGTAAGAGAGCCCTTAGTTTCACGGCTGAACCAGTCGAATTCAGCAACCAGTCGGTTGCGGAGGAATGCTGCGTCGAAACCTATGTCGAACTGATCGACTTTTTCCCAGGTGAGGTCACCGGAAACAAGACCCGGAGCTGAAATAGCTGTAACGAGTTCTCCGTTGATCAGATAACCGTAGCTTGAGTTGATGCCGTAAGAAAGCAGATAGGGGAAGTAACCGCTGACAGCCTGGTTACCGAGACGTCCGTAAGAAGCACGGAGCTTGAAGTTGTTGAACCAGTCGCGGATCGGTTCCCAGAAGTTTTCTTCAGAAACGCGCCATCCGAGTGAACCCGAGGGGAAGAAACCGTAGCGGTGGCCTTTTGCGAAACGTGAAGTACCGTCATTACGGCCTGTAACCTCTACGAGATATTTTCCTTTATAGTCGTAGTTGAAACGGAAGAATACAGAGTTGATACCCCACTGCGAGCAAGTGTTGTTGTTGGCACGGAGCTGGCCTGTACCCTGATTGAGCATATACATGTCATTGGTGATAAGACCGTTGCGCTGAGCCCAGAAGCCACCATAGACTTTCTTCTCCTGGTTGTAACCAACCATGAGGCTGAAGTTATGTGCGTCGTTCAGTGTGAGGTCATACTGGCCGAATACGTTGAAAGCAGTGTAGTAGTCATGCTGAGTGTCGTAAGCCACGTATGTATCTGCCGACCAGGGATAGAGAGCTGCGTAACCGCCGGGAAGACCATATTCCATGAATGAGGTCTGATGTTCACGGATGTTTGTCGAATAGTAGTTCCAGGTGTAGTCAGCCTGAATCATAAGACCTTTGAGCGGGGTCAGTTTGACAACGCCGGTCAGCCAGAGGTCATTATATTTCGATTTGGTTGTACCGCCGAGGTCAGCCATGGCGATAGGGTTGGTGTAGTTACCCTGGCCTGCATAGTTGCCGTCCGGGTGACGTACAGGCATGATAGGCGAAAGGTCGTTCTTGAACATACCGCCCATCGAGGTCACGCCTGAGTTGCCTGAACCGGTCGGGTGAGACTGGGAAACGTAGCTGTTAGTGATAGTAGCGCCCACATTCAACCACGGAGTGATCTGAGTGTTGACATTCAGGCGGGCGTTCCAGCGCTTGTAGTCCTCATTGGCGCCGACACGGTTTGTTCCCTGGTCGAAGAGACCTACGGAAGCATAATAGGTGGTCTTGCCTGTACCGCCGTTGACACTGATATTGTAGTTCTGGTTGAAAGAGGTTTTGTAGAGGGCATCCCACCAGTCGGTGTTACCGCAATAGCTGTACTTACCGTCGGTAGTAGCCGGGTCGATGTAAGTCGGATCGTTGCGGCGTCCGTAGAAGTAATCCTCGATCATCTGACGACGCAGACCGGTATATTCGGCAGAACCGCCGTTGTTCATCACTGACTGATCGTAATAGTTGATGTAATCAAGTGAACTTACCTTATGATACTCAAGAGCTGCTTTTGACCAGTAACCGGTAGCAGAGAAGCTTACGGTCGGTTTTTCGGCCTGAGAACCCTTCTTGGTTGTGATAAGGATAACACCGTAGGCGGCACGTGCACCGTAAATGGCTGCCGAAGCACCGTCCTTGAGGACCGAGATTGACTCGATGTCATCGGGGTTCACAAGGTTGGGGTCCATCTGGACGTTATCGACCAACACGAGAGGACCGGTTGATGCGGTTCCCGATCCACTGATAGAGGTAATACCGCGGACATTGAACGAAGCGCCCTGACCGGGAGCGCCCGAACCCGGGTTTACGATAAGGTTACCCACCACACCCTGGAGACCTTGTCCCACGTTGGTGATAGGGCGGTTCTGAAGTACATCGCCGTTGACATTGGCTACCGCACCTGTAAGATTTACTTTTTTCTGAACACCATAACCGACGACTACTACTTCGTCGAGTGCTTTGGCATTGCTGGAGAGAGTGACGTTGATTGGTTTGCCGTCCCACACTATTTCCTGAGGAGCGAAGCCAACGCCTGAAATGCGGATTTTGTCACCAGGCTTTACCCCGGACAACGTGAATTCTCCGTCAATGTTGGTTGCAGTCCCCTTCGAGGTTCCCACAACGCTGACAGAGGCTCCAATTACAGGCTCACCGTCGGTATCAAATACCTTACCGGTGCATGTGCCGGCCTGCTGTACTGACGATGCAAATACTTGAGCATCAGTCAAATACCCCCCCCAATAACGAGGGCGCATGCCAACATTACATTTGCGAACTGTTTTGGCATAAATGGTAAAAATTTAGATTAGGTTAATAAATTAGGTTATTACTCGGCAAATATACATAATTTATTTTATTTAATATTATTTTTAGTAAATTTTTTGAAGTAATATTTTCCTCATTAAAAACCGTGACTCAACAAACATACATGCGCAACACAATGTTAAATGATATATATATTTCAAATAACGATTAGGAAAAGCAGAAATGGAGAGCGGAACAGACAGAAAGCTCATAGAGCGACTGAACGGATTTCTGTTCAAGGACCGGATACTGGATTCGGAACTCTGGCGGGAAATCTATGCGCGCGACGCATCATATTTCGATATCAAGCCCAAATGCATAGTGCGTCCGAAAAACATCGACGAAGTGCGGCAAGTCATCCGCGTTGCCCGTGAATCGGGACTGGGCGTGACATTCCGGACAGGAGGCACGTCATTGTCGGGCCAGACCGTCAACAACGGAATCATCTGCGAACTGCGCACGCAGTGGAACCGCTGCGAAGTGCGCGACAACGGGCGCCGCGTCTGGTTTGAGCCGGGTCTGACTGCCGACCAGGTCAACAGACATCTTCGCGGATTCCACACCCACATAGGTCCCGACCCGGCCTCCTCGTCGGCTGCCATGATGGGAGGAATTCTCGCCAACAACAGCAGCGGAATGGAGGCGGGTGTACGTCATAATTCATATCATACCCTCAGTTCCATCGAATTCATGCTCTCCAACGGCAACCGCTATGACAGCGCCATTCCCGCTGACAGAAAAAGATTCCACGAACAGGAACGGGAACTTTGCCACGGGCTGTCCGAAATCAGGCAGGAAATAATCTCTGATACCGAAACGCGCGAGAAGATAATCCGCAAATACCGTATAAAGAATGTCACCGGCTACGCGATGAATTCTTTCGTAGATTTCGAAGATCCGTTCGACATTTTCTGCCATCTTCTGATCGGTAGCGAAGGAACGCTCGCCTACATCATATCGGCCGAACTGAACACCCTTCCGCTCTACTCGACCTATACATCGTCGATGCTTTATTTCCCTGACGTGACCTCGGCCGCAGCCTCGGCTGCATGGCTCGGCAACACCGGCGCTCTGGCCGTGGAGATGATGGACTACGCCTCTCTGCGCAGTTCACAGGGACTCAAGTCCGACATGCCGCAGGGCACCACCGCCATGCTGATTGACTACGGGGCAGATAGTCCTGAAACACTTGCGGAAACCATCGCCTCCCTTGAGCCTCAGATCAAAAAGATCAAGAATCTCAGCGGGATGGATCAGTTCACACATACCGTTGCCGAAAGAGCGCATCTCTGGAGAATACGCGACGGAGTCTTTCCATGCGTTGCCGGAGCAAGAGTTCCCGGCGCCACAGTCATACTCGAGGACATAGCGGCTCCTGTCGAGCAGCTTGACCGGCTTGTGGAAGGCGTGCAGAATCTATTCAGGCTCCACGGCTACGACGGGGCCATCTTCGGACATGCCCGCGACGGCAACATACATCCTCTCGTCACCGCCAAGATGGACTCGGCCAAAGCGACTGACAATTTCAAGCGATTCATGGAAAAATTTGTAGAGCACACTCTGAGCCTCGACGGATCGCTGAAAGGAGAACATGGAACAGGCCGAGCGATTGCTCCTTTCGTCAGTCTGGAATGGGGCGACAAGATATATGGACTGATGTGTCGTGTGAAAAAGCTCGCCGATCCATCCGACACCCTCAATCCGGGCGTGATGATAAATCCGGATCCCGATGCCTTCATCCGTCCGATGAAAAGCATGGATCTGTTTGGCGACGAACTCGGCTATGCCCGGGCTGACAAATGTATGGAATGCGGTTACTGCGAGCATGTTTGTCCTTCGCGTAACGTCACGCTCACTCCCCGACAGCGTCTCCAGGCCCTACGCGTCATATCGCATACCGGCAATGAGAAACTCCGCAGGGAATATGCCTACATAGGCCGCGACACATGTTGCAGCGACGGATCCTGCCAGCTTCCATGTCCTATGGGGATCAACACAGGCACAATAACCGATGCTGTGCGCGAGCGTTCAAACGGCTCTCTCATCGACAAGACTCTTTCGATGGCGGCATCACGCTACGGGACAGCCGAAACGACAATCCGCAATCTCCTTAAAACCGCTGTTCTCGCTGAAAAGGTCATATCCCCCTATCCCCTTATATGGGCTTCGGATTTCATGCATTCAATTTACCGTCAGACACCCCACTGGTCGAAATACTTCCCGATGCCCGAAAAGATCCGGTTCAATGACACCCTGAATCCTGATTTCATATACTTCCCGGCATGTGTAACCCGGATTTTCGGAGGATCCTCGATAGGGAAGGATGACATGATAACCGTCATCATGAGACTGGGAGCGCGCGCAGGCCTTCGCATAGCGCTTCCGAAAGAGGTCCACGGTCTCTGCTGCTCGCAGATATGGGAACACAAAGGCAACCCTGAGGGGCAGAAGACCATCGCCAACAAGACGGTGGAAACATTCTATGAACTGACCGACAGCGGACGCATCCCGATTTTCTGCGACACAACCTCCTGCACTCATTCGCTGCTCTCCCTCGCGAAAGAGAAAGACATGCTGACCGAAGAGAATACGCGCAGATATGCCACGCTGAAAATCATGGATATAACCCGGTGGTTACTCGACCATGTGTTACCTGCCGTAAAAATCAACCGACGAAAAAAGAAAGTCGCTCTACACCCGACATGCGCCGCACGGATACTCGGCCTTGACGGGCTGATGACCCAGATAGCTGAAGCATGCGCCGAAGAGGTCATCGTCTCCGGCGACGCATACTGCTGCGGAGCAGCCGGCGACAGAGGCTTCATCTTTCCGGAGGTGGCACAGTCGGCCACACGCGACGAGCGTAGCGATCTCGCCGACGAAAAGTTTGACGGCTACTACTCACTCGCACGCACATGCGAGATCTCGATGATGAGCACCATAGGACGCCCCTACGAATCGATAGTCTATCTCGTTGACGAGACTACCGCAGGGTAAACATCTGGGAAGGTTCGGTGCGCGGCAGCGCCGAGAGCTGCAGCTTCATCGACCGCGATTGAAGCGATCCGTCGCCAGAGCCTATTTCGGTTATGCCTGCCGCGTTCAACGCATTGCGGACTGTTTCCAGCGCAAGATCGGGCTGATTGTTGTCCTGACTGAGATGACAGAGAAAGACATTACGGAGATTTTCGGTATATATCCCGGCGAGAAAAGCCCCGGTCACAGCATTGTCGAGATGGCCGGCGTCAGCCGCGATGCGGGCTTTCAGATGCATGGGATAAGGTCCGGTGGCAAGCATACGCGCGTCGTAATTGCTCTCTATCATTATGTGGTTGGCCTGACGCATGTAATAATCGACGCGTGGCGTTATACATCCGAGATCGGTAGCGATCGCCATGCGCTGGTTGCCGCAGGCAATGAAATAGCCCACATTATCAGTTCCGTCGTGACTCACTTCGAAAGGAGTGATCTCAAACGGGCCGATCTTGAAAGCGAATTCCTTATATATAGACCGGTGATAATCTTTTATGCGACGCGAAATGCTGTGACGCCGCAAAAGCCCCGTCAGCGTCTTGGGGGTACAGAACACGGGAAGATCCGTCCGTTTACGCACCAGTGAATAGACATATTTCACGTGGTCGCTGTGATCGTGGGTCAGGATAACGCCTTTGATTGAATGGCGGCTTATGCCATGCGCGCGCAGCCCGTCGCGCACCGTGTCGGCATCCACACCGGCATCTATCAGTATCCCTCCTTCGGCAGCCCCGAGATAAGCGCAGTTGCCGCTGCTGCCGCTACCGAAGGAAATGAACGTCAACATATCGGGAGAAGCGATGGTACTCCTGTCAAGCTCGGAGATTGGAGAGGAAGAGCCGGCGTCGATGCGTCCCGATTGTTTTCGGCGGGTCCTTACAACGAAATCGGCTATCGACGGATGCACATCCTCCACGAGGCTCTCCGTTTTCTCATCGTCTATGGTAAACAGATTGCCCGTCAGATCGAAGACTTCGCGTTTCGAACGGCTGCGCGGAGAAAAAACGAGTTTAGCCATGGAACAGAAGGAATATAGCCGGAATTTTGGAATAATCGTAAGTCGCCGAAGCCCACTGACTGAGCGGACGACGGGTGATGCTCTGGGAACTGCCGGTCAGATCGGCACACACACAGAGTTCCAGACGCCCCGGAAGCGTCTTGGCCAGCTCGGCGATAAGACGGTTGTTTCTATAAGGTGTCTCAATGAAAATCTGAGTCTGGTTCTCTCTGTCGATACGGGAGGTCATTTCACGCAGACGGTGGGAGCGGGCGGAGGAATCATGAGGCAGATAGCCTTCAAACGCAAATTTCTGGCCGTTGAAACCTGAAGCCATCAGGGAGAGGAGAATACTTGACGGCCCCACAAGCGGCATGACATCATAGCCCCGGGCAAGCGCGCATTCGACCGCCATGGCTCCGGGATCGGCTACAGCCGGACAACCGGCCTCGGATATGACCGCAATGTCATGGCCCTGCGACATAGGCTCGAGCATGGACGGAACGTCGGCCGCGTCACTATGCTCGTCAAGCACACTGAACGAAAGCGAGGCTATTTCTATCGAAGGGTCACAACGCTTCAGAAAGCGTCGGGCCGAGCGCACGTTCTCTACTATGAAATATTTCACAGAGCGCGCTACTGCAAGATTTTGTTCAGGCATCACCGTGACCGGAGCCACATCGCTCAACGGCACTGGAAGAAGATAAAGAACAGGGCGACGGCCTGAGATTGGAGATTGTTCGTTGTTCACAGATGCAAATATAACAAATCCTCCGGATTTTCAGGCGCGGCTTTATGTTTTTTTACAAAAATTATCCCCGGCGCGGAACAATCCGCTACCGGGGACAGATATGTTTTAAATATTCGGCCTACAACCTCTTAGAGGCCCATATAGCTTTTCACGCGCTCAAGAACTGCCGAGGGTGTGAATCCGAATTTCTCGTCAAGGACCTTATAGGGGGCTGAAGCGCCGAAGCGGTCAAGACCGTAGATATAACCGTGGGAGCCGATGATCTCGCGCAGAGTCGAGGGAATTCCCGCTGTCAGGCCGAAAGTCGGCATCATGGGAGGTATGACACTGTCGCGATACTCGCGGTCCTGATCAAGGAAGAGACCTATGGAGGGAACGGAAACCACACGCGCCTTGATTCCTTCTGCCTCGAGAAGCAACGCTACCTCGCAGAGCAACGCAACTTCCGATCCGTTACCGACAAGCGTGATCTGAGCTCCTGCCGCATCCATGACCACATATCCGCCGCGTTCTGCTCCGAGAGCCTCCTGATAGCGGTCGCCGAGCGTGGAGGGCAAATCGGGAACATCCTGACGGGTAAAGATCAGGCCCGTAGGAGTATAAACGTTCTCCATAGCCATTTTCCAGCATACCGTAGCTTCGGCCGCATCGGCGGGACGAAGCACGAGCATGGAGCGGCGTCCGGAGAAATTGCGTATCTGCTCGAGCAATCTCATCTGGGCCTCCTGCTCAACGGGCTGATGGGTCGGGCCATCCTCTCCGACGCGGAATGCGTCGTGGGTCCATACATATTTGACGGGAAGTTGCTGAAGGGCAGCCATGCGGATTGCCGGTTTCATGTAGTCGGAGAAGACGAAGAATGTTCCGCATGCGGCGATCATACCTCCGTGAAGCGCGATACCGTTCATTATCGAAGCCATAGTCAGCTCTGCTACTCCCGCATGAAGGAATGCTCCGGAGAAATCTCCGTGGGTCAGGGCGTGGGTGTGGGCCATGAAAGCTTCCGTCTTGTCGGAATTGGCGAGATCGGCACTTGAAACGATCATGTTGCCGACCTTTTCCGAAAGCACCTTCAGCACGTCGGCCGAAGCTGTACGCGTCGCCACATTCGCCTTGTGCACGATAGCGCTGTAATCTATTTCAGGGATTTTTCCTTCCATGTATCCGCGAAGCTTTTCCGCTTCCTCGGGATTGGATGCCTCCCATTCGGCAATGGCTTTCTTCCGTTCGGCCACAATGGCGAGGAGTTCTTCGCGGCGCGAAGCATAGAGCTGCTTCACCTCATCGCGTATGATCCAGGGATTTTCAGGATCGCCGCCGAGATTGCGCACGGTCGCGGGATAATCGGCACCGCTCTTGCTCAGAGGCTGTCCGTGGGTGTCACACTGTCCTTCGTGTGATTCGCCGTTGGCCTTGACTGCTCCGCGGCCCATGATCGTATGGCCTATGATTATGGTCGGACGGGAAGTTTCGGCCTGAGCTTCTTCGATCGCTTTAGCGCAGGCTTCGGGATCGCAGCCGTCAATTTCTATCGTTTTCCAGTTCCAGGCACGGTATTTCGCGGCGATATCTTCCGTATCTACGGCATCGACCATAGTGGAAAGCTGCACGGCGTTGCTGTCATAGAACATGATCAGGTTGCTCAGCCCGAGGAATCCGGCTATACGGCCAGCGCCCTGTGAGATTTCCTCCTGGATTCCGCCGTCGGAGATGAAAGCGTAGGTCTTGTGGGCGAACGCCTCGCCGAAACGGGTGGCAAGAAAACGCTCGGCTATAGCAGCGCCGACAGCCATGACATGGCCCTGTCCGAGAGGACCTGATGAATTGTCAACGCCCCGCTGCGGGTTGACCTCGGGATGCCCGGGAGTCACACTGCCCCACTGACGGAACTCCTTGAGCTCCTCGATGGTGTAGAGACCGCAGAGTGCAAGAACGGAATAAAGCATCGGCGACATGTGGCCCGGATCAAGGAACATTCGGTCACGCCAAGGCCATGCCGGGTTTTCGGGGTCAGCAACTAAGAACTTAGAGTAAAGCACATTAATAAAATCGGCCCCGCCCATCGAGCCGCCCGGGTGACCGGACTTGGCTTTTTCAACCATCGAGGCGGCAAGAATGCGAATATTATCGGCTGCCGAGTTTAAGGTCTTGGTATCCATGTTTTATATGTAATTTCTTATATTTGTGCCCCAAAGCATGGGTGCGCCAAAAACTTTTTGCAAAGTTAATCACTTGGCTTCACTCTCGCAAATTTAGAGGGTTCAAAACATCCAAAACCTTCACATTGCGCCGACAAACTTTTTTCCCGTCGCGAATGTTTGCTTTTTATGGCGCAAATCACTATATTTGTATCCTCACCAAGAAAAAAACCACGGCTTATGGAAATCTGGATAATATGGCTTCTTGCCGCAGCCACTCTGATCGGCGTCGAAGTATTGACTCAGATGGTCTGGACTCTTTGTCTGGCCATTGGATGTCTGGCGAGTGCTCTTTCTGCTCTGCTCGGAGCGGATGTAGCATTGCAGATATCCATCGCAGGCATTGTTTCAGTCATCGCCTATCTCGTTCTAAAACCATGGTTTGAGAAGTGGCAGAAAAAAGCCGCCGACCGCAACAGGCATGCCGCCCGCACCGGAATGGACGCCCTGCTCGGCCGCAGAGGCACCGTCACCGACGAAATCAAGCCCGGAAAAATGGGCCGTATCCGCATCGACGGCGACAACTGGCAGGCTCTTGCGCCTGACTGCGACGAGACAATCCGCCGGGGTCAGGAGGTGGTGGTCAACGCCTACGACAGCATCATTCTGACCGTCCGGCCCGTTCTTTCCTGAATCGGCGTCGCTTCCAACCGAAATTTCAAACCCAACAAACATAACAGTCATGACAACGACCTCGATCATTCTTGCAGCAGCCATAGTGTTGCTGGCAGTCATCATAATATCGGCAGGTATTGTGGTGGTCCCCCAGTCCGAAACCAGAGTAATCGAACGCCTGGGGCGTTTCCACAGCGTGCTTCCTCCCGGACTTAACTTCATCATACCGTTCATCGACCGGTCAAAGTCGATTTTCGCCCGCAAGATAGTGCCCGGACCCGGCGGACACCCCGTTGTCAGGATGACATCCACCAAAGTCATCGATCTGCGCGAACAGGTCTATGACTTCCCCTCGCAGCAAGTCATCACCCGCGACAATGTCACGACGGAAATCAACGCACTTCTCTATTTCCAGATCACCGACCCGAAAAAAGCGGTCTATGAGATAGACAATCTGCCAAATGCCATAGAAAAATTGACGCAGACATCGCTCCGCAACGTCATCGGCGAACTGGAACTCGACGAAACCCTGACCTCGCGCGACACTATCAACTCCAAGCTTCAGGTCATTCTCGACGAAGCCACCAACAAATGGGGCGTGAAGGTAAACCGCGTCGAGCTACAGGACATCACTCCCCCTGAAAGCGTCAGAGTCGCCATGGAAAAACAGATGCAGGCCGAGCGTAACCGTCGCGCGGAAATCCTCAACGCCGAAGGCGAGAAACAGTCGCTCATCCTGCGGTCCGAGGGAGAGAAGACATCGAAGATAAACCAGGCCGAAGCCGCGCGCCAGACCGAGATTCTCCGCGCCGAAGGCGAAGCCAAAGCCATAATCCTCAACGCCGAAGCCGAAGCCGAGGCCATCCGTCGCGTCGCCGATGCTGTGGCTGCCACCAAGACCGATCCGGCCACCTACATGCTCGCCATGAAATATATCGAGACTCTGCGCGAAATGACCTCAGGAAAAGACAACAAGACCGTCTATATCCCCTACGAGGCCGCTTCCGTCATTTCCTCAATCGGCTCCATCAGCTCACTTTTCCCCAAAAAATAATCCAAAGCCCTACAGCTCCCATGAAAAGCAACTTTTACCCCCCCCCATTTTGTATAAATCACTATATACCACATTATTATCAAGAGTTTTCCTTGTAACGATTGCAATTCTCTGTTCATTCAACGTTGCTTATTCCGAAAAGAAAGAGAGGCCATTTACAATAAAAGGTCGTGTCGTGGAAAGCATAGCGCATACGCCTTTGGTCGGGGTCAAGGTGATGTTGCTTGATTCGAATTTCAATGTCATAGATTCAACCCTCTCGGCCAAAGAAGCCTATGTTACATACTTCAGCGGTAACGGGAGAACAGCCGGCGGAATTCTCGCTTAAAATGCCGCGTAAAACAGGCGTCTATTACCTTTCATTGGAATTTGACAAATACAATCCGCTAACCAGGCCGCTTGAAATAAAACGGATCGGGTCAAGGGAATCCATGCTGGATTTAGATGAAATTGTGCTGACGCGTGCCCCTAAGAAACTCGGTGAGGTTGTTGTTACTGCCACCAAAGTAAAATTCTACAACAAGGGCGACACTCTGGTTTTCAACGCCGATGCGTTTGAATTGGCGGAAGGTTCGATGCTCGACGCTTTGGTGAGCCAGCTGCCCGGAGTGGAACTGAAAGAGAACGGCCAGATTTATGTCAACGGCCGATTTGTGGAAAACCTGCTGCTCAACGGGAAAGACTTTTTCAAAGGCGACAACTCCATCATGCTTGACAATTTAGGTTCATACATGGTCAAGGATGTGGCAGTCTATGAAAAGTCGAGCGCCATGAGTGAATTTGCCGGGCGCGACGTGGAGAAGAAAGACTTCGTCATGGACGTCAGGCTGAAAAAAGAATACCGCCGGGGATGGATTGCCAACGTAGAAGCTGGCGGAGGCACGAACTCGCGTTATCTTGGCCGCATATTCGGGATGCACTATACCGATTTCAGCCGCATAGCCCTTTTCGCCAACATCAACAATCTCAATGACAACCAGCGCCCCGGACAGGCGGGTGGTTTCGATCCGTCTCAAATCCAGCCAGGTTCGAGAAGACACCAAAATGTGGGCCTCACATACAATGTCGATACCCGTAACGGCAAGATTAACTCCGAGGGCAATATCATCTGGGCCCATACCTCTTCGACCGACAATGCCACCACTTCAAGAACAAACTTCCTGCCGACGAGAGACAACTATGACTATTCATTCCGAAACGCCCGCTCCAGCGAGCATCTGGTCAGAATGATTTCAGGAACACGTTTTAAATTCGGAAAAGCCACAACCAGTATCTATCCTTTTCTGGAATACAGATCTTATAAAAACAACACTAACAATATAAGCGCCACATTCAATGAGGAGCAGCAGAATATTACCCGCGAATTGCTGGAATCGCTCTACTCTGCCGAAGACGCGCCCGGATTGGGAGACATTGTGAACCGCACGGCAATAAAACAGCGAGGGAAAGGCTACAATCTGAAAACAGAACTCAGCTGGTACAACTGGATAAACATCCCACACACTCAAGACCTTCTGACGCTTTCAGCCAAAGGCATATACGGACAGTCACACAGCAGGTCATTCACCGGCTACAATATCAACACCGGCGCCGATCCGACGCCAACAACATCATTAGGGCAATGGGGCGAGTCGCGGCCAAACCGGAACTATCAGCTCAATGCCAGCGCACTGTATGATTTCAGAGCTTCGTTCGGCAACCTTCAGGCCAAATACAACTTCACCTATGACCGTGTTGGCAAAAACATGATAACCCACGAAATGGAACGTCTGGCCGACATGGGAATCTACGGCCTGACGGCCCCCGACGAAGCCGTTTATTCTCCGGATGATTCATATCGGTCAACGCTTCAGACCAACACACACGAACTGGGCGCCAGAATGGGTATATACAAACCGATCTACTCGTTTCAGGCCGAAGGAGGTATGAGGCTCACAAACGACAATCTGCGCTACACACGCGCCGACATTCCCTACCGGAAAAGCCGATTCGCCGCATTGCCGTGGATAAAGGAATTTTCTCTGACTTTTTATTTCGGGCAAAAAATACAAAGTGCATACGGCTCGATAAACAGATTTATGCTTACTGCGGGATATAGCCTCAACGCCAAGAGGCCGGAACTCGAATGGTTGCTGCCGATCACCGACTCCACTGATCCCATGAACATTCTGGAGGGTGCGGAATCGCTGCATAACCAGCTCAACCATGCATCCAAGCTCGAATTCACCTACCGCGCATCCTGATACCTCAACCATCTGCTTTCGCTGACATACAACATACAGCGAAACACTCTGGTGAGAGGCTATACCTACGACACGACAACCGGCGTGCGCCACTGGCGTTCATATAACACTTCCGGAAACTGGACGAAAGGAGCGTCAAGCGTGCTTTCGCTCCAGTTCGGGTCCAAAAGAGCGATGACCCTCAGCAATAATGCGGAAGTGACCTACGGCCATGCCTCCGACATGATCGGAACAGGTGTTGACGTTCCGGCGCAATCGACCATCCGAAACACCTTCATCTCCGATAAACTGCGGCTGAACTACCAGATAGCCCGGCAGAGCATAGGATTGAAGGGTGAGGTTTTGTGGCGTCACACCCGCGGCACCCGCGAAGGATTCAACACCATCAACGCCACCGCCTTCAACTGCGGACTGACGGGGACGTTCAGGCTGCCGTTTGACTTCGGACTGTCAACGGATTTCACCATCTACACGCGCCGCGGATATAACGACCCGGGGCTTGACCGCAGCGACCTGGTGTGGAACGCACGCCTGAGCCGCTCGCTGATGAAAGGACGATGGGTTCTGATGCTCGACGGATTCGACCTGCTCCACCGCCTCAGCAACGCGACCTACAGCATCAACGCACAGGGATGCACGGTCACCTACACCAATACGCTGCCGCGCTACCTGCTGTTCCATGTCATTTACCGTATAGACGTAAAGCCCAGGAAACTATAGCCGTAAAAGCGACTCAGACACGCGATTACAGCGATTTTAACGACTTAATCGAACGTTTTCCCATTTTTTAGGCTTAAAAAGTTTTGCCGTATCGAAAACAATTCTTAATTTTGCCCCGCAAAAAGCAATATGACAATTAATAACACAAAATAATTTTTCATCAAAAAAAATGATAATCGTACAAGTAAAAGAAGGCGAAAACATTGAGCGCGCACTCAAAAAATTCAAGCGTAAATACGAAAAAACCGGTATCGTAAAAGAACTTCGCAGCCGTCAGGCTTTCCAGAAACCTTCTGTGGTCAACCGCAAGAAGATGATGAAGGCCATTTACGTGCAGAAGCTCCGCACCGTTGAGGAATAATCCTCACCCGTGCAGATAGCCGCACTTTTTTTATTTGGCCAAAATACCCTGAAGGGAATCCGAATAGAGTCTTATGGTTAGACTGGCAATGCGGGTTCTCTTTTGTCATGCAATATAATTATTATGATATGACAGACTGACTATATGACCGGCATCGAAATATTCATCGTCATACTTCTCGTCGCCTCGCTGGCATGGGGTTATAAGCGCGGAATCGTCGTACAGCTCGGATCGCTGCTCTCTTTTGTGGTGGCCATAGCGGCCTGCCGCATAATGGGTGACGCCGCCTCTAACGCGATCTTTTCAATGATGGACGGCGAAGACCCCTCGCAAAGCTCAATGAACATGCTGATGGCCCGCTGCATGGGCCACATATTCGTTTTTCTTGCCGCATGGCTGGCGGTGTGGCTGATTGCGAGAACCATCAAATTCTTCGCCAAAGCCGTCCACATGGGGTTTATCGACAGTCTGGGCGGCGCGCTTTTCATGGCGTTTAAAACAGGCATGCTCATAAGTTTCATCATCAGTTTCGCGAAAGTGCTGGCTCCGGGATGCGGTCTGGCCACAGGCGACGGGGCCGTCCTGAAAGCTCTTTCCGGGTTCGCCCCTCTCATTCTTGGGTTCGTGCAACAATCCGCAACCTGAAATGTTAATAAATCATGGATTCCAACGATAAAGATCTCGACATAACGAAAAAGGCGTCTGACTCCGACGTGATAAACGAGATGACCGGTGGCGATTACAAATACGGATTCACCACTGACATCCCTACAGATATCCTGCCCAAAGGGCTGAACGAAGATACGGTCCGGTTCATCTCGCAGACAAAGGGCGAGCCGGAGTGGCTTCTTGACTTCCGCCTCAAGGCTTTCCGCTACTGGCAAACGCTCGAACCGCCGAAATGGGCCCATCTCGACATACCCGAAATAGATTTTCAGGCCATAAGCTACTATGCCGCGCCCAAGAAAAAGGAAGGGCCAAAAAGCCTTGACGAAGTCGATCCGGAACTGATCGACACATTCAACAAGCTCGGCATTCCGCTCGAGGAACAGAAAGCTCTGTCGGGAATGGCTGTCGATGCCGTGATGGACTCCGTCAGCGTGAAGACGACCCACCGCGAGAAGCTTGCCGAACTCGGAGTCATTTTCTGCTCCATTTCGGAAGCTGTCAAGGATTATCCCGATCTCGTCAGACGCTATCTGGGCAAGGTCGTAAGCTACCGCGACAATTTCTATGCGGCGCTTAACTCAGCTGTATTTTCCGACGGCTCGTTCGTCTATATTCCCAAAGGCGTGCGCTGCCCCATGGAACTCAGCACCTATTTCCGCATCAACGCCTCGGGAACAGGCCAGTTCGAGCGCACTCTGATAGTTGCCGACGACGACGCATACGTCAGCTATCTCGAGGGCTGTACCGCCCCTATGCGCGACGAGAACCAGCTTCATGCCGCCATTGTGGAAATAATAGTCGAAGACCGCGCCGAAGTCAAATATTCCACGGTCCAGAACTGGTATGCCGGCGATGCCGAAGGACGCGGAGGAGTCTATAATTTCGTGACAAAACGTGGACTGTGTCGCGGCGATTTCAGCAAACTGTCATGGACACAGGTGGAGACCGGTTCCGCCATAACATGGAAATATCCCAGCTGTGTACTCGCCGGCGAAGGTTCGGTCGGCGAGTTTTATTCGGTAGCCGTAACACGCAACTACCAGCAAGCCGACACGGGCACGAAGATGATTCATCTCGGACGTAATTCCCGCTCAACTATCGTGTCGAAGGGCATCTCTGCCGGTCACAGCCAGAATTCCTACCGCGGTCTTGTGAAAGTGGCTCCGAACGCCGACGGCTGCCGAAACTATACCCAGTGTGACTCTCTCCTCCTAAGCTCCCATTGCGGCGCCCACACTTTCCCCTATATCGAGGCGATGAACGACACCGCCGTGCTTGAACACGAAGCTACGACTTCCAAGATTTCTGAAGACCAGCTCTTCTACTGCAACCAGCGAGGCATTCCGACAGAGGAAGCCGTCGGGCTGATTGTCAACGGTTACGCCAAGGAAGTGATGAACAAGCTTCCGATGGAATTTGCCGTGGAGGCTCAGCGCCTGTTGGCAATAACTCTGGAGGGATCAGTAGGATAATAGTGAAACAACCATAATAAAAGTTCTCAATCACCAGTCTATATAATGAACGAACAGTTACTTAAAGTCGAAAACCTTCACGCCGGCATAGAAGGCAAGGAAATATTGAAAGGCATCAACCTTACGGTAAACCGAGGCGAGGTGCATGCCATAATGGGACCCAACGGCTCCGGCAAAAGCACTCTCTCTGAAGTCTTGGCGGGCAATCCGGCGTTTCACGTGACCGAAGGCAATGTTGATTTCCACGGAGTGCCGCTTCTTGATCTACTGCCCGAAGACCGCAGCCACGAAGGCCTGTTCCTTTCATTTCAGTATCCCGTGGAGATTCCCGGAGTATCGATGGTGAACTTCATGCGTGCGGCAGTCAACGCTAAGAGAAAATATTTCAACGAACAGCCGCTCTCGGCCACGGAATTTCTGAAAATGATGCGCCAGAAACGTGCCATAGTCGAGCTTGACAACAAACTTGCCTCACGCTCCGTCAACGAAGGCTTCTCGGGGGGTGAGAAAAAGCGCAATGAAATCTTCCAGATGGCTGTTCTCGAGCCTCAGCTCTCGATTCTTGACGAGACGGACAGCGGTCTTGACATCGACGCGCTGCGAATTGTTGCGGGAGGCGTCAACAAACTGAAAACCGAACGCAACGCCACTATTGTGATAACCCACTATCAGCGCCTTCTCGACTACATAAAGCCTGATTTCGTCCATGTGCTCTACAAGGGCCGCATTGTCCGCACAGGCGGACCCGAACTCGCCCTCGAACTCGAAGAACGGGGTTATGACTGGATTAAGGAAGAAGTGGATTCGAAATCATGAACAGCAAGCAACAATATATAGATCTTTTCCGTGACAACAGGACCGTTATAGAGGCCGGGAGCGCTCCTGTCCTGAACAGTCTGCGCGATGAAGCTGCCGAGAGCCTGCGTTGCCATGACCTCCCGCTCAAAGGCACCGAGGGTTACGAACGGACGGATGTCAACGGAATGTTTGCTCCGGACTACGGGCTGAATATCATGCGCCTCAATCTTCCGGCCGATATAGCGGAAGCCTGGAAATGCGATGTTCCTAACATATCGACTCTTTTCGCAGTCGTGGCCAACGATTCGTTCATTCCTTCGTCGGGGCTGGAAACACGGTTGCCTGAAGGCGTGATTTTCACGTCGCTGCGCCAAGCCGCGCTGTCGTGGCCCGACCTCGTCGGCAAATACTACGGCACGGTTGCCCCTGTCGATAATGCCGCCGTCGCTCTCAACACAATGCTTGTCCAGGACGGTGTGTTCATTTATATCCCTCGCGGCCACCGGCTACCGCGTCCGCTCCAGCTTGTCAACATTTTCTCCGCCCCGGCTTCGATGATGGCCCTGAGACGCGTGCTGATAGTGATGGAGGAAGACTCGGAAGCGCAGATTCTCGTCTGTGACCACACTCAGGATACCGCCAACTCATATCTTTCAAGCGAAGTCGTGGAAATCCACTTGTCGCCGAAGGCGCGTCTGGATTATTATTGCATCGAGGAATCATCGGAAGCCACAACACGCCATTCACAGATGTTCGTCAATCAAGGCGATGAATCGTCGTTCCTGACAAACATATCCACGCTGACATGCGGAAACACTCGCAATTCCTTCACGATAAACGTCAACGGGCAGCGATGTGAGACCCGTCTCGCCGGAATGGCCATTGCGACGGGACGGATGCATATCGACAACTCCGTCCAGCTCCGACACCTGGCCCCGAAATGTTACAGCAATCAACTGTTCAAATACGTGGCCGACGATAATGCCACAGGTGCATTCCAGGGGTTGATCTATGTGAGTCCGGAAGCTCCGTTCACCGATGCGTACCAGACTTGCCGCAGCGTTCTCGCATCGCCCGACGCACGCATGCATGCCAAACCACAGCTTGAAATCTATAACGACGAAGTCAAATGCAGCCACGGATCAACCACCGGTCAGCTTGACGCCAAGGCACTCTTCTATATGCGCACCCGCGGAATTCCCGAGAATCAGGCGCGCACAATGCTGATGCAGGCATTTATGGCCGATGTCATCGACACTGTGAAGATGGAAGGTCTGCATGACCGGTTGCGCCATCTCGTAGAAAAGCGTTTTGCGGGTGATAATTCTCTCTGCGGAGAATGCCGCGCCAATTGCCGCGATGCCTCGTCAAACACAAACGAATAAAGGGGAAGAAATACGATGTTTACAGCAGACAAATACAGAGACGATTTCCCGATTCTTTCACGCGAAGTCTATGGAAAACCGCTTGTCTATTTCGACAACACAGCTTCGACCCAGACACCGCGCCAGGTTGTGGACACTGTCACCGACATGTATTTTCACCATAAGGCCAACGTTCACCGCGGAGTCCATGCGCTTTCTCAGGAAGCGACTTCGCTGATGGAGGAAAGCCGGCGCAAGGTAAAGGATTTCATCGGAGCTACATCGGAAAAGGAAGTGATTTTCACGCGCGGCACGACCGAATCGATCAATCTCGTCGCTTCAAGCTACGGAGCGCTGCTCAACGAGGGCGACGAGGTCATTCTCTCTGTCATGGAACACCATTCAAACATTGTTCCCTGGCAACTGCTGCGCGACTGCCGCGGCATCGTGATAAAGGTCGTGCCGATTCTGGAGGACGGCTCTCTCGACATGGAGGCATACCGGAGCCTTCTTTCGTCCAGAACTAAAGTCGTTTCCATAACCCATGTCTCCAACGTGCTCGGCACGGTAAATCCTGTCAGGGAGATAATCCGCCTTGCCCATGAAGCTGGAGCCGTAGCGCTCATTGACGGAGCTCAGGCCGTGGCCCATATTCCGGTTGACGTAAAGGAATTAGACGCTGACTTCTACGTATTTTCCTCCCACAAGCTTTATGGGCCGACGGGAATAGGTGTACTTTATGGCCGCGAGTCACTGCTTGAGAAAATGCCTCCTTATCAGGGCGGCGGCGAAATGATCAGCCATGTCGCGTTTGATCACACTACTTTTGCCGAACTTCCGTTTAAATTCGAGGCAGGGACCCCTGACTACGTGGGAATAGCCGCTCTACATACTGCCCTCGAATATGTGGAAAAAATCGGGCTTCTCCCCATTGCTGCCCACGAAGAGAAACTGCTTGCCTACACCACCGCCCGCATGCTTGAAATACCAGGCATGCGCATTTTCGGCACTGCACCCGGCAAAAGCGCTATTATCTCATTTCTCATCGGCAACGCGCATCACTATGACACCGGAATGTTGCTCGACAAGCTCGGAATCGCCGTACGCACAGGCCATCATTGCGCACAGCCGCTGATGCAGGCACTCGGAATCGAAGGTACGGTCCGGGCATCGTTTGCCCTTTACAACACCCTTGATGAATGTGACCGCTTCATTCAGGCACTCCACAGAATCACTCCGATGTTGCTCTGACGCCATGGCCCACGAATTTTCTCCTGAGGAACTCAGCCGCTACTCGCGACATCTTTCACTCCCCGGATTCGGACGCGATGCCCAGCAGAGGCTCGCCGATTCTTCCGTTCTGATCATAGGGGCGGGCGGTCTCGGATCGCCCGTAGCGCTTTATCTGGCCGCTTCAGGAGTGGGACACATCACAATCGCCGATGGCGACAACGTTGACCTCTCCAATCTGCAGCGACAGATCATCCATGCCACCGCCGACCTCGGACGTCCCAAAGCTATTTCCGCAGCCGAAAAAATGATGGCGTTGAATCCGGAAATTCGCGTCACTCCCCTCACCCGTTTCATCTCGGAAGATGAAATAGAACCGCTCATCCTCACCCACGACTTCATAATTGATGCGACAGACTCGCCTGAAGGTAAATTCATGATTGATGCGGCTTGCAACCGATGCGAAAAAGCCTACAGTCATGGCGCCATCTTTCAATACGAAGGCCACACCATGACAATCCTCCCCTCCACAGCCCGTTTGACCGACCTTTTCCCTGAAGGGCCGGTTCTGTCCGACAGACCACAACCCGTCGGTCCGTTGGGCGTCGTGCCGGGAATTCTCGGCACCATTCAGGCGACAGAAGCCATCAAATATCTTACCGGCGTCGGCGAACTCCTCACCGATCGACTACTGCGCTTTGACATTCTGACCATGCAGTTCTCCACCATCCGCCTACGGTGAACCCCCCATATCACTTATCCCCCCTCAGGCAACTTATAGAGAGCTTATTCCGGCGCTCCGTAACAAAGCTTATTTCAAGCCTTTACATCTTATCGCAACATTTAATCCGCAAAAAGTTCCCTCATAATTTGTATAATTCAAAAAAACTGCCTACCTTTGCATCGCAAAACAAAACAACGATGGTGCCATAGCTCAGTTGGTAGAGCAAAGGACTGAAAATCCTTGTGTCACTGGTTCGATTCCCGTTGGCACCACCTTCAAAATCGCTAAGTAGTTAAATTTCAACTGCTTAGCGATTTTTCTTTCACTCAATTTTTGCCGAGTTCCCTATAAAGTTACCTATGGCACACCCATTTGAACGGTGCTGAAACGTGGTTGACGCAACTGAATGAACGAAAAATAAATCTTTTCACATTTTTTAATAAATATCGGCAAATGAACCATTCAATCGAATTGAGGGTTTTGTAAATTGCGGGGTAATTAAGTCCCGCCGTTTACATCACATAATTAATGAAAATAGAACCCCGTACAATAACGCACGAACAATTCAAGTCGCTTATAAAGGAATGGCTTGATACCCACCGCGAGGAATACTGCGCTTTTGCCGAGGAAGTGAGCAAGCGCGACCGTTCAGGTTTTCAACAGATTTTTCTGTATGCCCAATCTATCGCCCCCGCTTATGCCAATGCCGTAAAATCTCGTATGGCAGACAATAGGGATGAAGGATTTGACGATCTTGAGAAGTTATTGGAGGATGCTGACATAGGCAGAACGATACTTAGAGATTTTCAGTCAGAAAATCCGGATACAATTGCTCCGGCAATGCTTGCATGGCTGTACTTCGGCAACAGTTGGGAGCTGATGGTTTCTTATAATGAAGAAATCATACAGGATAAAGAATCCGGGTTCTTCAATCGTCTTATGGCTCGCACCATGATTTATTTCATCATTCGTAGAAGTATCCAGAATGAACACCGTACTCGACAAGATTGGGATAATTTCCGTAAGATTCAGAAGTCGATGGGTAGTGTCGTGCCTGTTACCGATTCGGCAATCGTCGAGTTTGACGAGGAAGAATCGGTAGTCACAGCGGACAGCTCCGATGCTGAAATGACCGATGAAAAGAAAGAACCGAGGAAACGCGGCAGGAAGAAAGTCCGTGAAACACTCGACAACCTCATACCCGACAATACTGACCGCATCAAGGGCAAAATAACGGAGTTCCTGAAACTCCGGTCAAGCGGCAATGACCTCGCAATGCTGTATATCTATCTTCACGAGGATTCGCACATACGCAGTTGCGACATCTCTACATTCCACGATGCCCTGTCGGAACATTATCCCGAACACAAGTTTGTCGGACTACGCGGAGTACAGAAAGCCCATCAGCAGCTCACCACTCCGATGATGGGAGGCAAGCGCATGATTGATATGGGGCAGGATAAAAAGAATCTCGACAATATCAGAAATCATTTTGAGGCGGCATAACGCCGAAATTTTATCGTACTGAAGCCATCTGACCGCTTGCGGCCGGGTGGCTTTTTCCGTTTATATCCACTTTGATTTTTCTCTATTCAGTTCGTTTTATTCGTTTAATTGCGTCAACGAAATTAAACGAATTTATTTGGCTGATACAATGCGTTTTAGCTATTGCAAAGCGGGCGTTTGTCTATTATCTTTGCATCGCCGTTTCGGACGGAACGGCGGCTAAACGGTTTCTAACGTCGCCAAAATCGTTCAGCTCTTAACAATCCGGCGACATAGCATTTGCCTATGACAAATCTATTAGAGTTAATCAACAGTGGCGTGACCGGCGTTACGCTCAATGTCAAACTTGAAGACCTCGTTGAGCTGGTAAGACAGACAATCGAAGCCGCAAAGACGGAGCTGCTTCCGGCTATGGTCAGCGCGGCACAGGAGGTCCTGCTCACCAAGAAGGAGGTGATGGAGAAATTCGGCGTGTGCCATACCACCCTCTGGAATTGGAACCGCAACAATATCCTCATCCCGGTAAAAGTCGGGAAGAAGGTGTGCTACCGTCAGAGCGATGTGGAGCGTCTGATACTTGAAAAGGCGAGACAATGATGGATGCGCAGGAATTGGATCGGCTCTGGCAGTCATATCAGCTCAGAGTGACGGACGAGATTGTCAGAAGCCCGGAAGTTCTCTTTTGCAATGGTTCCGCAATCGGCACACTCGGCAACTTCTCGGCATCGACCGGGAAGGCGAAAAGTAAAAAGACATTCAATGTGAGTGCCATTCTCGCGGCGGCGTTGACCAACGGAGAGGTGTTGCGTTACATCGCCGAGTTTCCCGATGACAAGCGCACTATTCTCTACTTCGACACCGAGCAGAGTCCGCACCACTGCCAGCGGGTTATGAAACGTGCGTTGCGCCTCGCGGGACTTCCGGTTGACAGGCATCCCGAAAATCTGATCTTCGCCCAGCTCCGCGCCATTACGCCCGACCTTCGCCTTGAACTTATCGACAATGCTATTGCAAACACACCCAATGTCGGCCTGGTCATAATAGACGGAGTACGCGACCTGATGTTCGACATCAACAACGCCATTGAATCGTCAAGGCTTATCGGCAAACTGATGGAGTGGACGGACAAGTATCAGATACACATCCATACCGTCCTGCATCTGAACAAGAGCGATGACAATGTACGCGGTCATGTCGGCACCGAACTCAACAACAAGGCGGAGACCGTGTTGCAAGTCTGCAAAAGCACTACGGACAGTGAAGTAACCGAGGTGTCGGCATCCTGCATCCGCTCAATGGACTTCCCTCCGTTTGCTTTCATCGTCAACGAAGCCGGACTGCCGGAGATTGCCGCCGACTACACCTTTGTCGGGAAAACAAAGGTTCAGACCTTCTCATACTCGGAGCTTACACCCGAACAGCACCGTCAGGCTCTTGAAAAGGCTTTTGCCAACGGCGCGATAAAGGGCTGTCAGAACTGCGAGGACAGCATCAAGAGAGCCTATGCCGCCTGCGGGTTTCCATACGGTGACGGCAAAGTGACGAAACTGAAATCATTTCTGATGAACAAACGGATGGTAGTCCGGGAAAACGGCACATACTCATACAACCCCGATTTTTATTACTGATTTAAGTCCGGTTCAGTGTGGGGTGTATATATGTAAGCTGAACCTGAACCAAATCCCCAATACATATTTTCGATATGCTCAAAGAGATTAAATCAATCCCTTTAGCCGCCTTCTTGTCTCGTCTCGGACATGAACCGGCGGCGAGAAAAGGAACGAGGCTCTGGTATAAGTCGCCGTTGCGACAGGAACAGACGCCATCGTTCAAGGTCGAGATAACGCTCAACAGCTGGTATGACTTCGGTCTTGGCAGAGGCGGCAACATCATAGATTTGGCAACCGAGTTGTATCAATCAACCGACCTGCGCTTTCTCATGCGTTGCATTGCCAACAGCTATCCTGTGCCATCGGTGCAGACAGTCGCTTCCTCTTATCCCCGGCGACACTCTGCACCGAGTATGGAGCGGTTTGAAGTCGTGCCACTGGAACACCGCGCACTTGTCGCATACCTCCAAGAGCGTGGTATTCCGGCACACATCGCCAAGGCGAATTGCAAGGAGGCTCATTACAGCGTCAACGGCAAACCATTTTTTGCCGTGGCATTTGAGAATGTCAACAATGGCTGGGAACTGCGCAACCGCTATTTCAAAGGTTGCAGTGGACGCAAGGATATCTCATATCTTCCGTGGGCGAGAGATGGTCCGTCAACAGAGTGTGCCTTGTTCGAGGGATTCATTGATTACCTCTCTGCCCTCGCACTCAGCATCATCAGCGGAGCCGACGCTATCATACTCAACTCGGTTGTCAATGTCAACAAAGCAGTACCGTATCTCAAAGATTACACCACCATCAACTGTTACCTTGACAACGACAATGCCGGACAAACAGCACTCGCCGAGTTGAAAGCCATATATGGCTCAATCGTGATTGACCGCTCCACACTCTACTCCGAGTTCAACGACTTGAATGATTTTCTTGTCAACCAAAGTTCAAACATCAAACAAAACATATGATGAAAACCACAAAAGCATCATCAACACCCGCATCTAAGTCAACCAAGTTGACTGATGCACCCGAAACCAAAGTATCAACCATTAATCCCGATTTTATTATGAAATCAGATAACACAACCGACCCCAATCCCGCAGTCAACAGCGACAATGCTGTTAACTGCACCACAACTGCCAACGCCGTTGCCAATGAAAATCTGATCGGCAACGAGCAGACGACAACCGAGGCAACAGCCATAACCGAGCCGCCGAAGCAACAGCGCATCGGCAAGCAACAGCGCAAATCTGATTTCGCTGATTTCAAGGCAACATATCTCATACCGTCAAAGCTGGTGAAGCGTCATCCGGTCAACATCGAGGACAGTGTATGGAAGAAGCTTGAACGCATCGCCCGCATCCTCGGCGAGCGTGGCACCACCGTTGCCAGCTACATCAACGCTGTCCTCGCCGACCACCTGCGAGCCTATTCCCCGGACATCGAAATCTGGCGCAAGCTCTAATGTTTAACCCGACCGCAGGAGCGGTTATCGTCAGCGCACAACTAAGAAGCGATAGTGGATTAGTTGGGGATGCAAGGGTATGTTTCGGGAGGTAAAAAATTCCCCACCCGAAACCCCTCGCATTCCGAAGGACGCTCTCTGTTCCCTGCGGTCACCATCCCCAACTCAACAAATGAGAAAGTTCAATCAGGACGCTCCCGGTGTAAAACTCCGCGGGCGACCGAAGAAAGAATCCAGTGATAAAAGAGACCGCAAAGTCTCTGTGAATTTTACCGATGCCGAAGAGCGCGAGGTGAAAGCCAAGGCCGCAGCAGCCGGTGTCAGCATCGCCGAACTGCTTAGAATCTCGGCATTCCGGCTCTCGATTGTCGGTCGTCTCACCGATTTTGAACGTGAGGCGATACGCGAACTGATGTATCAAGGCAAGAATCTCAATGCCCAGGTCAAGGCTTGTCAGGCTAATGCATGGCCCTCGACAAAGCGTAAAGCAGAGGCTTGTCTCGACGGAATTTTAGCCACTCTTTGTAAGTTGAAAATCTCAAATTCCTCTCTGTTATGATAGCAAAAATACTCGCAAAAGGAGCCGCAGCCGCTATTGTCGGCTACGTCATGCGTGAGTTCCATGACAAGAAACAGTACACCGCCGACACTTGGCGAGTAATAGATTCCGACGGAATTCTCGGCAACGATTATCGCAGAATTGTGGACAGTTTCGACATCGGGGCGAGCCTCAACAAGAGAATCAGCAAGCCCATCGGACACATCGCCGTGAGTTTCGACAAGGCGGATTTGCCCCGTCTTACAGATGATTTCATGGTGCAACTGGCTAAAGAATACATGGAGCGCATGGGCATCAGGGACACGCAATATATAATAGTGCGACATCTCGAAACCGGCTCGCCGCATTTCCATATCGTCTATAATCGCGTGAATCTTCACGGCAAAGCCATCGACGAAAGCAATAATTTCGACAAAAGTCGTGACGCGACCAAGGCAATAAAACTGAAATACGGACTGACTTTTTCGCCGAAAAAGAAGCTGTATGAGGATGCGATTGCCGAGATGAAGCCCAAGATTCAGGCGGCGATGTACCGATGCAAATCGTGGGATGAGTTCCGCCGCCGCCTCGCTCCGGCCGGAATAACAGTCGAATTTTACAACGACCGCGACACCGGCAAGCCGCAGGGCATACGGTTCTCCGACGGAGAATTTACCTTCAACGGCTCGAAGATTGACCGTGCTTTTTCCTATAAGCGTCTTGACAAATTCTTTGCCAAGAACGCAGGAATAAGAGAGGTTCAGCCACAGCGACAGCAGCCTGTTTCAGTGACAGCAAAGGTCAAGGAGGCTCCTGTGGCTAATGTCGTGGAGAACATAGTCGAAACCGGATGTCAGGCAGTGGGCGGACTGTTCCAAGTCGGGTCCGGCTATGACCCCGAGGAAGAAGCCTTCATCCGAGCGAAGAAAAAGAAACCCAAAAAGAAAAAAGGAAGATCATTATAACAATGGCAGATTTATACTCACTCGTCAAGAAACAAGACGAGAAGATTGACGACCTTCTCAAAACCGCGAAAGAGAACAAGGATTTGCTGACAGACATTGATACCCGACTGGCATCCGAGCCTGTGCAGACGGAACCGTCGGCATCAGCAATCCCGGAGAAAATCCAAGTGGAGCTGCCCGCGAACATTGCCACCAACGAATCGGTAAAACGACTCGTAGAGGCGGCACTCGCCAAACAAAAAATCGAAGCCCTCAAAAGTCTTGACTTCTCGCAGTTCCCCAAAGAACTGGCAGAAGCCTTCGTCATCGCCTTTAAGGACGGACTTGACAAGAATGTAAAAAATGCGCTTCACGCAGGCATCCGCGACGAGTTCGCAAGTCAGACCTGTCAGTTCAACGAATCGGCAAAGCGTCTCAACGACCGGATGTATAGCATCGTCAACGGTGCTATCTGGGCGGCAATCCCCAAATGGGTTTATGCCGTTGCCGGAGCCCTATTGCTTATCGCTGTCGGTCTCGGCATAGGTTGTTTCCATCTCTATAAGGACAACGAGAGTCTGCGAAATACCGAATGGCTCTACCGCTACGAAAGGCTTTGGTGGGAAGGCAAGCAGCAGGAAGATTTGCTTCGCCGAGAGAAAACCTTTGCTGTCGGCACACAGCAGGAGCAGGATTCCATAAAGAATCTTACCCGCCAGCTCGAAAAATCCCGACACATAGAAGAAACCTTCCTCTATTTCAATCCTACTGAGAAATAGCGTTACTCTAACCGTAAGACAGGCAACCCCGACAACACTACCGGGATTGCCTGTCTTTTTTGATAAGTGTGAATATATGGCATTAAGAGCATTTTAAGGAGAAACCACCGAGCAATGGCAAGCGGACGGTCGGCACATGGCTCTGTGACTATGCGGAATGCTTGCAGCCTTTTGATGAAATCAAACATCGCCACACACTCAATGAGGTTGGCGACGTCGCGGAAGGTCGGTATGATTGGAGGATTGATAGAGGACGAGGAGGAGTCAGCCTGTAATCCTGTTATAACTCTCCTTCATTAGAAATCATTTGTCGGGCATATCCTTATCTTCTTGCACTTTTAACCAAGACTGTTTCCGCTATCCCAGCCAACCATATCATCGAATAATACCGATTTATCTTTTAAAACCTTATAATGTTGTATAATTCTTTTTGTATAGTTGATACCAAACAAAATATATTCAATTCCACTTCGCTTACAGTTTTGCATGGTGGAACGAGTGTATATGTCTATACACAAAAGTCCTAACTGATATTCATTATTATTGTTTCTTTCCTGATTAAAGTAATTCTCATACATATTTATCAAATATGTCGGTGAAGAGGATTTGTCGTTTGCCTCATGTTCTAAAGGGATGACCTCACCATTTTCCATAATTACAGCAAATGGCAAAAACTCTCCAAATTCAGAAAGGAAAGTATAGATATATTCTTTTGCAAATTCTATCAAAGATAGTTCGTCTTCTGTTAGTACCATAATTATGTATAAAAATTAATTCCTGCATGACCACACAGTCACGGACGGAGGTTGGCGATGTCGCTGAAGGTCGGTATGATTGGAAGATTGAGAAAGGGCGAGGAGGAATCAGTCTGTAATCCCTTTATAACTCTCACATAGCCAAAATCGGTTATCCGTCAACTTCGATCTATGATGTAGGCTTCGGAAGTTAATATATCAACGATATGCTCTGTCGTTTTTATTGCATAGTGCTTTACGTTTAGAGAAGATCCATACAACGCACTCATCCCAGTTGCCATGATTTCTCCCAGATAATAGGAATTTTCCACTTCGTATAATGGGCTGGAAGTCAATCCCTCCATAACCTCAGTCATTCTAAAGTGTTCCAGAGTTACACGATAAGCAAATACATTCCTAAATCGAATGGTAATCGTTCCTCTGTTGTCAAAACGATCAAGCATAATCTTAAGGTCGATAGCGTCATAATCTATTGAATTGATTGAACATTCGCAATCAATTACCTTTATCTGATGGTATATCTCACTTTCCATACCCCAAAAATCGTTTATCAGCCAGTTTCATTGTTGTTGTGGAGTTTTCGAGTTGAATTTCATTATCATAATAGCCGAGAGCGTGAACACTATCACTGCACCGCCAAGGGCACCAAGACTCGCCACTGCCATCGTTTCTAAATCACTGGACTTATTATGAAACCATAGGAAGCCTTGATATTGATTAGCCAATATAGCCGAAAACATCAGATTTGAGCAGCCAATAAATAAAGAAACTATGTCGTTGGAATATCTAAATATCGCATACCCGAACATTATCTGAAATATAGGCAAAGTCAAACTAACTAAGATTCCCCAGTCATAAAACACGGAGCAATATAATATCTGAAGATATGTGGCAACACATACAATAAAAATTGGTATAATGGACTTACGATTCCCTTGATTATTCTTTTTCAAGACTGCCAGGCTTATAATTAAAGCTAAAGATATGTAGATTATTAACCATAATTGCACATCAATATCATCAGCATTGGCTTTAGGGACAGACCAAAACATAATTATTGCCTCTATAAAGAGTAATCCGATCAATAATAACCTTTGTTTTGTCGTTAACTTTTCCATTTTGCAGATATCTTGTTGACAATAAACCATAAAATGAATACCAATCCTGACGATACGGCAAAGGTGAGAATAGTCAAGGGAATTACCCACGGCCAACTTTTGTAATAAAATGCCTCAAGATGTGTCAACCCTGTTACTATGACCGGATTTGTTTCCTCTGCAACTCTGATTGATTCATATTGCTTTATGTTGTCGGTTTTAGTGTCTATGGTAAAATAATATTCACTTCCAGGAGCTTCGTTAACGAAATATCTCTCTCCATAAATGGAGTCGCCTGAAACTTTGATCTTAGTCACCCATTCAACGGCGCGGTTTCCGTCTTTACTAATATCCCCTGTAAAGTATTCGCGAATGGAGCCACTTGCAAGGGATTCTATCTGATAGCCGTTGGGCAAATCGGCCTTATAATATCCATCCATTCCACAACCGGTGTCAAAGATGGATGAACAGGTAAATCCGCCGATTAAACATGTGAAATAGAAAGAGTATATAAACAGGAATGGCGATAACATTGCCAGTATGGTGTTACGTTTCCTGTGCCTCCTGCTTAGCCAACATACAACACCCGCCAATGGCAGTGCAATAGCTATTGCCAATAAAGTGAAGATAACCAACTGTATTATAATGTCGATCAGTATCATTATCATAAGTGTTATTGGGCTATTATAATCAGAATTGCTGCGAGAACGAGGAAGCCGAGAAATCCGTTGGCAAGGTTGTTGTCGGCATGGTCTATGTTATTGGAATCTTCCGAACCACAGCGGATTTGCCGATATGATACTTTTTGATCGCGACGGAGCAACCGCAGACAACCGTACCGAAGCCCGGCTCCGATATGAAGAATCGCCGAACCGAACCATGACCGTATGAATATTTCGGCTATAAATTCCATAATCATGAATTATCGTAATCTATGCTAATCCAATAAACGTAATTACAGTTAATCGTGCTATTTTGAGAGTCAGCAACAAAGGAATTGCCGATTTTATCTGCCGGAGTCCATTTACAGGCAATGCGTTTACGCAGAATGTCAAAGGGAATGACAGTGGAAATCAAAGCTGTAATTTCTCCTTGATTGTCAGATTTCCAATACTGCACATAGTCTGAAAATTCCACATCAGCAGACATATCATCTTCAATAACACGATATATAAAGTCCTTAATATCATCAATCGGTTGTTGATAATCTTTAGTGATTATTCTCACCCAATATGATTTTCGATAATCAGTCCATAAGTCAAACAACTGTCTGAGTTCTCTGTTGCCGCCATAGTCATACATGACCTGTTGACTGGTTTTCAAAGAAACTAAAGATGCGATTCTAATAAAGTCCTCTGTGTGATGTTGATAATATGTTGTCGGCACCGAAAGAACAGCTTTTAGCAAATCTCCCGGATAAAATTCGCAATCAATAAGCAAATCATCGCTTAATATGGCGACGGCCATTGGCAGAGTGTATTGTAAACCCTTTTCTTGACTGACTGCGAGGTATATATCTGATGGAGTATATTGGCATAGTTTCTTTTTGCTGATTCTATCCAGTTCAATCGTAAGGCGGTCCATCTCCGACAGTTCACGGAGCCAGCTCCACGCACTAAGTTCACGTAATGACTTATTAAGGTATTCATCAGTTCGTTTCATCGCTTGCCTCCTTTCCGATGGCACAAATACAACCGACTTTGCACCCACAGATTACAGGAAAGAGCAAAGCCAACACACAGAATCAATATCTTATAGAGTGTTGCCATACGCAAAGTTACAATAAATAATCGACATTCGATGTGACAAATGTCCCAGTGTACATGAAAGTTAAAACGAGATTATTGTCTGTGCCGCAAAAATAATACAATTCTCGCTAAAACCATTACGTTACTATGCATAAAGTGCTTGAACTGAACGGAAAAACTGAAATATTATCCCTTTATAGCGTGATTCTGCTCTTCCAGCACATTTCCCTGCTTTTCCCTTCTGTTTTGGCTACTAATTAACGTAGGTTGTACCTCGCTTGTTTCTTGAATCGGATATAGCGTTGATTTTCAGCAGTGGTGAGCAATTCCTTGACAAGTCCATAGGTTCACTTTTTATGGATGCCTCCCTGTGGCGGTCATCCATGTCATCACATCATCTAAGGTGTCTCTTACATTGTGCGAATATCATTATCAAGCTCTTTTCTCCAGATTAGAGTTCCTATAACTGGAAAGAGGATTGTGAACAGTAAAGCAGCCTTGGCATAACCCATAGGCAAGTAATCTCCTTCAAAAAATAGATAGTCCGCTTTTGAAAAATAGTATAAGTTAGGGATATTTCCCGACTTTATTTTGTCTAAAATCCGGTCTCCTGTATGTAGTGTGTATTGTTTTGATTTATAAGTTATAAAAATCACATTTGAATTTTTATAGCTACTCTTTTCCTGATACCCATTATACGTGTAATCAGTAATAGGTTGCTGTGTCTGTTCTATATAATTGCCATATATATGTAATAGATACAGACAAAGAGCAATAACTAATCCTATGCAAAACAGCGTCTTGAAAAATGTTTTAATCTTCATAGATGTTTAGTTAATTCATCATTTATGATTGATAACAATTTTATTTACAGCGGATAATGAAACTATAACCCAGCAATGCGATTGAATGGACGGCGTTTAGTAGCAGTGCGAAGAGTCACCAAGTCAGTCCGGCTCCATACCGACTGTGAAATGCCAGATTATAACTCAATATAGCATTATAGACAATCATCACAATCAGATTGCCAAAGGCGATTCTCTGTCTTATCCTATGGCACAGCCAAGCCGATAACAGCGACAGCGCATAAGCTCCACCAAGCAATGTCGTATCTCCTCGCCAACCCTCGGACATACAACGATAGACCATGAGAAGCAGCATCACTCCCCATGCTGTCCAAAATCGTTTATCCGTCAGTTTCATAGTTCGTTATTGCGTATATAGATAATTGAATCACAGTTTCCCGGTTTTGGAATTTCAACATTAGAAGCCTCGCAAATCTCTGTGACCGTTGGAATTTCATTCGGTGGAAAGTCCCCGACAATTTCTCCCGTTATATCGCTCAACATTTCTCTGTCTATATCGGTCGGGATAGAATCCAGATAGCATTTCAAAATTAAATGATTGTGTGAGTAATTCATCAATATCGCCCTGACATTAGGCGAAACATTCCCTTTGACGGCTCTCCGAGCTGAATCAAGAAGATAAACCGTAGTTATATTAGACGCCTTTTTTACAATCCATCGATTGGTAAGATACGAGGTAATCAACACGGGGATAATGAGGAGAGCCGCCCATCCTGCACAAATCATAATTATAAATTCGTTGTCTGTAAAGTATTTGCCCTCATCCGTTGGTATGTTGTCCGGTCGTATATTTGCTGTGACAGGGTTCCAGTCGAATAAGAATGTTAAGAGCGGAATTATCAGCAGCAGGGCAGAAAAGAGATACAGATATCCCGCAAGTTTCAGCCAAGAGTTTCCTTTATACAGCACCCATGTTGGGATGCCAATAACACAAAAATAGATACACAATGCAGGAAACAGTAATATCAGCACAGCCCCGTTGCACGATTCAATCTCAGCCCCGTTACACATCAGCACAAAAACAATTTGGCATAACAATATGACGCCACAAAGTAGCATCATTGCCTCAAACTTCCAAAATCGTTTATCAGTCAGTTTCATTATTCAATGTGCAAGAGATTAAATCAGTTGGTTCGATCGACAAACCGGTATAATTGGACTTGATTAACTCATCCGCTAATCGTTCAGATATAACGATTGTACTGTCGAATGGAAACGGAAAGAACAAATCCCAAATTATGCTTCTATCTCTTAATGTGAGCGAATCAAATGTTACGCCAAAAGCCCCAGTCTTATCCTGTGATTTTAATTGCTGATATTGGCTGAAAGACTCCAGAGCAATAGAATCTTGTGGAATAGTCCACTCTGTCCTGATGAATGATGATTTTTTGTAGTCTATTAAATCCACGAAAGGAAGTCCGTATAGATGTAACCACAAGTATTCCCTAATATCTTTATTGGCGTCAATTAAAGCTGGAAAAACCTGATACGGCATGACATTGAAAAGCCTGATACAGTCATATAATTCAGGAGATATAAGCATATCACACCCAGGTCCGGCTGTCGTGGAGATATAGTCTGACATAATAGCCCCCTTTTTTAATTTGAATTTCAAATCGGGATTACATAATAGTTTATTCCACGGACTTATTTGAGATGCCGTGAAAGGACAAAGACAATCTACTTGTGGGTATTTCTTGCCTATCCTCAGGTCATGTGACAGCTTATAATATTTCATTGATATAACATTCTTCATATTTATACTATTTGGCTATTAGAATCAGAATCACTGCGAAAACGAGGAATCCAAGAAAGCCGTTGGCGAGGTTGTTGTCGGCATGGTCTATGTTATTGAAATCTTCCGACCCATAGCGGATTTGCCTGTATGTCACTTTTTGTCCGCGACGGAACAACCACAACCACCATACCGAAGCCCGGCTCCGATATGAAGAATCGCCGAACCGAACCATGAACGGATAAATATTTCAGCAATCAATTCCATTAAAGTTTCCATTATTTCATCTCATTTTCGTTAATTATACATAACTACTTAATTCTTGCTTTAAGTCTAAAACAAGTTGTTCAATATTAGTATCCAATCTATTCTTCTCGATGACATCTTTTAGTCCTTCGATTTTTGAAATGATAGATGACACTAAGATACATTTTCTTTGGGCATCGGAATATTGAAAAAAATCACTTTCAATGATTATTGAAATCCCAATGGCCTTTTCCCGTTTGCGATAGTTCTCAATATCTCTGATATGCACTCGTTCATAATCACAGGGCAAAACGTAAAATTGGAAAAGAATCCGTTTTAGATCTTGTCCATAATCTGAATATTGGATTTTCTTTAGAAAACGGTCTAATCCCGCTTCGCCCCAAATATAGGAACGAAACATATCACCTTTTTTAATTGCTTCGTCTTTTGTTTGTTCCGAGACATCTGCAACCAGCGATGGGTAGGACACGAAGCAAGCGAATATATTTGTATCAGTATGCAGTCTCATTATTTTTGCGATTCCTTTCTTTTACTCACTTCGGGATATAACCAAAGTAGCAACGAACATAAAAACAGGATGAAATAAAACACGACATATCTTTGGTTAAGTTCACTTTCCTCGAATATGGCATCGTTCTTCGCGTCGTAGTAATACGCCAATTTTTCAACATCTTCGGTTTTACATCGAGTATTGGGTATGCCTGTATAATATTCTTTGCTGCTATATGCTATTTTAACGGATGAACCACCCTTGACACTATGATTTACTTCCAATATATGAAAATCAGTAATTGGATGTTGGGATGATACAATGTCTGTTCTATGTTCATACTCCTTCAAAACATATATTGCCAGTCCTGCCAGAACAATGTTTATTACCGAAACCATAAAACTCCATTTGTTGATTTTCATTGCTTGCCTCCTTTCCGCCAAAGGCAAATGAACAAGAATACTATAATGAGATAATTAGCCAATACGAGATACCCAATATTCAATAAGGCATCATGAGAATCGGACAGGACTCTTTCGATAGAAGGGTGTCCTTTATATATAGTTTGCATATCTGACAACCCATATATTACGAAATTTATTATCGCCAAGATTGCAAGCGACACTATGCCTGCTGTTTTCTGCCACTTATTCATAATCGTAACGCTAAAAACTAAAATGGATATATTAAAGTGTCTTGTTCCCACTGTTCAAGTGTCGCTTTTGCGGTAAGGGAATGTATATCCTCTCTTTGTGAAATCTCTTTGAGAATTGGAACAGCGATTTTGGGAGATATCGGCAGCAAGCCATAAGCGGCAAACATTCTTACGCCTACATTAGAATCAGACAACAATGCTTCCAATTCATTCATTTTTCCTAATCCCTTGAGATATTTGAGAATATGAATAACCCGGTCAAAGGCATTGTTGCCTTTTTTATAATCGCCACACTCCGTTGCAGCAGCTTGAGCAGCCGCAGTCAAACGAAAGTCGGTTAATGCTTTGCTGATGTTGTCAATCTGTTTCATTATTCAATCCATTCACCTGTAGGTTCTTCACGCCTTACAAATTCATCATCCTTTTTTATATACCAAGTTTCTTCGCCCGTCCACCAACTTGTTCTTATTTTGACGGCTATCAAATTGTCCGCATAACAGATATTTGTAATCAGTGGAAATGATGTGAACCACCAATAACCGCCCCAATGACCATAATCAACCGGTATATATTTCTTTAATATCTTGAGATTTCCTTTATTTATTTTCTCTATCTTATCGCCTTTTCTACAACCGCCGACAAAGGTCGATAAGGTTTTGCTTATATCAGAAGTCAGGTATAGTCCCCGATATGTCAACTGAGGAATAATGCTGTCGATTCTATATTCATTGTCTTTCAATTCTGAGTAATGATAGGGGAATCCGAAGCGGGGATTAAAAATAGTTGTGTCAACATCCAGATAATATCTTTCAACGTCGATGTATTGTGGTATCACATGATATTTCGGCGCAGCATTTTTACCGGTCAGAAAAGTTCCCCCTTCAAGTTGCATGGACAGATAATTATAAGCCACCACCATGTCTATCAGGCTGTCATTTTTTACTGCCCTCGATGCTACGCTATCGGAATATGCTTCCCAATCCGAGAAAAACTCACTAAGGTTCTTCTTGGTCAGTTTCGGATACTTTGACAGAAATGACTGCCCACTGCATACGATAGCTGACAGCGTGAGCATTATTGTTATAATAAATATCTTGTTTTTCATCTCTTGTCTCCTTTCTCGCGATTCTTGACTGAATGTTTTGGAGCTGGTCTGACAGCGTCATTCGGCATCGCATTTTCAAGCATATATCTGAATATGCAATTGTTGTTCTGTTCTAATAAATTATCTATCGTCAGTTTGTCGTGAGGGAGTGTAAAGTTTAAGTAAACCGAGTTCCCTGAGCTTCTGACATCATAACTCTCTTTCTCATCATCATTAACGGTAATGACCACAGTCACATAGGAAACCGATGCCAGTTCCGGCCATTTTACAAGAGCCTTGCAAAAATCAATGAATATGGAATCCGTTGCGTTATCCATGCAAATCGGTGTCGAATCTCCGCTTAAAGTGTCTTCTATATAATCCGCAGGGCAGGACATAAAGGCATTAAACTGAAAATCATCTGTCAGAGGACTGCTTGCACTGTATTCGACAGTAAGTCGATTGTTGTCTGTGTTGCCAGATTCTTTATTAAAATAAAATGGAGGCAACGCCGGTGCATTTTGAAATGACAACTGAAGTTTATCGATTGTACACCACCAGTCATCAATAAAATTCTGTAATTCTCCTGTTTGTATTGCATTTTTTAACGCCTCCACAATATTGACAAGCACACCGCAATTAGAGGATTCATCTGAGGGCGACCATGTTTTCCCAATGCTGTCATTTGATGCGATAAAATAATACATCACACCATCCAGTCCGGCAGAAAAAGTTGGCATTGCCTTTTCAACGGCAATATCCATAAGTTCGGCAAGGCTTTTGCCAAATACAGAATCAATGGCTACTTTTACCACTGGAATCTCCTTGTCATCACTACTATCAAGATAGACTATTCCGTGCGGTCGTTTTTCAATAAGTGTCAGACTATCACAGTTCGTTGACAGGCTGATACCATATCTGTTAGAGAAGGACGGCAGGACGACTATCCCGCAGTTGCGTTCCTGTGTGAGCAACGACTGACTATATCGTTCAGCAAACTCCCGGCTGTCGTTCACCGGGTCAAGATGGCTTTGCGCCCACAGGTTAGTGGAGAGAGCAAAGCCAACACACAGAATCAATATCTTATAGAGTGTTGCCATACGCAAAGTTACAACAAATTTTTCGTAACTCGGTGATAATAGGGCAAGAAAATCCGCAGCTCCACTGTAGCCACCATAAAAATGCGGATAAAATAGCTAATCTTTTCCTCAGTCATCACCCACGCAATTCCTTCCAACAACATAGCCTAAAAAATTTGCTTTAATTACCGACTTCTGCGTTGACCAGCCAATCGCGCATACTATATGCGCAAGTTTCAAAAAAAGAAAAACCGCATTTGCGGTAATGCGGTCAACCAAGTCTTTCGTTCTTCGATCGATGACGGTGCAAATTTAGCGATTTTTTCTAACGCTACAAAATCAAAATAATCAACAGGTTAAAATAGTTTCTCGGATTGGTATATTTATAAAATTCTTACGTCACGCAGCCAAATCGCATACTTTTTATACACATTTGGCACCGTGATGGATGTTATAAGTCGGATTGGTTTGGTTCGGGCTTTATATATGCCCGACAAACTAAACCTAACTATATGTGGGCTGATGAAAAAAAACTGCGACGCTCAGTCTTTCTCTCCTGATGGTTCTCCTGATTTGTCTGCGACTTCTTGGTTGAAAGTCTTTATTTCGTCGGTGATTAGTTGTTTCAGCTCTTTTTGAGGAACGATAAGTTTGTATTCGGCAACGCCGATGGGCTTGGTAAAACCTTCAAGTGCCAGCTCGACCTCCACGTTATCTTTTTCAGCGCATAGAATAATGCCGATTGAGGGATTTTCATCTTTGCCACGTTCAAGTCTGTCAAGCAATGAGAGATAGAGGTTCATCTTGCTGACATATTCAGGCATGAACTCGGAAATTTTCAAATCGACGGCAACGAGCGACCGAAGCCCTCGATGAAAAAAGAGCATATCCACCTTGTAATCCTTGCCGTTATAGGACAGGACGTGCTGGTTGCCGATGTATGTAAATCCCTGACCGAGTTCAAGAAGGAACTGTTTTACCTTCTCAACCAATCTCCGCTCAAGCTCCAGTTCAAGAAGCGGCTCAGTTACGCCAATAAATCCCATGCAATAGGAATCTTTGAATACCTCGTTGGCGTATGCGGCCTGAGCTTCCGGGAGTGCGACGGCGAAATTATTTGAGGCGTTGTTTTCCGGCTGATGCTTGTGCATCTCCAACTTTACAGCGTTGACCATCAAGTCTCTTCCCCATCTCTTTGCGACGGTCTGTTCTGCATAATAGAGAATAGCCTCATCGTCATCGCCGAGTTTTGAAATCAGCTTATTAATGTTCCACCATGGTAAAACTGCGACAGCCTGTCGCAGTTTTGGGCTGGATTGCCGGAACCGCATATAAAAGCGTTTCATATCCCATAGATTACGTTCCGACATCCCCATATCCGGATAACGGTGTTTCAAATCAACCGAAAGATGTTTCACAACTGATGCGCCATGCTCTTTTTCGAGTTTGCGCTCATATAGTAGCTGACCAATGCGCCAGTGCATTTCATTTGATGTACTGACAATAGCACGAGCGGCGTTGCTTCTCGCGTTTTCAATAACTGCGACGGCTTGTCGCAGTATTTCATTATATTCTGATTCGTTATGAATACGAACAATTGTTTCCATACACAAAGTTAATACTTTTATTTTGATTTTCAGCTATGTGCAGACGCTTTACCCCTTTAGAACACTTCTTCTTTTGCACCGTTGACGATTGCGTCTATCTCATCGGCGATTTCATCAGATGAGAGTTTGATGTAGTCCATGAAGGTCTTTTGTGTCTTGTGGCCGCTGACGTGCATCATCTGTACGATGGTGAATTTGTGGGAGAGATACATATTGGTAATGCCACTGCGCCGTGCGGTGTGGGTGGTGACGCAATCGTAGCGAGGCATCATCACTTCCCCTTTGTCGTTGCGTTCTACCGTCAGTTCTCCGGCTTTCTCCTTTTCCTTCTGCTTCATCGTGAGCTTTGTCGGCACCTTGACCGCAAGTGTCGGCACCTTATCGGAGAGGTCTTTCAATATTTCCTTTATGTACCGGTTCAGAATCTGATCAACCACCGAAGGAAGATTATACTCGTATTTCTTGCAGATTGCTTCGAGGTTAGGATTCATTATCGGAATCTTCACCTCGTTGCGGGTCTTTTGTTGGACAAGGCGGATAATCGGTGTGCCTTTTGCAGTTGTCGTGAAATCCTCCGGCCGGATATTGTTGTAGTCGCTGACGCGCTGACAGGTATAACAACCGACAAGGAAAATATCGCGCACTTGGTCTTTAAGTCCAGTCAGCTCCATTTCTGCCAATGCTTGCAACTCCGTTTCGGTAAGATAGATTTCGACAGCCTTGTCGCTTTCCTCAACCTTGCGTTTGGAGAAACAGCTCAACGCACGGTCATTATTGTGTAGTCCGTCCTCGTATGCGTAGCCCACCATAGCGCGGAAGGATACGAGATACTTGTTGACAGAGCTGCCCATGTAGTCAAGTTTCTGAAGGTGGTCGAGGAACTTCGTCACCAACGCACGGTCAACATCCGCCCATGTCAATCTGTGGCGCGGGTCAAAGCCGTTATAGAGTTTTCGGAAACTGCTCCATGCCTTGCAGCTCCCGGCGGTATAGCGGTTGTTGCCGTTCAGCCGTTTGCCGGATTTTATCTCCTCGACAAAACGGTCAAGAAAATTCCAGATATTCGCGCGTTCAGTTTCAGCGGCAATACGAGCTTTTTCCGCTTCTTCCCGTTGCTGCTGTTCCTCTCGTTGCCTTGCAATAGTTTCGGCTTCCTGCTGACGGCGCACGATCTCGGATTTCTCCGGGTCTGCGATAGCCATTATCTCATGCTTGACTTTTTCGCGGTCAAATTCAGGTGCCTCCATCTCACGTTTGAGCATAACCTCGATACGACCGAGCTTGTCATGCAGTTTCGGATACTCCTTGCGATGCCGTGCCAATGCGTCCTCGCTCGACACAGCTACTTTCCACTCCGGCACAGATACCCGGAGCCGAGTGGTAAACTGAACATCAATTTTGCGTATAGGGTCTTGCACCCTTACGAAAAGGGTTGCCTTATCCTTGTTCTCGTCCTTTTTGAGGAGATAGAATCTGGAGAGAGTCTTTGCCATAATACGTTTAACTTTATAGGTAATTCAATAGGTAACTTTTTGTCTATTGGTCGAGGTTCTCAAAAGTTCGATTCCCGCCCGTATAGGAAACTTTTTTATCAGGTGGTCGGGATTTTCAAAAGTTCGATTCCCCGACTGCAAAGATAGGTAACTTTTGAAAAGTTACCTATAAAGTTACCTATAATTCTTGAATATTAACACCTGAAAACAAATTCAGTTCAGTTTAATTCTGTTGATATATAGCATAATAGCATTTAACGCCATTTGCTACGATTCATTACAATTCATCAAAAATGGTGCTGGTGACACCACAACCTAAAGCCGAAAGGCGATGCAAAACACTGAATATCAGAGATATTCGGTGTTTTGTGCGTTTATAGGGCTGTGCAAATCATTCATTCTCCACAAACCCATCGGGTGAGCAATCGCGAACCGGGTGGATTGGATGGCATAATTCAAGAAGCCATTGCATATATTGTGCTGATATAATGCAACTTACCTGCTTCTCATTTAGTCCTCTCTGTGAAGAGATAATTAACAAGAACATTGACAAGGCTGGAGTTCTTCAACAAATTTATAGGATAGCGCGATTGAAATGCTGGTGGAGCAATCGGTGGAGCGAATCTTCTTACCGAACCATCTCCACCAGAATAGCGTTTAGATGTTATGTTTCAATTGTTTATCCACTAAGATATATGTCAGAATTGCTCCATCGCGTCATCAACCTCAAAACGAAAGATTTTGGTAATGAGAAGTAAAACCAATTTCCGTGTGTCCTTTTTCTTGAAAAAGGCAAAACTGCTTAAGAACGGCGAGGCATCAGTCGCTATGCGAATCACCGTTGACGGTCAGCGTGTGGAGAATAATATCCGCAAAAGTATTCTCCCAAACCTGTGGGACCAGTCGAAAGAACGCGCCAAAGGCACGAGCACAGCAGCTGTTGACCTTAACCGCTTCATCGAGGATGCGCGCATCCGTATCCGCCAGATTGTTACAGAACTCCAGCAGACCGGAGCTGAAATCAATCCGCTGATTGTTCAGCAACGATTCTATGGCGTCGGACAGGTGCGTAAACAGGAGCGCACAATCCTGCAAGTCATACAGGAGCATAACGACGAGGCAAATCAACTTATCGGCAAGGATTTTGTGGAGATAACGTGGAGACGCTATGAGACTATGAAACGTTATCTCGGTGAACTCATCAAGCAGAAGTATGGTGTTGACGACCTCCCGCTCTCGAATTTCACAGGCGAAGTAATCCGCGCTTACGAGGTGTATCTTAAGACGGAGAAAGACCTATGCCAGAACACTCTCATCCGTTACATGAAGGCTCTGAAAAAGATAACCAACCGTTGTCTTGCCAACGACTGGATTCAGAAAGATCCGTTTGCTGGGATAAAATTCCGCGAAGAGCCGACAGAACCGGAGTTTCTCACTCTGGAAGAAGTTGACCGTATATATAACTGTAATCCCGGAAGTAAACGCCTTGAAGTAATCAAGGATATGTTTCTGATGTCGGCATTCACGGGACTTGCCTTTACTGATGTATCTCAACTGACAGAAGACCATATCGTAACTGATAATGACGGCAACAAATGGATACGCAAACCGCGGCAGAAAACAAAGCTGATGAGCAACATTCCACTGCTTGATGTTCCTCTCGCCATAATCGAGAAATATCAGGGTGACAAGAAAGCGGCTAAAAAAGGTGTTCTGCTCCCGATACCCTGCAATCAGGTGATGAATCGTTATCTGAAAGAAATAGCCGAGATATGCAAAATCAACAAGCATCTGACCATGCACACCGCCCGCCATACTTACGCTACCCTATGCCTCTCACAAGGCGTAAGTCTGAAAAACGTATCTAAAATGCTCGGTCACGCCAGCGTCAAAATGACCGAGCGTTACGCCCGCGTCCTCGACTCCTCTATCCTCCGGGATATGAATGCCATACGCGACACCCTCAACCTCGGAAATAAATAATCTATTAAATTATGAACAAAAAGCAGTGATTGAAGAAAACTCAGTCGCTGCCCTTTTATATGTTGCAAGAATTAAAAATTTCAATATAAACTATTCGAGTATCTTATGCGTACCAAACGGAACCAAAGTCCCGTCGATATCGAAAAATATAGCTTTGATATTTTTAATCATTTATTTTTGTTTCTTGCAGTCCGCAGTTCCGATGGAGATTTTCCAAAATGCCGTTTGACATATTTGCCAAAGAAAGAAAGGTTCTCAAAGCCTAAACGGTATGCTATCTCCTTTATTGAATAATCCGTGTTGAACAGATGGTACCGTATGTCCTCGACTGTATATTCATCAATCCACTGCCTTGCAGACTTTCCACTGACTTTCGTGCATATGACAGACAGATATTTGGCAGATAGGCATAATTTGTCAGCATAAAAGTCGATAGGCCGATGCTTTATGTCTTCGTTCGACAACATCTGAAGGAAACGGTTGAACTGGAATTGTATCTTGCTTTCGCCCTCCACAGACTGACACTGATCCGATTCCATATTTGACAGCATTTCAAGCAAAATGGCTTTTATTATTGACCGCACTATCTCTTTATGATAACCCTGCGAGGGATTCATTGTTTTAGACAGGATAAGACGGTAATAGAATTGCATCTGATCCTCCAGATTCTTTACCGTTGACATACGGTAAGCCTTGCATATATATATCATGCGGTTCCATTTGTCAATATGCTCACGCATGAGATCAGACACGATTCGGCCAGACAGCCGCAACATCACGATGTCAGCATCCACGCTCACAAGAATGTTGTCAATGAAATTCTGGGGCAACACCGTAAGCCTCTCACCTTCCTTTATGGTATGGGGGTTGCCGTTTATATCTATCCGTAGTCTGCCTTTGCGACAGGCAAGGAACAGATATGAATCAGACTTTATACCGTTAAATCCCGACAGATCATTGATGTCGGTAAGCAGGGCTATATCCCCGTCGGAATAGTGTATTTTGTCCTTGTTGTCCATATAATGCGGTTTTACAGGTTGCAAATTTAGCGTTTTTGAGTGTCTTTAACCGCCTTTGGAGTGTCCTTTTTTACCATATATACCTGATTGGATTACTATTTTGTCAATTCAGGACACTAATGAATAATGGAAAATAGAGAATTTTGCGCCCAAAAACAATAATGACATGAGATGTTCAAACTTTATTTTATGGCTCATACCGGCAGTATTGCTTGGTTCTTGCAGCAATAAGACAGAAAAGAAAGATGCACCTTCAATAAAAGTCTCAACTGAGATTTTAGCGAAGGATAACGCCTGTTTGACAACGACATTTGTCGGACAGGCCGAAGCTGCCAGTACCTCGGCAGTAAGTTTTCCGACAGCCGGAACCATATTGAAGGTGACAGTAAATGAAGGGCAGGAAGTCCGCAAGGGTCAGCTTCTGGCAGAAATTGATCCATCAACGATGCGGAAAGCTCTCAAGTCGGCAGAAGCAGTATTGGCGCAAGCCCGTGATGCCTACGACCGCATGAAGTTTTTGCACGACACAAACAGTCTGCCTGAAATACAATGGGTTGAGGCGCAAAGCAAACTTGCACAGGCCCAGGCAGCGTATGACATCGCAAATAAAAACCTTAACGATTGCCGGCTTTATTCGCCCGTGAACGGCACGATCGGGCAAAAGATGGTTCAGGCTGGAGAAACTGTAATGCCGGGGCAGCCTATTGTCACGATAGTGGATATAAACACGGTAAAAGTAAATGTTTCCGTTCCTGAAAAAGAAATAGGCGACATTAAGTCCGACACCCCGTCAACAATAACCGTAGATGCACTCGGCAAAAGAAAATTTCTTGGCGGCCGGATAGCTAAGAACGTACAAAGTGATTTAATGACACACACTTACAGCGTCAGCATTGAGGTTGACAATCCCTCTCATGAAATTTTGCCCGGAATGTTATGCGAAGTGATATTCCAGAATAATTGTCCGAATGTCCTGACAGTGCCGGTGACAGCAATTATGAAAGGTGCCGGTGAGACATTGTATGTCTGGATAAAAAAGGATGGCGTTGCCAAAAGATTCGATGTCAATACCGGGAGGACGTACGGTTCGAGAATAGAAATAATATCCGGCATCAACGAGAATGATTCCTTGATAGTCCGCGGTATGCAAAAACTAAGCGAGGGAAGCAAAGTCATCACATTATGAAGAAAGAAAAGAACAGCAGATGGGTGGCATGGCTGATGCACAACTATCGCATCACACTCCTGATTGTCGGTCTTATGGCAATTCTGGGTATTTATGGGCTGGACAAAATGCCCAAAGCGGAATTTCCCGATTTTACTCTGCGGACAGGGGTTGTTGTAGGGATATATCCCGGTGCTACAAGCGAGGAAGTGGAGGAACAATTGGTAAAGCCTCTTGAAAGATATTTGTTCACATTCAAGGAGGTCAACAGGGCTAAGACCGTCAGCACCAGCCAGAACGGGCTTTGCAGCGTAATGGTTGAACTGAATGACGATGTATCCAACAAGGATGAGGTGTGGAGCAAGATAAAGCACGGACTCAACAGTTTCAAATCCTCATTGCCCAAAGGAGTGGTAGATGTGGTTGTAAATGATGAGTTCGGAGATACTTCGGCATTGCTGGTCGCGGTGGAAAGCGACAGCCGGAGCTATCGGGAGCTTGACAAATACTGTGAACTTATCGGCGACAGGTTGAGACAACTACCGTCGGTTTCCAACGTGAGGGTTTTGGGCAATCTAAAAGAACAGATTGTGATAAACGTGGATTACAACCGTCTTTCAGAATACGGGATTAGCCCGCAGGTAATTATAGATGTGTTGTCAGGACAGGGAATTACGACTGTCAGCGGCAGTCTTGGAGGTTGGAGCAACGATACCCCTATCCATGTAAGCCCATCATTAAAAGGCGAAGATGAAATAGCGGATCAGATAATATACAGCGATGGCGGCAATCATGTGGTCAGAATAAGGGATATCGCATCTGTGACCCGTGGATATGACCAGACCGGGGGCTATATAGAATACAATGGCAACCGCTGTGTCATAATCTCGATGGAGATGCTTGCGGGAAACAATATCGTGCAATATGGCAAAGATGTTGAAAAGATGCTTGCTGAAATAAAGGCGACATCATTGCCGGAAGATGTGGTTATTGACTGCATAAGCGATCAGGCCGGAGTTGTAAACGCCAGTGTCAATTCTTTTCTCCGCGACCTGTTCATATCAATGGCTGTAATCATTCTGATGATGATGATTCTGTTTCCGATAAGCTCTGCACTTGTAGCCTCCACAGCCATTCCGGTGACTACATTCATATCATTGGGCATCATGTATCTTGTGGGCATACCGTTGAATACCATAACGCTTGCCGCGATGATTGTAGTGCTTGGCATGGTGGTGGACGACTCGGTCATTGTAATTGACGGTTATCTTGAATACCTCAATAAAGGTTACAGCCGTTGGCACGCAGCCTGTAAAAGCGTGTCGGAGTATTTTCTTGCCATGCTTCTGGCCACAGCCTGCATCAGCGCTATTTTCTTCCCGCTTCTGATTACCTGCACCGGCCAGAAAGGAGATTTTTTGCATGACTTCCCGATTACGATAGCAATAAACCTGATGACCTCACTCTTTGTCGCTATGGTTGTCGTGCCTATTCTCGCGGTTATTCTAATTAAGAAAAAGAACCGCAAGGAGGGAAAGAAAACAATCACAGACTATGTTCAGCAGGCATATGACAGACTTCTTGAATGGGTATTCGCCCATGCGTGGCTGACGCTCGGAATTGCAGCCGCCCTGATGCTGTCGACGCTTTTCTTCGCCGGAGGAATAAAGAAGAGAATGATGTCTTGTTCGGAACGGGACCAGTTTGCGGTCGAAATATATCTGCCTAAAGGAACCGGGCTGGCGGAAACAGTGGCTGTGACTGATTCCGTTTATAATGTATTGAGCAAAGATGAGAGGGTCAAGGCAATAACATCGTTCAAAGGGTGTGCTTCCCCTCGTTTTCAAGCCTCCTATACTCCGAAACAGGGTGGAAAGAATTTCGCGCAGTTTATTGTAAACACTACATCCAATGATGCAACAGTTGAACTTGTGGATGAATACACTGAAAAACTGTCGGAGGCTTTCCCAAATGCTTTTGTTAAGTTCAAACAGCTTGATTCGCAAGTGTTTCAAGCATTGGAATTCCGTTTTTACGGTGATAATCCTGATTCCCTGCACTATGCCGCAGACCATCTGATGCAGTATATGCGTCAGAACCCTGATTTACTTTGGGTGCGCACCGACTTTGAGCAGCCTGAACCGGTTGTGGAGGTAACGCTTGATGAAAAAGCAGCATCCCGTCTGGGGTTGAACCGTCAGACCACGTCGCTGCAACTTATGTCGCATACAAATGACCGTTTTGTGACCACAATTTGGGAGGACGATTATGGATTGCCGGTGGTTCTCAAGGACAATAGCTGGGGCAATGCCGATTTTGACAAATTCGACAATTTGCCTGTCCAGCCGATGACCTCGGCGAAGACAGTACCTTTAAGGCAAATTGCTCAGGTTTCCCCAAAATGGAGCGAATCGAAAATAGTCCACCGTAATGGTGTGAGATGCCTGACAGTAACGGCTGAACTGCCACGCACAATGATGGCAGAAGAAATCGTGCCTGATTTGCAAAAATATGTCAGTGAGAACATACGTCTGCCGCAAGGTGTGACTACCGAAATCGGCGGAGAGATTGAAAATGATAATGAAAGCCTGCCACAGCTCGGTGCCGGGCTTGGTATAGCCATGATTATTATCTTCTTCTTTTTGCTGTTCAATTTCAAGAGTTACGCGCTGACTCTGGTATGTATGTTTGCCGTACTTTTATTTGTGCCGGGAGCCATGTTCGGTCTGTTCTCAACTCAGACAACAATGGGATTGACAACAATATTCGGCTTTATTACTCTAATGGGGCTTATCATGCGCAATGAAATCCTGATATTTGAACACGCTGAAGATGGATTGAAAAATGGCAAGACTCCACGCGAGGCGGCATTGGAAGCCGGCAAGCGGAGAATGGTGCCGATTTTCCTTACAACGGTAACTACCGCGGTTGGTGTTATGCCGATGATAATCTCCGGCTCAGCCATGTGGAAGCCCGTCGGAATCACTATCCTTTTCGGAGGAATCGGCGCGCTGATACTCGTTGTAACCGTCCTTCCGGTAATTTATTGGAAAATACATAGACAGAAATGAAAAAATTACTTTTAATAATATCACTGGTGCTGGCAGTAACGGCATCCGCACAAAAGAGATATAATCTTGGCGAATGTCGCGACATGGCATTGGCTCACAATGCCCGTATAAAAATGGCAAACAACGATGCCTTGTCTGCCATGCAGGGAAAGAAAGAGGCACTTGCCAATTTCTTTCCTTCATTGTCGGTCGGAGGCGGTGGAATGAAAGCCAGCGATTACATGATAAAAATGGATATGGGGCCTCAATCAATGGAGATGCTTGACGGTGGGTGGTATGCGAATGCGATGGCTTCATTACCCATATATGCCGGAGGAAGGATATTCAATGGCTACAAGATGGCTAAACTCGGAGTTGAGATCAGTGAAATACAGCGTATCCAGACCGCCAATGAAGTCAGACTGACCGTTGACCAATATTATTGGCAGATTGTGGCTCTGACGGAAAAAGTGCATACTCTTGAAAGTGCCCGTTGCCTTCTTGATACTATACAACGCGAAGTCGCCAATGCCGTGAAAGCAGGCATTACAAAGCCGAATGATTTATTACAGGTTAATCTTCGCCTTAATGATAATAGAAGCGCATATATTGATGTGGAAAACAATATCGGTGTTCTGAAAATGCTTCTGGCGCAATGTATGGGTTTGGATACGGATTCTTTGGAACTGGCAATCGACATGGAACATCCTCTTGAATCGCCAGAATCTCTTTTTGTCAATCACGGTGATGCGGTTTTGGCTACGACAGAATACAGACTGCTTGACAAAAGCGTTGAGGCTGCACGCTTGCAGAAGAAAATAACGCTCGGAGAATTTTTGCCTACTGTGTCCATAAGTGGCGGATATATGTTCCAGAATATCATGGGCCCGTCGCAAAATTCACTCATGGGTCTTGTAACGGTTTCAATCCCTATTTCATGGAAAGCTCCGCATACGATGAAAAAACAGAAACTTGCCTGTGAAAATGCCATAACGCAACTCAACGACGGGCAGGAACAGTTGGTAATCAGGATGCGTAAATCTCAAAATGATCTATGCAATGCCTACCAACAGGCTATACTTGCAAAAAAATCAATTGAACAGGCAGCCGAGAATCTCCGTCTTAATGAAAACTACTACAAAGCGGGCATTTCCACCATGAGTGATTTGCTCGAAGCCCAGACACTTTTTCAACAGAGTAAAGACCGATATTCTGAGGCATATTCCACTTATGAAATAAAAAAGACAGAATATCTTATATCAACAGGAAGGTAATTGGCATAAAAACTCATGTAGGCAAAGGCAGGGAAACCTGCCTTTGTCGTAGATAAGCAATATTTATAAACATGAACAAGATCCTTATTGTAGATGCCTCCGAATCCGACCGTCGGCTTATGTCGAGCCTGCTAACGCGGGTTGGATACGAGCCGATAGCCGTTGATACAATGGAGGCTGCAAAAGAAGAGGTGGCGAAACTGCCATCCGGCGCAGTCGTGGTAACGGCGATGAAATTCGCCGGTGGCACCGCGCAGGAATTAGTCAACTGGCAAAAGCGCGAGGGTTACAAATTCCCCGTGATTGCCATAGTGGATAACCTGAATCCGTTGGAAATAGCCGATGTGATGAAAGGCTGGGGTGCCGTTGCCATCATCCAGCGTCCGGCAATAGACAAGCAGCTTGTCGAGACTGTCGGCAGATATGCCAGACCAGAAAAGGTGGTGCTGACGCTTACCGATGACCTTATCCCACGGCAAAGCGAGGCGTTCAGGCGCATAGAAAAGTCCATAAGGACTATTGCCGCCACTAACGCCAACGCCATCATTTTCGGAGAATGTGGCACAGGCAAGGAGCAGATTGCAAAACAGATCTACCTCCACAGTTCCCGCGCTCAGAAACCATGCACGGTTATCGAAGCAGGCGGCGCGGCACTCGTGGGTCAGCATGACCCGACAACGCTCCGCAGTGAGATATACAACCGCATGGAAGGATATTTCAAGAAAGCCGATGGTGGAACAATCATCATAAAAAACGTGCAGTTGCTGTCGTTTGACAAACAATCGGTACTGCTGCATATTCTTGAAAACGAGCATCCCGATGTCCGTGTGATATGCACCGCAGAACCGGAGTTGCTGAAGATGGTGTCTGGAAAGAGATTCCGCCCCAACCTCTTTTATATTCTGCGGCAGGTGGATATTGCCGTACCGCCGCTAAGAGAGGTATCCGAGGATGTAGAATCCTTGTCGGATTACTTTCTGACCCTCTATGCCCATAAAACAGAACATGATAGAAAACGGCTCGATGTCTCCGCGACAAAAGCCCTCAGACTTCATCTGTGGCCCGGCAACATAAGGGAACTGAAAGATGTGATCCTGTTCGCCGCTTTCCACACATCAGATGATGTCATAACCGCGTCCGACCTTAATTTCAGCCAGTCGGAACCGGAGCCTGACACAAGTCTGCGGTTGCAGGAGCCGGAAAGGGAAAAAACCAAAATCATCGCCGCATTGCGGCAGGCAGAAGGGAATAAATCCCAAGCGGCAAGGCTGTTAGGCATAGGTCGTTCAACGCTTGATTACAAGCTCCGCCAGTACGGAATAAAGAAGTATTGAGAGTGTGTCATTACATTTGATTAGAATAACCGGATCCTAATGAGTGTCATGACACACATTATTGTTTAATCATTGCTGTCGCGTCTCCAATAGGCATCAAAGCGGTTCGCTATCGCGACAATTTCGCGGTTTGTTTTTACCAAGTCAATGGTAACCTGTTCCAATCGGTAGAGTGCGCTCATGGCTTTCTTTTCGGTGAAGTTCTCCCGTAATGTCCTTACAAGAGTGTCGTAATCCACCACCAATGTGCGGTAGTGAGAATTGAGAGAGGATAGTTTGTCAATGAAAATCCGTGTGTTTTCATCGACCACAAAAACCTTGAAAGGCTTTCCGAGTAGAACACTTTTTATAAATGCCGCTTTGTTGACGGCTCCCGATTTATCGAACAGGGAGAGGAATACCGTGTTCTCCGCCGCGTCGAATCTCACGACGTAGCGGTGGACAGACGGATTTATCTTGTGGGGCCGTCCGCCCTGATTAAAGTTCTGTTTCATTTCTGGGATAAAATTTAGTGGGTGATGTGGGATTGCCAACCGCAGGTTTCATCGTGGGTATTTCGACTTTGGAGAAATACCGGCCCCATGCAATGGCAAGGGTTTCGGGGCACAATCTTGGTTACAAGTGCCTCGGAACATACCTTGCCATGCACGTTTGTGCATCCGAACTGATAATGAGAATATTGTAATCGGAACCCGCCTTGAATGTTGTACGAAAGTTGTACGCAATGGTGGGCGATTCATAATATCGGTGCCGATTCATACCGATATTATAATGGTGCGCAGTCCTTGAAACGGCGGTCAATGAGAGAACAACCGCGAGTGTCGGCTCCCGCAGATATAACAATCGGGTATGGTCGTTGAGTTTTCATCGAGAAAAAGTGGGGAAATGTTGGGCAACTTTGCGTAAAGGTCGGGAAGTGCCTGACAATCAGAAATCTTTTCAGACACAGTCGTCGTTCTACTTGCGCAGAGGCTCAAATGCCGGAGGCGACAATGCCGAGACATTCGGGCGTTCAGACAAATGACCATTCAAAGGTTCAATCAAATGTTTGTAGGTGTGTACGAACCTTTGTTTGTTTGCTTGTTTGTTTGAGCAATCAATCAAATGTTTGTTTGAGCATACGTTCTAACGCTTGTTTGAGCAATCAAACAATCAGTCAAATGTTCGTTTGAGCATACGTTCTAACAATCATTTGAACAAACATTCAAACAAACATTCTAATGCCCCGTCTGTAAACAAGCCGATTCACGGAAACGGGGCAGCCTGACCCGGACACGGTTATCAAGCCGGGCGAATCAATGCGCAATGTGCGCACAGAATTCACCCACTAATCCCTCACCAAAAGTATGGACTACATTATGATTGAGCGCACCGTTTATGACGCGATGGTGTCAGCTCTATTCGAATGTCGGGAACTGCTGGCCAAATCCGTCAACAAACTTTCCGTCAATATGCGTCAGGAATGGATTGACAACCATTCCGCACAAGCTATTCTATGTCGTTCCCAACGGTCAATGGCGATGTTGCGTACCGAAGGGAAAATCGGATATGCCCTCATCGAAGGAAAGGTGTTCTATCCGGCAAACGAAATAGGGAAATTACTCACCAATAATTATGATAGATATGACTGATAATGTTCCCTTGCTGACAAAAGTTGAACGAAAGGAAATATTCAAAATTATAGGCGAAATTAAGACAACAGCGGAAGACCTTGCCAAGCTGTCCAGACCGATGTTCAACGGATTGAGATTTCTATCCGATTCCGAACTATCACGTCGCCTGTCGGTCAGTAAATCCACCCTCGCCAACTACCGGTTGAAAGGACTATTCGGCTTCTACTCTCTCGAAGGTAAAATCCTCTACGCTGAACACGAAATAGAAGCCTATCTTTACCGGAATTATCATCCTCCGTTCAAGTAACTATCCACCTCAATCGCTCCGTCTGACTTTCATTGGTCTGTCGGAGCGATTTCTTCATTGGAGGATGAAACGGATATATCTCAGATAAAATGTTGGCTCATGAGCGGTTGGATGAAATATTTTTTGTAATTTTGCATATAGCCAACCCATAAATCCGAATGATAGCTAAAGAGGACATATTGGAATTGCTGAGGTCAACCGAATCGTATCGCGTGGAACGCACTGTCAGTACAGGCAACATGGACAAGTTCTGTGAGGCTATCTGTGCGTTTGCCAACGATATGCCCGGCTCCCGCAAGAACGGCTATCTGATTATCGGAGCAAAAGATAATGGCAGTATTGCCGGTATGAAAGTTGACGATGCCCTGCTTAAGAAGATTGCGGGCATCCGTTCAGACGGCAATATACTCCCGTTGCCGACCATGTCGGTTGAACGCTTTTCGTTTCCTGAAGGTGATTTGCTGGTTGCTGAGGTCAGACCTTCCGATTTGCCCCCGCTTCGATATCGTGGCAGGGTATTTATCCGTGTCGGACCTCGCAGAGACATTGCTACTGAAGCGGAGGAGAGAATCCTTTCTGAACGTCGCTGTTCATTCATGGCAACCTTTGACGCGACACCTTGTATAAACGCCAAACTGGAAGATTTGGATATTGATTACATCAAGACCAAATATCTCCCGATGGTGTTTGATAAGGAAACGCTTACGACGGACAAACGAGATATCAAAGAACAACTCGCATCAATACATCTCTACGACCGCGACAATGACTGTCCGACTTATGCAGGTATAATCCTTTTTGGCGTCAATCCCAAATATTTTCTTCTCGGCGATTATGTACAGTTTGTGCGGTTCGCCGGGAAAGACAAAGGAGGCGACATCCTTAATGAACGCCAGTTTGCCGGTCCTCTATACAGAATGTTACCGATACTGGAATCATTCGTAAAGGATGCCATAATCACACAGCGTCCCGTTCCCGAAACGCTGTTCCGTGAACGCACTGTCTGGAATTATCCGGAGGGGGCCATCCGAGAATTGCTAATGAATGCCTGTATGCATAGGGACTACCAGTCGAACATGCCTATCCGCCTGTATCAGTTTGATGACTATATCGAAGTGATGAATGCCGGTGGACTGTATGGTGAAGCCCGTCCTGAAAACTTCCCGTCGGTCAATGACTATCGCAATCCTCTTGTGGCAGAAGCCATGAGAATGATGAAGTATGTCAATAAATTCAACCGTGGTGTTACCCGTGTGCAGGAGATGCTGAAAGATAACGGCAATCCTCCGGCAGAATTTGACGTGAATACAATCACTGCATTCCGCGTGAATGTCCATGCCACAAACGAATCCGACTTGTCAAAAGGCACAAGTCAGGGTACAAGTCAGGGCACAAGTCAAGATGAAAAGACCATTGAAGAAAAAATCATCGAGTTCTGCAAGGAGCCACGTTCATTAGCCGAGATAACCGAATTTTGTGGCTTCAAAGACAAACGCAAATTCCGCGAGCGTTATCTCAACCCTCTCCTCGGCACCCAAATCCAAATGACAATCCCGGCTAAACCCACAAGCCGTTTTCAGAAATATAAAGTTGTATAATTGGTTTAATTTATTTTATTTTATAAATGGAAGTAATAAGTCTCATTAATATGAAAGGCGGAGTAGGAAAAACTACGGTCGCAATAAATATTGCTCATTATATCGCCGAAAAGTTAAATAAGCGCGTCTTAATTATTGATGTGGACCCTCAGTTTAATGCTACGCAATGCCTTATGAATGATGATGACTACATAGAACATCTTCAAAAAGGGCAGGATACTATACTATCTGTTTTTCAGAATGACATTACAACAGAGATTTCGACAGTAACTGGTGCGGCAAAACGCAAAAGCAAGGAATTGTCGGATATCCACACTGTTAATATCAGTAAGAATTTATTCCTTCTTCCGGGGAATTTAAATCTTTACCAACTCGAAATGGCAGCTGGTGCGGGTCGCGAAAATAGACTTCGGAATTTTTTGGCATCAAAAAGTGAAGAATTCGATTTCGTAATAATTGACACTCCTCCTACTCCCTCTGTCTGGATGACCAGTGCATTAATAGCTTCTAATTATTATTTAATAGCTGTTAAGCCTGATCCATTATCAATGACAGGCATTGACTTATTAAAAGCCATAGTCAGTCAAAGAACAGATAATTATGCATTAACCATAAAATGCATCGGGATTATATTAAATATGGTCGAAGATCATACAATTGTTTATAAAGACGCATGTTCTTTTTTAACAAAAGAAAAATGGCGTAAAGATCTTGTTTTTGAGAAGCATATCCCTAAACGAACAAAAATAGCACGCGAGCAAACATCAAATCGATTCATTCTAGATTTGGATGATAATGATGCAAAACGTGCATTATCTTCTATTGTTAACGAATTAATGGATAGAATCAATGGCAAAAAAACAAAATAAAAAAGATATTAGCATTAATCAGTATCAGCAAGGCATACTGGCTCTTGAGGAACTCGAATGGCTACTAGATTCACCTAGAGGACGCTCTCTGTTGTCTTCTCTCCCCAAGATGATTGAGAATCTTAGAGAAATAAATAATTATAGAGGTTCTGTCTATGTCAATCGACAGAACATACGCTCTCTTGTAGGTGTGCTTCCTGAATTTTTTCAGAATTCAAACATTTTTCGCACAAATGCGGATATAGAACAGTTTGCTCGAGAAGTTTTAGGGGTTAATATTATTAATTTTGAAAAAAAATCCCGCACTGAAATAATTGGAGTAATAGTTTGTTCTGTTCCCAATTTTGAAGACAGCACATTTGAGGTATTAGGAAAATACCTTTCAAATATTGTTGATGATGAAAAAAAATGCAGTCAAGTGGCTAAAGAGAAAGAAACAACAAACTTCTCTTGGAACGATACTATTAGCAAACTATTTAAGTGATGACACGTCTGGTACAGAAAGATTTTGCTGCGTTTAGAGATTTTATCTGCAATTATAACCTTCAGGCACTTAATGGCAATGAAGAGTTTTGGCAGATATATAAGTCCTCACATACCATGCTGTATGGTATAATGGCCTTGATATCTGAACTTAATTACATTATTGAAGAAAAAGAGGCTTGTGGAGATGATGATAAAAAAGTTGACATTTTAGATATCGAAGTAGAGTATTTAAAAGAATGCTTTTCAGATTTATCTTCAACAATTTTTATATCTGTACATGGTGCTTATAAGGGCGCTAGACTTCTGCTACGAAGTTCTATTGAGATGTTTCTTAGAGGGATGTTTTCTAAAGAGGTTCCTGAAATTCAGACAGAAAAAAACCTATATCGAGTATTTGAGTCCATAAAAAAAGCCCCCTCAATTGTAAAAGACGAATCCTATAAAATCCACTTTGATGAAATACATCAAATATATGCTGAATTATGCGCACATGCACATACAGCATCGAAATTACAAATGGAGGAAATTTATGCCCTTAATCTATTCCCGAAATTTGAAACAGATGATTTAAAAAACTTCTCCTCAACCTTCAAAATTCTTGTTCGAGATTACATATTCATGATCTGTCATCGGTTTAATAAAGAATTTCATACTATACACTTTGAGAATAGACAAGCGATATTAGATTGCCTAAATCGTAAAGAAAAGCCCATAGTTATGGGGGTTGCAGACTGAATTTAAAATACTTATGACACAGAATAAAGTATTCTAGATTAAATAAACCTTAGAATACTTCTTTTTTGCACCGTTGACGATTGCGACAATTTTGTCAGAGGAAAGTTTGAGGTAGACTATGAAGACCTTTGTGTCCATTGTTCAATGACGCACATCTTTTGAACAATGTTGAATTGGTGGAAAAGACACATATTGAACCTCTGCATCTGGCGTTGTGGATAATGACGCGGTCGTAGCGAAGAATGGTAATTGGGCAGTTTTTGTGTTATCCCTGAATTTCACTTTGTTAAATAGATAAAGGGTGCTTTAACAATTAAAGCATTGTAACTATGCCGGATTATTGCTAACTTTGCAATATCATAGAGGACTTTGAGAATCTGCAAGTGGTATGAGCGCAATAAACGTCCTGTGCAAAATGCCCATAATGCCATAAGATATCAGTGGAGCAGATGATATTATCCACCGCAATAATGAATGTATGTAGTTGATAAACATGCAACTATATAAATGCAAACAATGATGGTGGCACCACAGAAAGAGAGTTGCAGAAATGCAGCTCTCTTTTTCGTTCCCCCTGGCCGCCTGCGACAGCCCCACGGAAGCTGACGGTTAAACCGGATCAACGGATCAGATGCAAAAGCTGGTCAGATGCAAACACCGGTTGAAGTGTTAAAAAAAGCCTGCCCAAAATGAGCAGGCTGAGAGCAGGATTGAAATCTTCACAGATGCCAAATCCTGTTTCGACAGGCTTTTAGTTCCTCTTCCGGAAACTGAGCTATCGCTTTGTCAAACTCACGGAGCATCGCGGTTTTGTCATCCGGCAATGCTCCCGTGACGGGTACCGTGTTGGAAATATGATGGCCGAGCAGATTGACGCGGATGTTAAGTCGGTCGATAAACGTGCGCATCTCAACCAGGCGCTCAATCTCCGGCTCTTCGATGTATGTCCCGTCCGCCACCTCCTGATATAATCGGGATTCAGGGAATATTGTCAGCGACACTATATTGATGATGCACGGATGCAGTTTGTTCAACACATCGGCCGTTGCTATCGCGCTTGCCTCTCCGTTGCCTTGGCCTCCGAGTCCGTTGAGGTAAAACACATTGTAGCGTATTCCGGCCTCGTCGAGTTTTGAGAGCTGTTCGAGGATGTCGGAGGCATGATAACCTTTGTTCATCCGCTCAAGGGTCGGGTCGTGGGCTGTTTCAATACCGATGTTTATGCCATCGAGTTTCAGATGACGGAGATTCCTCAGTTCCTCAATCGACTTGGGAACGATGTCTGTGACGCGGGCGAACATCCCGAATGAAACCATCCGGGGAAGATATTTTCTCAACAGCAGTGCCACATCCATGAGCTTGTTGTAACTCAATGCGAATGGGTTTGCTCCCGTGAGATAAACACGCCGGGCTCGCGGCTGCCATCTGCGGATGACCTTCAGATCTTCCTCCACCTCCGTCAGAGGCGACATGCGGAACGGCGTACCGTGGTAAAGGGTGCAAAACTTGCATTTGTGCCATGTGCAACCCGACGTGAGTTGCAGGAGCTGCGAATTGGCTTCGTATGGCGGTCGCCACACCTGCCCTGTGAAATGTAGTTCCGGGTATATCATATCTCGATTATTTTTTGTAACTTCGTGGCGCAAAATTAGGTGATTATCAGAGCTAAAGCAATAACTTACCGAAAGGTTTGACCCTTACTTAAAAGTTTGTTTTGCTCGTTATCAGCTTATTTTGCCCTGTCGAAAATGGCAAAAAAATTAGACTACGAATATTGCAAGGCGGCTCCGATGCTCGAATGGCTCGGCAACAAGTGGGCACTCGTGGTTCTCGTGAAGATCTCCGAGAGCGAGCCGGTGCGCTTTAATGAACTGTACCGAAACCTCCCGTCGATTTCTGAAAAAGTGCTCTCGCAGGTGCTCCGTCAGTTGACGACCGACGGCATAATCCACCGTGAGCTCTTCCCCGATGTCCCTCCGCGCACACAGTATTCCCTTACGGACTTCGGCAGAACACTTTTGCCACACGTTGAAGCCCTCATCAACTGGGGGCGCGATAATTTCGACACCATTATGTCTAACCGCCGCAAACAAGAATAACGATATGGAAAGGAAATTCTGTCAGAGTTGCGGAATGCCGCTCACCAGTGAAATCCTCGGCACGGATGCCGACTGCACTACCAATGAAGACTACTGCATCTACTGCTACAAGGAGGGCAAGTTCACGCAGGACATGACCATGGAGCAGATGATCGACCACTGCGCCCAATTTACGGAGGAAATCAACAGGCAATCGGGACAGAACCTGACAGAGGAACAGGCGAAAGAAATGATGCGCCGGTTCTTCCCCCATCTCAAACGCTGGAAAAAATAAACCTATGAGCAACGAGATCCTCTACATACTGCTCCCCGACTATGCGGCGCATGAAGCCGTGTATCTCTCTCAGGCCATCGCCTCCAACGAATGCGCGCTGAAGGAACATCCCAGATATGTCAACAAAGTTGTCGCCCCGACCATGGAGCCTGTCAAGTCCATAGGCGGCTTTCGGACGCTTCCAGACTATTCCTTCGCCACGATGCCCGATGATTATGCGGCATTGGTACTAATCGGCGGTTTCGGATGGACCACGCCTGTTGCCGACCGGGTCGTGCCGATAGTCACGCGGGCTATTGAAAAAGGCCGGATCGTAGGCGCAATCTGTAACGCCGCGTCCTTCATGGCCAAAGCCGGCTTTCTAAATGCCGTCAGCCACACCGGCAACGGCCTCGGCCAGTTGAAACTCTGGGAAGGCGCCAACTACACCAATCCCGACGGTTACATTCATGCGCAGGCAGTCAGCGACAGAAACATCGTGACGGCCAACGGCTCCGCAACCCTTGAATTTGCCAGAGAACTTCTTTTGCTGCTCGGGAATGACACCCCCGAGCGCATAGAGATGTACTATCAGTTCAACCGGCACGGTTTCTGCGCCCTCTTTCCCCCGGAATAGACCGCGCATGATTGTGAGCCTCACGCCGACAACGTCGATCAACTAAAAACCATTCATCATGACAATCGAAACCCCGCGGCTCATCCTCAGGCCCTGGCGCGAAACCGACGCACCGGCCCTGTTCCGTTATGCCGCCGATCCCGACATTGGCCCCGTAGCGGGCTGGACGCCCCATGCATCCCTCGAAGAGAGCCGCCAGATCATCCGCACCGTCTTTGCCGCGCCTGAAATCTATGCCGTGGTGCTGAAAGAATCAGGCGAGCCCGTGGGCAGTTGCGGAATAATGTTCGCCGACGGACTCCACTCCGCCGACATGCAACCGGGCCACGCCGAGATAGGCTACTGGATCGGCAAGCCCTACTGGGGACAAGGCCTCATTCCGGAAGCGGTCAGAGCATTGCTGGCGCGTAGCTTCAATGAGCTGAAGCTCGAGGCCGTCTGGTGTGGATACTACGACGGAAACGTCAAGTCCAGGCGCGTCATTGAAAAATGCGGATTCCGCTTCCACCACACTAACCCCGACATTGTCTCGCCTCTGGGCGACACCCGCACAGAGCATTTCTACATAATGACCTCCGAAGATTATTTCTGAGGGAGGGCGACCAGGATAAAGCGCGGCGGCCCTGCATTCACATGCCTGGCCGCCGCTTGATTATTAAACCATTTTGTTTTTCCACATCAAGTTCAAAAGGCCGCGGCACCACCGGGTCAGGGGCGCCCGCCATTGTCACCTGTGCAGATCAATATATAGAGAGATAAAGGCTCGACCCGGAGGCCGAATAAGGGAATATCTTCATTCACGAGGCCCAGCGGGCTATCTCGTCATCGCGCGCGTCCTTGATGCGCACCGTCATCGCGCTGTCGAGCAGATAGATGGCTGGCGTGGCGCGGATCACATAGATCTCCTCCGAGTCTATCCGTCCGCCGGGCGAACGCCCCACGGTCCAGTTCCGCGGCAGCGAGTCGGCGTGGGCCTTCCAGCGCCCGGGATCGGTGTCAAACGGGTCGATGGCCACAATCCTCAGCCTCCCCTCCCCTATCAGGCGGTTCAGCTTCTCCGACGACGCCAGGTAGCGCTCCGTCGCCTCGCACACGTTGCAGTTCGGATCATAGAACATGACTATCGTCTCCTCCGTCCCGGCCACGGCCTCGCGGAGCGTCATCCGGCGCCCCTCACGGTCCATAAAAGTGAAGTCCGCCGCCTTGCGCCCGACCCGGTTTTTCATCGCGTCCTCCAACAGCGAAGCATATCGCGCCTTTTCCGCTCCGTCAAGAAGCGATGACGCTCCGAACGCCCGGAGGAAGGGGATGTAAAGTTCCTCGTCGCGCATCGGAGAGTTCGGATCGCCGAGATATTTGTCAACCACGGAGACGAGAAACGCGTATGCGCTGCTGTCGGCCGAAGCGCCATGCAGCAGGGCGTCCACCCCGTTCACGCGTCCGAGACTGTCGGCCAGCGGAAGCACCGTCAGGTAGTTGGCGAAACTCTGCTCCATGAAAGCCGTGTCGAGGCTTCGGCTGCGGTCCTTCCAGTCCATAGCGTCCCAGAAATGCAACGCGAGAAACGAGGCCCGCGCACCCGGATCGGTCAGAGAGTCGGGTACCTGCGGCAACAACAGATCCGTTGCCGCTGCAACGCCCATAGGCTTTCCTGCCTCCGAACTCTTCTGATTACTGCAAGCGGCAAGACAGAGTCCCGCCACCAACAGAATGATTTTTTTACTAATACTTCTCACTTATTCTCTTTTCATTATCTGACATCACGGACGCAACGAATATAGAATGGGCCGGTACGAGTCTGATTTATCTGAAGTCTTGTCGTTGCCATCAATTTATGAGCCAAATTATCCGGCCATTTCAGAATTCCTGAGATATTAAATGGAGAAACTGTACACGATGGGACAGAATGGCTGTCATTATAAGCAGTCTCATTATAATTGGATTCGTTTATCGAATTGGGAGATTCATAAGGATTATAGAATGCTGCTTTTTGCACTTTTCCAAGTTCGGCAAATATTCCGATATTTCTCATGATTGCCAGTTCTTTTAAATTTGGAACTCTCCAATCGGCACCCAACCCACTGCATGGATTTTTGTTTATTTCCTCCCTGATATCTTCAGAGGTATAAGAATTGTTCAATAGAACATCATAGTAAAAATTTGTAGTCGCGGTTCCACTTTGTTGAGGTCTATTGTTTCTCCATACATAAGTAGAATAGCTATATTGATTTACACCTTGGGATATCTCAAATTTATAATAAATCGAATTATTTGCCAAATCATTGGCCGGGTGTACAGGCATACCGGCAGAAGTATTCCCCGATTTGAAATCAACGCGATTGTTGGTAGCCTCATAATATGACATTTCAACTATCCCGCCCCGGTATTTGTCGCCATTGCGAGGCGTGAAAGTATATGCCGGAATCGTTTTATCTACAGTATTAATTTCTGCTTTCAGATTAGTTCCCAGATTCCTTACGCATCTTATCTGCCAAGGCGCAACAGGACTGGTAACGCCCCACTGACACCACGCAGAGGTGGATAGGCCCTCCATAGCCCACAGTACACGTCCCTCACTACCGAAAAACATATATTGTCCAACCAAGTCATTCTTTCCATCTGCATAATTCCCTAAAGGATCCGCTATTTTTGTGATATTGTCATAATCCATCAAGGGATAATCAAGCGATTTGTTACCGAGAATCAGTCGGAGATATTTTCCCATAGTCGGGACATACCAGCGTATCTCCTCTCTGTCTATTACTCCGTTTCCGTTATTATCGCGATTACGGTTCATGCAGGCGTTGATTGCTTCAACGAAAGTATTTTGATATTGCTCATCGGTCAAATCACCCTTTAACTGAATATCATAATTCGTTGTTTCATTAACAAGAGTATTTCCATCATTATTTAATCCTGAGCCTGATAAAGAACCTCCCATATCTTCGAAATTCTTCAAACGCGGAAGTTTTTCCGGATTATGATTGGCCACTGTATGCGCCTCGGAATATCCGGTTCTACCCTTCTGTATTTCCTGAGGTTTTGTAGTCCAGTCGTTTTTATCCCCGTCAAGGAATGTAAACCAGTCGGAACCTTTAGAAGTGACATACTGATAGGTATTATAACGTCCATTGTTAGGATCAGAAGCGCCGGTATAGGAACGACGGAGATTGAGACCGTAGGATTCGTTGAAGCGTTCAACGCCAACGGCTGAACCGTTGACTTTTCCCTCTTCGGCGCTCTGAGAGAAGCGATCACCCTCGCGTGAATAATAGGTCATAATCGACTGCTGGACACCGGCATATTTTGAGCGGGCATAAGTGCTTTCGCCATCAGGGGATATGCTCTGAGTCACACGCAGATAGAAGCGTCGCGGATTCTGCATCACATAGCTCATCCACACGGGACGACCCGAAGACTGCTCGTTGGCATTAGCTTGTTCGTAAGCATATTCGTTTACGAAAACGGTGTACCAATGGGACGTGGAATGTCTTTTATCACCGGGTTGAATTCCCACAACTGATGCTTCAACGAGATTGAACGTCTTATCATCATCATAGGCAGAGCCATCGTTCGGCTTATACATCGCAAGGACACCCTCGCCTGTTGTAGGACGAAGTTCTATCCAATTGACATATTTCTTTTGGTCAGTAGGGATATTGCCGTCGGGATAAGTTGTTTCACGCACTACGTGTTCTATACCGTCTTCATAGGTATATATGATAAAGCCAAAACCCTTTTTCTCAACATTATCCCATTTTTTAAGATCATCATCCGTCAGATAGACATTGAAACTATGATAATGGCAATCAAGGTTGATGGTGGGATTAAGGATATCCGATACCATTCCTTCAACATCCGGTCTTGTCTCATCCGTCCATGCTTCAAGGCGAATATCTTCCAGACCATTAATGGTCATACGGTAAGTATAATTTGTATTGCGGTAACAATTGAAATCCCGAGCGTCATTTCCCATATATCCGAGATGAATATAATAGTTACCGACACCGGTTCTGTAAGCCGGTGTGCTTCCGGCTGCGCCTTCATCATCAACATTGATCTTGCCGTCATGCTCAACCGTACAGTTCAGAACCACGTATGTAGCCATATTGTTTGGTGTCCAGTTTTCTCCTGAAAGGCTTGTAAAGATTCCTGTATTCTTGACAGTATGATCAGAACCGTCATCAGCAACCTTTTTCTCTTTGCTGCGATCATTATAATCATTGCTTGTTTGGATTCCTGTATGCTTGTTTTCGGCCTGCCAGAAATCGAAGCCGAAAGATCCGGTTTTATAATCCTGTCCCAATTGTTCTTGCGAAAGATCATAGAAAGCCGTGCCGGAGAATTGAGATGGAGTAGCATAGTAATTTTTGGCGTCTTCTTCTGACGCGCTTCTGTCTCCGAAATTGGCCCCCTCGTTTTTACCATCGACTGTTACTCTGTCGGCCGAACGTTCATAGAGCCATGAATATTTAGGCACATTGACAATACGGTAACTGTTGGGGGTCACTTTCACCCCTGCTCCGGGAATGACTTGAAAATTAATATGCGACACCAGACGCCTTAAATGGATTGCACCGGTCCCTTCAATAGTGACTTTCCCGGTAGAAGAAGCAGCGATCGTATAGGACTGGAAATTTTCCGTTTGCCAATCAGACAGCGGCCGCAAAGGATTATGTGGTTTGCCGGGTGCGATATTGGTATAGGCACCTGCCATAGCCAATGGCACATCAGGAGAATAAACTTCATCATAGGTAGATGGAGAAACCACGGCTATGTTCAGAAATTTGTCCCATGTATCCGCGGCTGCGAGCAGCTCCCGGAGAGGTCTGGGCGTCATGGTCTCGTCCGTTTTGTCTATGCCCATATTGTCAACATTGGCAACCGCCACGATATAGCTGCTACCCGATTTTGTTTTCAATGTCACTTCCTCATCTGTAAACTCCGTTGAAGTTGTACCGGGTTCAAGTTGTAGCCATCCGTCCGGTTCCTCCGTAGTGCGTTGTTTGCTTGTAGCACTGTAAGTTGCAATCCAAAGATTTTCTACCCGATTCAGGTCTCCAGCTTGCATGTTTGCGCGGGACTGGACATCCATCTTGGGAAGCGAAAGCGGGACTGTCAACTCCACATCCTCCCCTTCAACCGTATAATCCAGTTCCGGAAAATCATCCTGACAGGAGACGGCGAACAGAGAAATTGCCAGCAGCAAATATCTGAATTTTGATATATTTCGATTCATTTTAATTCTATGATAAAAGCAAATAGAGAATCAATAGTTCAATTAAAACCGGGGATTTTGATTACACCTCCGTCATCCATGTCACAGACCGTCCAGTTGACAGTAAGTTCGGACCCAAGATGGATTTTAGTAATTTCAAATCTGTATATATGGTTTCGTAGCATGTATGGAAGCTCTGTCTCTGCTACCCCGTCTTTATAGGTAGCCAGTCTCATAGGCAAGACGTTCGTTCCGATTGTAACTCTTATATAAGGCATCTGTTCGGTTAACTTTATTCCGTTGTCAACATTGTGTTGCGATCCGTCAACAATGAATGACTCCGCAGCAAACTCATATATATATACCGCATATACGGGACAACCATCCTCATCTGTTCCATCAGGAACAAAATCCAGAGCTGTACCCGGTATAACCTGTGTAAACTCCGGGCTCGGATATTTTGCCGGATTCAGGTAAGCGGCTGAAACGGGAATAGTTGGAGCTATAACCTGCTGCGTTTCTGGCACCGCTACATTTCTTGTCCATTGATCCATTGAAGGAAGAATAGTGCCACTCGGATATATTCCATTTATTTCCACCTTATCTATTCTTTCCGGAAGATCATCATGTATAGCGGGATTATACTTACCTTCGATATTGATTTTATCAACTATCTCGATTTTTGCCACGGCACGCAGCATATTGAGCGGTTTTGTCCGGGCCTCTGAAATATCCACCGGATTATCTGCCGAAGAAGCCTTTAAAGCAGCTTTCGAGACACTGAATGCTCTGAGTCCCGACATAGGGATACTCTGCTGCCCCGGTATCCCCCATTGCAAAATTGAGGTCTGTGGCAAAATCGTGAATGAAGGCGAACCTGCCGCTGAACAGAGTGATTCAATGGTAGTTCCTCGTTCCAGAAGAGGAAATCCCATGCCAAGTTGGGCGCCGTTACAAAGTGCCATTATATAGAAAACGACATTATCTCCTGTAACTTCTCCAAAATAAGGATCACTGACTGTTGCGTTTACCGTATATACGGTCTCCTCGTCTGGGTCAGGTATAACTTTTGTTTCAGGAGTGAAATTCTGAAGAAATTTTCCATCCGCATCAAAGAGCAGAAAATTCAGGTCATTGATGTCTATATAATTTTCTCCGTTCTTACCATTCTGATCTCCGTCAATGTCGGCACTACGACTGAGGTCTGTGAGGCGTTCGGCTTCGCGACCTGTCATGATTGTGAAACTCAATCTGACATCAGCCGTACCAAGCCCAGGATCAGAAGTCTCCGGACAATCAGAAGCATCTTCAATGCAACTGCCCGTCATCAGACAGATCAGGACGGTCAATGCCACACGAAGGCACATAAATCTGAAACTATACGACATGGCGTTCATTATTTACAATTCTTCATCCTGCGGTGGCACAACCCGCCAATTGTTAATAAAGATTCTTGATTTCATCCATTTCATATTTCCATCAACGAAAAACACAAGAGAATAGGTATCGTTGCAGTCCAGATAGTCCTGATCGGTATCAATTCCATCATATTTTCCTTTAACTAAAAGAAGATAACGGATAAGAGGTATTGAAAAAATCGGTTCTCCGGTGTCGCTGCGGCTGACTGTCAGTTTCTGTTCCATATCAGCCATAAGGCGACCGGTTGTCAATTGCGCCATGACTCCGTTGGGGACCGTAATAGACGCACGAGATTTTGATGCACTCTCTTCATATTCAAAATCGGCAGCTATTTCTTCGACAGACCATGGATGGTAGAAGAAATGCGGCGTTCCCGTGACAATATTTGTATGGGTCAGCTCACTGTTGGATCCCTCTATTCTGAACAGGTAGTCTTTTCTGTCAACCGGATCCCCGTTTATATTCTGAAGAATCACACTTATTCGATTGGTATCTTTAGTTAGCATTATAGGATCAAGATCTATAGTGCCGTATGTATCAGGAAGTACTACATCCGTGGCGATTCCATGAAAAAGAGGAACTATGTCTTTATCTGAATAAAGGTCGGGGGAGATGCCACCCAATGTCAAAGAAGCGTTTAACGCAGTCTTCATCTCCCCGGAACCGATAGCGAAACGGATTGTCTCCGGATTGGACGTACGACCCTCGCACCAGGCTATCATATCATAGGTTCCCGGCTGCAGATCAATGTCCATGTAAAATCCGTTGTCCACGCTCAGTTCTCGGGTTTCTGTTTTTTTAAGCGCCAGATTACCTGACTTGTCATAGACATAGAGATTTACATCCGCAACCTGAGGACCGAAAGCGTCGGCACCGACTATATTACGGACATAACGGAAGCTTACTCTGTAATTTACGGAACAATCTCCCTGATCGTCATAGATAACCGAATCACAGCCTGACAGACTCAATGCGGCAATTATTGCCACAAGAAACTGCTGTTTCATTTTTCGAATGTCAAACATTTTCATATTGTAGAGAAGTTATATTTTACGGGTTATATCCTTTAAACAAGGATGTTTATATATGCTGTCGGTCAGAGACCGTTTGTTTTCAGGTCAAGAGGGAATTCCCATGGCGGGGATTCCGGTATTTTAATGTGCAGTGCGGCTGTCCGGACGCACTGAGCCGGGAGAAGAGAAAAAGACGGGCGGCGATAGAATTCTTTGCGGCAATCGCCGCCCGTCATGATCATCTTTTATTTTTTGTTAATTGTCACTACTTGTCAAAGTTCTATATCCTGCTGGTTGACAATACGCCAGTTGAGAATATTCAGAGTGTATCTGATCCAGTATGCATTGGATTCCATCGGAGTCACGATAGGAGCATCGGGGTTGAGAATACCGGAAGCGAGGCCTGATATACTTTTTATGTTCAAGTCATATACATGGTTACGTACAAGGCCGAAATCTCCGGCTGTAACCCTTTTCCAGTCTATCTTACCACCCTCGGTTCCATCGGTAGTGGGGAAGCCGGCTGTATTCTCATAGTATCCGAGATGACGGATGGGAATTGTGAAATAAGCCATACCGTTAGTATAAGCATGTGCATATCTGAGCTGTCCGGCAAGCTGGCGGTTTACATAGGAAAGAGCTGCGTCTTTGTTGTCATTGGTTATAGGTTGCCATTTGGATGAATTTTGAGGCTTGTAATAAATAACATTATTACCGGGCGCAGTCAGCTGAAGTGTTACAAGTTCTTCGGAAAGCTTGACATCTGTCAGGTCACGGATTGCCTTGGACGGATGCGCAATTTCAAATGTCACACCGGCGGGAATGTCTGCTGAAGCGTGTAGCGGAACGATATCAGTTCCATTATTATAACCGATGACATTCTGAGTAGAAAGCATTTTATTATACAAACTCGTTTCTCCGGCCGGAGTATTGGTCTGTGCAAAGAACAGACTGCCGGAATAAATATAGAAGGTCGTATTGGCATCGAGATCAGTACCATTATGTGTGACCTTATATTTGCCGACTATGACAGCTGAGGGGGCAGCAGCCTTGGGATTACGGTTTATTTCAGGATTGAAGGCATTTTCACCCATTGTGTTTTCGAGAGCATAACGTGCAGCGGATTTCCATGTAGTTGCAGCGTCAAACGCGAGAATTGGTGTACCGATTCCGGGTTTATAGCCGGTCTGTCCTATCGTTCCTGTGGGTGGGTTGGTCGTAAGCTGGTTATAGCTGTAATATTTAAGCAGGAAAGGATAATTGGGGTTCTGGTCTTTCGACACACCGGCCCCGAGCTGACATCCGTTCTCCGTCGGATGGTCGGTAACATCGGAGATGTCATCTGACACCGAAGGGAAGGTCGTTCCATAATAACCCGGGGAACAAGTCCAATATGAACGGCGGTTTTGCTCATCATTCCATGATGTCCAGGTTCCAAGCATATTATCAATATCACTTTGGCTGGGAACAGGCGCATCATCACCATCAGTTGTTGAAAAACGCTTGATGGCATACATATCGGGCGCGTCTGCGGTTATGCCCCATGCCTCCGGCACAAATGTGAGAGTATAGTCACCCTCATTACAAGTTTTGACTGCTCCGGCGGCGATTGCAAAGTTTACTTTGGCGGCATAGCGCTCTATAAAGATTTCAACCACATTTTTACCCGTGGCTTTATTTGCCTCTTCCTCGCTTGTGAACAGCTGTCCTTTCTGAATCGGCGCGCCAACTATCTTGACTCCGCTTGCACCGGAAATCTTACTCGTGCCATAATAGACGGAATTGTTCATCGCAAAATTGCCGTTATTGCACATATAAGCGCTTCTTTTCTTGTTTCTCAATCCGTTCAGGTCGGTTATTGCGGCTTTACCGGAACTTACATCATCAAACGCAACCGGATTGGCAAAGCAAACAACGTAAGCCGGCATGTTTTCGCCTTGTGTAACCTCTACCTTGACAGTCGCCGTTGCGATTTGACCGACATTGGGATAAGTTGAATTTCCGGCATTTGAATCTGTAGTAACATTAGTGATTACAGGAGTCTGATAAATCTCTTCGCCTGCGGCATTATAGAACTTGAAATACATTTCATGTATCGCATTCTCATAACCCTCACCGTCACGAAAATTATCACTTTTGTTGTCAGCTTTGCTACCGGAATGAGCGTCACGGATAGCTACTTGCATGTAGAACGTCTGATCCGTTTCTGCAACGTCGGATTCTACACCCAACTCGTCGCTGGAGCAGCTTGAGAATATCATGGCTGCTAAAGCGGGTAAATAAAATAGTTTTTTCATAAGATTAATAAAATGTTATTGATTGTTATTGACTTTCCTACGTAAATCGAGGAGTTTGGTTTAATTATTTGAGAGTGGTTTTATTATCTGAGATTTCAGGGAAGTTGCTGAAGGGTCTCGGCTGCCTGACTCACGCCCATCGACTGAGCCTTGCGGAGAAGAGTTTTGGCTGCTTCATAGTTTTTCTTGCGCACCTCGAGAGCGGCGCGGGCATAGACAGCCTCGGCAGAGTCGCCTGCCTTAGTCAGATAGCGTGTAGCGGCCTCGTTGTCGCCTCGGCGCATGGCGGCGTTGGCGGCGTTAAGGTTGGCCAGCGGGTCAGCGGGGAACATGCGGACGGCCGTCTCATAGACTTCGGTGAACTCGGGGGTGCCGGGCGCATATTCGGCGGCAAGCATGTAGAACTCGTCAAGATCGAGGTTCTGCGGACGTTCCTGAAGCACGCGGCGTATCTCGTTGACGTCGGAGTAGTGACGCAGTGTGTAGGAAATGCGGTAGTCGGTGTGACGTAGGCCGGGATAGACGTTTTCGAGAAGGAAGCGGTATTCCTCGGGATATGTGGATTTGATTCGCCATTCCTTGGCGTCGGGAGCAAGATCAGAATCTATGTCTGCGAGAATCCGGGCCTTGTGCTCGAGATTGGAGCTTTCGACGTAGCGACGGAGACCGGCCCAGTCTTCGGGATCGAATTCGGTGGTCATCACTCCGGCGGGGAAGTTGTAGAGACGATCGACGTACTCTTTTACCGAGGCTGTACGCTCGCGGGCGAGGCGCACGTTGTTGTCCCACGGACCTTCGGGCGATGCGAAGCCTTTGAGCCATACGGAGGTCACGCTGGCGTCGCGGTCGTTCTTGACGGTGTCGATCGAGGCTATGATCTTGCCGAGTTCGGCGGAGTTGGTGCGGTAGTCAGGCAGGATCTTGCTGACGTTGACGGGGAACTCGACGTAGGCCGATCCATGGATCTCGCGGGTTTTCTGCGCCTTGGGAGCGGGAACCACATAGACGAGCTCGGGGAACCAGGGGCCGTTGTAGGTGCCGAGGCGGTCGGTTTCGGAGGCGAGGAGATGGCGGCAGCAGCCGTAGTCGTCGCGACGAACAACGAGGTCGGCGCCGTTCATCCACTCCTTATAAGGTATTACCTGCGAGTAATCGAATTCGGCGGGAGCCTGCGAAGCCTTGAAGAAGGTTTCGGAGGGGCCGGATATCATGTTGTTGCCGGAGGAGCGCTGATACTGGTAGTAGCGGGTGCGGCCATAGACGCCTACGGCCGGAAGGGCCACGGAGTCGGAGCCGTTGACAAGGACGGGAGTGAGAAGCACTGCCTGGTTTGCCTTTACGTCAAGTTCCTTAAGGCCGAGAAGCATGTCGATTTTCATATAGTCGCCCGACTGCTCCATCTGCATTTTCGAGGCAGGGACGCCGGGTGCGGCGAAGGAGGCGGCAGAGGCAGACTGGCCGGCGCAGGCCATGGCCACGCCGCAGAGAAGTATGGTTGCTGTTCTCTTTTTCATAGTCAGAAAGATTTAAAATACATAAACCATGTTGATGGCGGCCTTTGTGGGCCCCACATAGTTGTGGACGCGGTCGGATTCCACTTTTCGTCCGCAGCCGGCACACTCGAAGCGGTCGTAGCGGGTGTAGGCCCAGCCGAAACCGATCTCAGCCTCGATATTCCAGTGCTTTCCGAGAATCCACGAATATCCGTAGGAGATTCCGGCTCCGGCAAACCATCCCTGGAAGCGGGAGTCCTTCAGGCGGCGGAAGTCGGTGTTGAGGAACTTGACGTGGCCGTCCCAACCACCTATATTATACTGTCCGCCGTGGAGGTGCATGCCTACGAAATGACCGGCCATGCGGTCGCAGAACCAGTAACGGACGCCGGGCTGCACATACCAGTGCTTCCACTTGCGGTCGTGGCTCAGGTTCCAGGCATTGAAACTTGCGGGGACGTCGAGGGACCATTTCGGGGCGATCCCAAGTTCAATTCCGAGATTCGGGTTCAGCAAAGCATCGCCTATAAGATTGGTTTTCAATGCAACCTTCTGCCCCACAGCCGCCGACGACAGCGACAGGGCGATGCATAACATCACAAATTTTATAGATTTCATCTATAATTACTATATTGGTTTAATTATTTGAGGTTTAATTATTTTCCTTTGTGTATCCGGCTCAAAAGCCGCATAAGGTAAAGCACGGCACCTCCGGTTCAGACGTTCAGATTACAAACGTAAACCGGAAATTTCCGCAATGCAAAGATAATACAAGAGGAGGTGTTTACCGCCCCCCCCCGTTAATTTTTGTTAATTTTTCCAAGTTTTTTTGAACCGTTAAATTTGGTCGCCTTTTCGGCGAATTTTTTCGACAGAATTCACAATTGTAAACTTAAAAAGAGTGACTTCTGACTTGTCAGACAAGTCGGACAGGTCAGACCCGGTCAGACCAAATCGATGTGGTTGGCTGTGATCTCTTCGCCGAGAAAAATCCGGGCGAGGCGACTGAAAGACTCGGGGTTCTCTGTTGTCAGACAGGTGGTTGAACCTCCGCGGGTGCATCGACGCTCCATCTCGGGGTGTCGGACGAAATAATCGGCAAGCGAATCGGCCACAATCTCGCCCTGGGTGACCACACGGGCTCCCTCGGGGACGTAGCAGCGTATCTTGTCGTATAGCAAAGGATAATGTGTGCAGGCGAGAAGCACGGTGTCAATGTCGGAATTCTTCGCGAACAGCGCATCAACATATTTTTTGACGAAATAATCGGCTCCGGGAGCGGCTGACTCTTCATTCTCGACAAGAGGAACCAGCATGGGACACTCCTGGGAAACGGTTGTGAACGAGGGATAGAGCTTGCCTATCTCCATGTCGTAGGAACGCGAACGGACGGTTCCGTTGGTGCCCATGACCCCAACTACGCCTGTGGAACTCATCTCTCCGACCTTCTCGACCGTGGGGCGGATCACGCCGAGAACGCGGCGCGTGGGATCGATCAGCGGCAGATCGTTGCGCTGGATCGAACGGAGGGCCTTGGCCGACGCGGTGTTGCATGCGAGAATCACGAGCGGGCATCCCCGGGCGAAAAGATAGCGCACGGCCTCGAGCGTGAAGCGATAGACCACATCGAAAGAGCGCGGACCGTAGGGGGCGCGGGCATTGTCGCCGAGATAGAGATAGTCGTAGAGAGGGAGGCGTTCGCGGATGCGGCGGAGAATGGACAGGCCCCCGTAGCCGGAGTCAAACACTCCGATGGGGCCGGAAAAAGATAACTTTGCTTCCTCGGATGGTTCCATGGGAGCAAAGTTATGAATTATGGACGGGGATTGCAAATTTTTTTATTTACGCGGGTCGAAGCCCTGAGCCCGGAGAGCGTCGAGCATGTTGTAGTTCATGGCCTCGACATAGTAGGAGATTATGTGCGTGGCCCAGTCGTTGGTTGTTTTCGAACCGGTACGCACGGCGTTGTAAGCCGTCACTTCGGCGTCATATTTCTCCAGCGCGTTCACGAGGGGAAGATCGTCGCTGTATTTATTATTGTGGACCATCGCCTCGCGCGGCTGCTTCGGTTTCAGGTCGGGCATTTCGCGAGGAACACCTATCGCGAGTCCGCAGACGAGATACACTCCCTGAGGCAACCGCAAAAGCGAGGAAATTTCGGCAGGAGCGGCCGTGCGGGCATAGCCTATGCAACACGTGCCGAGTCCGAGGGCTCCGGCGGCCGTTACCGCGCTCATCATGGCGAGGGCCGCATCGACAGTGCCGACGATTAGCCCGTCGGCCGTGGATGTGAACGGGGGCATGGCGACATCCTTCACTCCCGACATCAGGGTAATCTTGTGGAAGTCGGCGCAGAAAGCAAGGAAACGAGAGCATGTCTTTATCTGTTTCTGGCCCGTCAGCTCATAAAGTTTCAGCTTGAGCTCCTGGTCATCAATGTCGATAACCGAAAACTGCTGGCCGTTATAGCTCGTCGGGGTGTTTCTGATGGCTTCGAAAATGAAGTCCATCTGTTCCTGTGTGACCGGCTCACGCTCGTAGCGCCTGATACTGCGGCGCTCCATCATTGTCTCTTTTACGCTTTTCATAGTAATTCAGTCTGATAAAACGAAAGACAGCTGCAAAAGCCTCGGGTGCCGTCACAGCTGTCGTTAAAAAAGTCGGAATCAATAGTTCTGAGGCTTGATTTCGAAATAAGCCTGGGGATGTGAGCAGACGGGACAGATCGCCGGCGCCTTTTTGCCGATAACGATGTGGCCGCAGTTCATGCACTGCCAGATTGTGTCCTGATCGCGGGAGAAGACAAGACCGCCTTCAATGTTGGCTATCAGTTTGCGGTAGCGTTCCTCATGTTCTTTCTCGATCTTTCCAACCATCTCGAAGAGAGCGGCGATTCTGGTGAAACCTTCCTCGCGGGCATCCTCGGCCATGCGGGCATACATATCGGTCCATTCGAAATGTTCGCCGCCGGCGGCATCTTCGAGATTGACGAGCGTTTCAGGCACGTCGCCTCCGTGGAGAGTCTTGAACCACAGCTTGGCGTGGGCCATTTCATTATGGGCTGTCTCCTCGAAAATCTGTGCTATCTGCTCGTAACCGTCCTTGCGGGCTTTCTTTGCATAGAAAGTATATTTATTACGGGCCATTGATTCACCGGCAAATGCCTCCTGGAGGTTCTGCTCGGTCTTTGTTCCTTTAAGATCTTTCATTGTTCTGTCTTTTGGTTATGAATTGGATAAAAAAGGTGACATCCGTCACTGCAAGTCCGCAGAAATTATTCGGATGTCACCTGAGATGGCATATTTATTTCTTGAAGAAACGTTTGTAGAGGCCCTGGAATCCCTGACCGTGACGCGCTTCATCCTTGGCCATTTCATGAACGGTGTCATGGATAGCGTCGAGATTGAGTTCTTTGGCACGACGTGCAATGCGCATCTTGTCTTCGTTTGCGCCTGCTTCGGCAGCCATGCGCTTTTCGAGATTGGTCTTGGTGTCCCATACACATTCGCCAAGAAGCTCGGCAAATTTCGAAGCATGTTCGGCCTCTTCAAAAGCGTAGCGCTTGAATGCCTCGGCGATTTCGGGATATCCCTCGCGGTCAGCCTGACGCGACATTGCGAGATACATGCCCACCTCGGTGCATTCGCCGTTGAAATGAGCTGTCAGATCAGCTTTCATCTGATCGTCGGTATCTTTAGCAACACCTATTTCGTGTTCGGTTATGAATTTGAGCTCGGCACCTTCTTCATCGGTGATTTCCTTGAATTTGCTTTTGGGAGCGCCGCAAAGAGGGCATTTTTCAGGAGCTTCGTCACCTTCGTGAACGTAACCGCATACTGTGCAGATAAATTTCTTTTTCATGTTGTCAGATAAATTTACGAATTAAATATTAGTTATTGTTGAGGTTTTGAATCAATCACTTTCATGTTGCACTCACGGCATACGCCGTAGAAACTTACGCGCATCGAATCTATATTATAACCTTCGGGGAGGGCAGGAAGTTCAGTCGGAGGCAAATCAAAAATCCTTCCGCACTTCCGACAAACGAAATGGGAGTGGGGATTCGTCTCGGCATCAAGCCTCATCCCTTCGGCATCGACCGCGAAAGCGTTGATGCAACCGCTGTCGGCAAGAAGACGCGCCGTATTATATACGGTGGTGCGCGACAGAGTAGGATAATCAGGCAAGAGCGCTGAATAGACATCATCAACCGTCGGGTGACAGCGGTTCTCGACGAGATACTTCGCAACAGCTATGCGCTGAACCGAAGGGCGGACTCCCGCTCTCATCAGAAATGTCTTTATGTCACCTGGGCAATTCATGTTTCTATGACTCTTTTGAAATCATTACAAAATTACAATTAAATCATATTCAAACAAAACATTTAACACATTTTAATTCGAGATTATCCCTTAAAGGAAGTTATTGGCAGAAAATGGAATAAAAGCAGAATAAAATGGTGAAATTTCGTATTTTTGCATCAATGAATGAATCTATATTGCATAAAGGTATAGTTGTGTCGGCTTCAAGTAAACAGCTGACTGTCGATGTGGTTTCCGACAATAATGATTGTCAGGGATGTGGCATCGCTCCGCTCTGCAATATAAAATCAGGCAACCGCCTGACGTTGCCACTCGGCAACGCGTCATCGACATTCCGCTCGGGACAGCGGGTCATCCTCAGGACTTCCGGGAAATCAGCCCTGAAATCCGCCACCGTTCTGTTCATATTGCCGACCATTCTCATCATTTCGACAACTGTCGCCATGTCGCTGGCCCGGGTTGCTGAAGAAACCGCCGCTATAACGGCGCTGGTTGTCGGCGCGATATATTTCACCTTGTTATATGTGATGAAAAAACTGACAGCCTCCGCCGTCAGATGGATTGTCGAACCGGCTGAAAAATAATCGGACTATGATACTTTACATCCAACAGATACTGTTTCCGGCAGTGGCTCTCGGAGTGATCGGAGCCATCGCCGCCGCGCTGCTCTGCATCGTTGTCAGACGGTTTGCGGTCAAAGAGGATGAACGCGTTGAGCAAGTCGAGGCATTGCTTCCGGGAGCCAACTGCGGCGCCTGCGGATTTCTCGGATGTCATGATTTCGCACTGCAGTGCGTGCGCCTGGGAGGGCCTGAAGGAATTTCCTGTCCCGGCGCCGGACCCGACGGGATGGCGGCCATAGCCGCGCTTTTCGGCATGACGGGAGGAACTGCTTCGAAAAACGTCGCAGTCCTCAGATGCAACGGGACCTGCGCATCGCGTCATCCCCTCTCCATTTATTCCGGACCGCAGGGATGTAACATGGAAAGCATGATTGTATCAGGCCCGCTGACATGTGCCTTCGGATGCATTCAGTATGGCGACTGCGTGAAAGCATGCCCTTTTGAGGCTATGAAAATGGATCCGGTCACCAATTTGCCGGAGATAGACGAAAACAAATGTACCGGCTGCGGAATCTGCGCCGGTACATGTCCGCGGAATCTTCTGACTATACAGCCGTCCGGCCCGAAAGGTCGCAGGGTCTGGGTGGCCTGTTCCAACCGTCACCGCGGGACGATTGCACGAAAAGAATGCGACTCAGCATGCATAGGGTGTGGAAAATGCGAGCGTGTCTGTCCTTTCGGGGCGGTCAGCATAACCGACAATGTCGCAACTATAGATCCGGCCCTCTGCCGTCTCTGCCGAAAATGCGTGGCCGTCTGCCCGACCGGGGCTATCCATACCGCAAATTTTCCATCTGCACAAACCATTAAACCGGAAGCATCATGAAACTGCTGACTTTTCATCCGGGCGGCATACGGTTACCGGAATCAAAACTCTCGGCACGATCACCCATCATCTATCTGGAGTTGCCGGAAAAGGTAACCATCACACATTCCCAGCATAAAGGCGCGCCGGCAAAAGCTGTTGTCAAGCCGGGCGATGAAGTGAAGCGTTTTCAGCTCATTGCCGAGGCAAGCACCCGCTTCTCCGCCAATATCCACACACCCATCTCGGGGATAGTCAAAAGCGTCGGGAAAACAAGAGGAGCTTTCGGTTACGATGTCGAGACAATAACTATCGAAGCATCTGAAGAACAACATCGCCGCGACTTGGAGGCGTCGCCGCGCCGCATACGCGATGACGCAGCGATCGCCGCGCTTACGCCCGCACAGATTTGCGGAATAGCCCGCGAAAACGGCCTCGTCGGCATGGGCGGAGCGACATTCCCTACCGACATAAAGCTTGACATCCCCGCCGACAAGAAGGTTGACGTGCTGATTGTCAACGGCGCCGAATGCGAGCCTTATCTCACCTCCGACCACGCTCTGATGCTTGCAGAACCCGAAGCGATTCTTAACGGAGTGGAACTCGCCCGGAGAGCCTGCGGGGCAAAACGCGCCATAATAGGAATCGAAGCAAACAAAAAAGACGCGATAGAAAAGTTGGAGAAACGCATTTCGCCTGGCAGCCCGGTGGAAATCCTCACCTTGCACGAACGGTATCCCCAAGGCGGTGAAAAGCAGCTGATCAATGCCCTGACCGGCCGCCATGTCCGTTCCGGAGCACTCCCGGTCGATGCGGGCGCGGTGGTCATGAACGTAGCGACGGCCCATGCGTTATGGCGCGCGGCAGCTTTCGCCGAACCGCTCGTCGCACGTATCGTGACAGTCACAGGGCCGTCAGTAAAAACTCCCGCGAACTATCACGCATGCATAGGCTACGACATTGCTTCGTTGCTTGATAAAAGCGGGGCCGAAATCGAGCAGGGAGCAAAACTTATTCTCGGAGGTCCGATGATGGGAAGAGCCGTAATAGGCGCAGATATTCCAGTCGAAAAAGGCACCTCCGGCATTCTTCTCCTTCCTCCGGAGCAAGCAGCGCGGAGAACTCCTGACCCTTGCGTGCGATGCGCCAGATGCGTTGAAGTATGTCCGATGGGGCTCGAGCCCTATCTTCTTGCCACACTTTCAAGATTCGGCAAGGCGGAAGAAGCTGAGCACCAGTCGATGAACGACTGCATCGAATGCGGATGCTGCAGCTATATCTGCCCTTCCGCCCGGCCCATCCTCGATTTTATACGTGTCGGAAAAAATATGCGGCGAAAGAGCCGAAACAAATCCAAACAATAAACACAGACTACGATATGAGCGAATTATTAGTAGTTACAGGATCTCCCCATATCCACACCCGCGACACCACGGAGCGCGCCTTCTGGCGCGTGACGGCTGCACTGCTGCCTGCATTCGCCTGTGCTCTCTATGCATTCGGAATAGGGGCGCTGATAGTGACAGCGCTTGCCGCCACGGGATGCGTGGTTACGGAATTTATCATCGCGCGCTATCTTATGGGGCGTCAGGCGCCGTTCGTCTCTATGTCGGCACTGCTGACCGGCATCCTCCTCGCATTCAATCTGCCTTCCAATCTTCCGGCATGGATAGTCCTCATAGGATCGGCAGTGGCTATCGGCATAGGTAAAATGGCATTCGGAGGCCTCGGATGCAATATATTCAACCCTGCGCTTGTGGGACGCGTGTTTCTCCTGCTGTCCTTTCCGCAACAGATGACATCGTGGCCCCTGCCGATCGTCAACCGGGTCAGATATGCCGACGCCGTTACAGGCGCGACATCTCTCTCAGAGACCGGAGAAGGAGCTTCACGCGCCATGGACTGGGCCGGTGAACTTATGGGCGCCACAGGAGGTTCCATAGGCGAAATCAGCGCCATAGCCCTGATAATAGGGGGCATCTATCTGATCCTCTCCAAGACGATCACGTGGCATATCCCCGTCTCAATTCTCGCTGCGGTAGCCGTCATGTCGCTCTGCATAGGATCAAACCCGGCTGTCGAGATTCTTGAGGGAGGTCTGCTGCTTGGCGCGATATTCATGGCTACCGACTACGTCACATCGCCGATGAGCCACAAAGGAATGATTTTCTACGGCATTATGATCGGAGCGATAACTGTCATCATTCGCCACTGGGGTGCATATCCTGAAGGCGTTTCATTCGCCATACTTCTCATGAACGGCGCCACTCCCCTCATAAACAGATATATGAAACCTAAAAAGACAGGAGAACGCCGGCCATGACAAAAGATAGGAAATCCTCATCCATGACAAGAATGATGACTGTCCTGACAGTCGTCTGCTTTCTGAGCGGCATCATTCTCGCGGCTTTCCATTCGCTGACAGCCAAACCTATAGCTGACGCCATGCAACGGGCCAGAGTCGATGCGATAACAATGATTCTGCCCGAATTCAACAATAATCCTCTCGAACAGCAGAAGGAAATTTCATTGCCGGGCCAATCTCGCCCCTTCAATGTATATCCGGCCTACGAAAACGGCAGATTTACGGGAGCGGCGGTGGAAAGTTACAGTATGGACGGCTTTTCCGGAGAGATTACCGTGATCTACGGATTTGATGCCGATGGAAATGTCAGCGGATATCATGTTATGTCACACGCCGAGACTCCCGGTCTTGGGGCGAAAATGGAAGAATGGTTCCGGATGGACGAAGGCCACAGATCAGTCATTGGACTTAACCCTTCCACGTCAGATATGACTGTAAGCAAAGACGGAGGCGACATCGACGGCATCACTGCGGCTACCATATCCTCCCGGGCATTTTTAAAGGCCCTATCGACAGCCTTCGAAGCTTTCGAATTATACAGAAAACAAGAAAATATCCAAGGACAATGAAATTTCTCGATATAATCTACAACGGTCTGGTCCGGGAAAATCCGACATTCGTCCTGATGCTCGGAATGTGTCCGACCCTCGGGACCACAGGCAGCGCAATGACAGGAATGTCAATGGGGCTCACGACTATGGGTGTGCTTATTTGCAGCAACATGTCGGTGTCGGCCATCAAGTCCGTCGTTCCGGCTGCCGTGAGAATTCCGGTCTATATAGTGCTGATCGCTACTTTTGTCAGCGTTCTCCAGATGCTCCTGGCGGCTTATCTCCCTTCCCTGAACGCCACGCTGGGCATATTCATTCCACTTATTGTGGTGAACTGTATCCTGCTGGGACGCGCCGAAGCTTTTGCATCGCGTCACGGCATTATCGATTCCGCCGCCGACGGGATAGGCATAGGTCTCGGCTTTACCGTGGCATTGACGCTGATAGGCTCTGTCCGCGAACTTCTCGGTACAGGGCGCCTGTTCGGAGCCGAAATATATCCTGAGAGCTACGGATCGCTACTTTTCATCCTCGCACCGGGAGCATTCATTGTTCTCGGACTGCTTATGGCTCTCTTCAACCGATTCAAGAACCGTTAACGTCAATGACCGATGCTTCAATACCTGTCGATAATAATCACGGCGATCTTCGTCAATAACATTGTTTTCTCCCAGTTTCTCGGAATCTGTCCGTTTCTGGGCGTCTCCAAGAAAATTTCTTCAGCTTCGGGGATGGGTGCGGCAGTGGCGTTCGTCATGGTCATAGCCACGCTTGTCACCTGGCTTCTGCAGCGATATCTGCTTATCCCCTTCGACATGGTCTATCTTCAGACCATAGTCTTCATTCTGGTCATAGCGGCTCTCGTGCAGGTCCTCGAGATTGTAATGAAAAAGGTTGCGCCCGCTCTCTATCAGGCTTTGGGTGTTTTTCTGCCCCTTATCACCACCAACTGCGCGGTTCTCGGAGTGGCGATCATGGCCACACAGAAAGATTTCAGTCTGGCTATGTCACTTGTATATGCCGCCGCCACAGCGGCCGGATTCGCGCTCGCTCTCGTTCTCTTTGCCGGCATTCGCGAACAGCTCGAGCTGACCGACGTTCCAAAACCGATGCAAGGAGCTCCGGTGGCATTGATATGCGCGGGACTCCTTGCAATGGCATTTATGGGATTCTCAGGAATTAGCTTCTGAGGAACATACCTTTAGAGTATATAAGTTTTTTATTCCATGAACATCTTGACCCGGTTCCACCGGCCGTCAAGAGCGTCAGGCACACAATCTTTTTCCTCAGGCTGTTTCATATCGGCAAACTGGCTCTGGCTCCAGATGAACGGAAGCTGATTGACATGGGCCGTTCCGAATTTCATCCAGAACGAAGTCTTCTTTCCGTCGATCGACGGCTTACGGCTCAGATTGTCAAGTGTCTCCCTGATCAGCTCGCGCGAGAATGCCTTGGCATCAACCGACCCGTCGGGACGCACGCGCGGCATCTCCGTGGTTCCGTAACCCAGATCCCAGCGGCCATAGACCGAAAGCGGTTCCCGATCCTCGGTGTAAGTGATCAGATTCTTGGCAGACTCTATGTCAGTGACAGTGTCGATACGTGACCAGAGCTGATTTCGCCTCATCGGTCGTAGATTCATACTCTCCAGCTCATAGCCAACCCACCACGATACAGGCTGGTTTACTCCGAAAATATGGCTCGGGGTAATCAGGTGATGGTCATAATCCAAATGATTGGGAACGTATCCCGTGGAATCCGTCATCTTGACCTCCTTACCGTCACACTGGAAAAGGACGAAACGGTTGTAACTCATATCAAGCAGCCCGATCTCGCCGGTATTGGCATCGATTATATGGTAGCCGTTAAGATATGTGCCGGTATTGTCCAGCTTGCAGTATTCGTAAAATTCAGGGATGGTGCGTGCGAACTGTTCAGCAGCCGCCGAACGGTAGGTCAGCCAGACTCCGACTATTTTTGTCTTGTCATAGAGATCGACATGGGTCGTTTCATTGAATCCTATCCCGTTTCCGTTGAAACCGAAATCCGTATTTGATCCGAACTGGCCCGGACAGTTGGCGTTCTGCGTCACAAAATCCTCACCTATGCAATATGTGACCGCGCATGACTGAGCCCAGAAGCAGCACCACGAGTTATGAGTCCAGAACACATTGCCGTCAGGCATCATCTTCGTGAACGACGTACAATGGTCAGGACGGTCCTTCGAACTGCTCTTATGCGCGGTGCCGTAGCCCATCACGAGGCCCAGTTTGTCGCCCAGACAATCAAAGAGGTCATATTGCGAGTTGATGAAGACAACGTCGAGAAATGTCAGTGGGGTTTCGTCATATCCCAGGGTGCTCTGCTCCGCCGACATCGAAGCAAGCGAGAGATCGGAGAAATCCACGTTTTTGCGAGGATCGGCACCCACGGCCCCTTCATATATTCCGAGCTGACGGAACATCAGACGGATTATCTTCTGTACCTTCTCGTCATCCTTGCGTTGCATCGCCCAGTCATAGAGGTAATTGTAGTTCTCTACGACTACCTGGGCCGAAACCGTGAGGTAGTCAGGTTTCACCTCGATTGACAACGCGTTCTGCGGGGTTGCGCCTATCAGGAAGTTACGCCATGAGTTGTTTCTTGTGGCGAGAATAGTTTCGCCTGTCTGGACCTTTCCCTGCACATATCCTGCGTTGTATTCATTCTGATAGATGCTTACATCGGGATTCTGGGCATAGATGGCATAATTCCAGTTGTTGTCCACACACTGCGCGAATCCGCATGTATATTCGTCGAGCACAAACTGGGTTGCCTCCGTATTTTTGAATTCAGGTTTATATGTAGCCATAATTAATCTGTTTTAGCAAGTTATTCCATAAACATTTTCACTTTGTTCCAGGCTCCGTCAATGGCGTCGGGGATACAGTCCTCCTCTTCAGGCAACTTGAATTTGGCCCAGCGGCTTTCGCTCCAGATAAAAGGCGATCCGTCGATATAAGGACTGCCGTATTTCATCCAGAATGAAGTTTTTTCTCCGTTGATCGAAGGCTTCATGCTCAGACCGGCCAGAACCGCCTTGATCTCTTCGGTTCCGAAGACCTTGGCGTCGATCGATCCGTGAGGCTGGTAACGAAGGAATTCCGACGTACCCATGTTCTTGTCCCAGCGGCCTGCGATAGAAATCGGTTCCAGGCTTTCATTATATGTGATCAAAGCCTTTGCGCTTTCAATGTCATGGACATTCGGGATATTGCGCCAAAGCTGATAGCGGCGTTTGGGCGCGCCGTCAATGGTCTGAAGTTCACGCCAGATACGTTTGTAGCTCGGGATATTGCAGCCCAAAACGTGGTCTTCAGTGACCATATGGTGGTCCCAGTCGAGGAAACATGGTTCATATCCGGTGGAATCGCTAACTGTCAGTTTCTGTCCGTCGCTCTTGAACAGGGCGAAACGCGAATAGCTCATGTCTATCATTCCGAATTCACCCTTATACGCATCCACGAGCATATAGGCATTCAGGTATGTGCCGGTATTGTCGATTTTGCAATACTCATAGAACTCGTCAATGGACTTTGCGAAATGCTCGGCTGCTGCGGCACGCCAGGTAAGCCATATTCCGAGAGTCTTTGATTCGTTGTAGAAATAAGTCTCTGTCGTCTCGTTGAAACCGATTCCGTGACCGTTGAAACCGAAATCCGTATTAGACCCGAACTGACCGGGACAGAACGTGTTCTGTGTGAGAAAATCGGAGCCTATGACATAAGTGATTGCACATGACTGGGCGAAGAGGCAACACCAGCTTGTATGGGCCCAGTAGATCTCACCGTTGTCCATTTTCTTGACAAATCCTGAACAACGGCCCGGTTTGAGCCGGTCCTTGGGGCCGTTGAGCTTGTCAAGTTTCTTGGCCTCGTCATCTTTCTCAACCTGATTGAACGCGACTCCAATCTCTTTTGCGGCCGCATCCCACAGGTCCATCTGTCCGTTAATGAAATAGATGTCGATGAATGTCAGCGGTTCGTCGCCGGAATGCATTTTGGAGTCCTCGGGGTCCATGTTCTCGAGTTTAAGATTCTCGAAAGTGACGTTTTGCAGTGGCTCTTTGTCGGCGGCGCCATGATAGATGCCGAGCATTCTGAACATCAGACGGATGATGTTGCGAGTCTTTTCGTCGTGCTGATTCTTTTCAGCCCACTCCGTCAGATACCGGTAATTGTCGTTCAAAGTCTTTACGGCTGCTTCCACGGCTCCCTCGGGAGGCGTGACTGAATCGGCGCCGGGGCCTTCGTCAATGACATACCAGCGCCAGGTGTTGTTACGTGTCGCCTTTATCACATGGTTTGTCTGGACTTTTCCCTGCACGTATCCGGCATTGTATTCATTCTGATAGATGCTCACCGATGGATCCTGGGCATAGACCGCATAGTTCCAGTTGTTGTCGATACACTGCGCGAATCCCCGGGTATAATCATTCAGCACGAATTCCCTGGGTGCTGTATTTTTAAAATTCGGTTTATACATAATTATTTAGAGTTAATGAAATTGTGTTTCTATGATAGTCTCATTTATTTGTCGAATCCTGCTGTGTTTTGGCGGGAGCGGCAGGCTGGGAAGGCTTGGGAGACTGCGCGGGTCTGACCTCTGACTCGACAGTGGCGTCAAGCGCATCGGCTGCTTTGGCTGCCGCTGCCGCTGCGTAACGCGCATCTTCCGACGCTGTCTCGGCCGCTTTGGCTGCTGTCTGTGCCGCCTCGTCGGCTGCTCTGGCCGCGCTTACGGCATTTTTGGCCGCGATGCCAACCATTTCATCATCACTGACCTTCTTGAATGGAACATCAGCGGGAATCGGGTTTGCTGAAGGCGCTGTCGTGGCTGTCGGACCGGCTGCCGGAGTCGCTACCTTAACCGTCTCGGCCTCATGTTTCTCACTGCGTGCACTGACGATTATCTTACGTATGATCACCACGGCAAGAGAAATGAAAGTGATCCACATGCAGACTTTGAAAGCGACGATCGGGTGCGTGGATGTTGAAGTGCCAAGGACTTTCGCTATGGCGTCTATGATAAACGGAGCCACTACATTGCCTATAGAGTCCATGGATGCGAACCAGGCCAGTGTAAGTGTCAAGGCCACACGGGTGGAGGCTACCGACAGGCGGTCATAGTAGTAAGGCTGGGCGATTCCGTAGAAATATGATGCTATCAGAATGCCTATGCCGACTATGACGGCTGCATCAGAAACGACCATCAGCAAAAAGCCTATGGCAATAAGAGCCATTACAACGACAGCCACCTTATTCTTCAGGATGCGCAGACACCAGTTGAGCGTGAATCCCGACGCCATTATGCCAAGGAACAGAATAGAGGTCAGATTGCCTGCTGTCGATGAATTGGTGTAGCGGAACGGTATGTAAAGGCTGATTGCAGCTATCACAAGAGTGATTACGAAATAATAGATACAGTAGCGCACAAGCATAGGCATGTTGACCTGCTGCGAGAACTTGTAATGCACTTTGGGCACACCGACTTTCGACGCGTCACTGCTTCGGATATCCTGTGGCTCCTTGATATATTTCTTGAAGCGGGCTGCGAAAAAGAGCGGTATGAAAGGAAGCAGGTAGATCAGGAACGGAAGTCTCCACCAGATCTTGGCCATGTAACCGGTAGCGATCACGGAAATCATCAGAACTCCATTGAGCACTGCCGAAGTGTATCCGTACTGTTCCGTACGCTTCGATCCTCCGAAAAGGTCGGCAATGAAAGCCGTTGACAGCGGAGACACAATGCCTGCGGCAATACCTATAAGGAAGCTTAAAAGAATAAGAGTGATCATGTTTGGAGCTATGAAGAACAGGGCGCCTCCGATTCCGTAGAGAAGACATGTCCAGTTCAAGAGCTTCATATTGTTGAACTTAGTACCAATCCAACCGCCGATAAAGACGAACGGAATTGCTGCTATGTTCGGTCCGAGGGTCAGGAACTGAGTCTCGAGCTGACTGGTTCCAGGGAAAATCTTCTGCAGGTCACCCATGATGGGAGAGATGGCAAGACCGGGAATAGAAGTGATGATGAAAATCACATAGAGATTGAAAACGGCCCATAGTGGCAACGTGCCGTTGCCGTAGCCTGATTTAATGCCTCTCATAGCTTTATATATTAATATTTTACACTCAGATATTTAGAACGTGAATGCCAGCTGGGTCTGAATTCGGCTGTCGTTGGCCCCACCCTTGTTCCATGTCACACGGCGTCCATAGAGATACTCTATGCCGACCTGAAGATAGGAAGTTATATTATAGAAACAGTTGACCGCACCATAAAGGGCATACTTGTAATTCTGGCTTTCGGGAAGTGCGTTGCAATAATCCCTGACATCCCATATACGCGACTCCGAGAACATTGCATTGAACTGCAGCTTGGAAGTCGGATTGATGCTTACGCCTATATTGGCACCCATCATCGGAGAAGCCTTCATTTTTCCAGGCGTCTCATCATCGGGCACGAAAGATATAGGCTTGCCCGCTATATCCTGAAGATAAGCGCCTATGCCTTTGCCGTAGGCGAACTGATAATAGAATATGACAGGCTTTACGGGCTGAATGTTGCCCGAGAGCATTGCGCCCCAGCCCATGACTCCTCGACGTTTGCCGGCCACAAGATCCCGGTAGGCATAATGGCGGAGCAGACCTGAAAGACGTACACGGTTCCACTGAGACCATGAATATTCTACCCATGCCGGAATATCGGGAAACATTTCCTCCGCATTGTCGTTCAGCACCTGCTGGCCGTCGAATTTAGGATGGTCCTTGCCACGATAATAACCGTTGGAGGTATAATATGACGGCATATCCACGGCGGCTGCAAACCGGAAACCGTTATAGGATTTGGAGGTATAGCCGATTTCATACGCCACAGTCGATACGCATCCTGACGGGCCTTCCGGGTCTATTGTCGGCGGCTGGCAGGCGTAACCGTCTTGGAAAAGAGTCAGTTTCATACCGGCCGTGAAGTTGCGCCATGACAGATAGGCTCTCTGAAGCACGAGCTTTGAGTCTATGCCGTTTGTTCCGGCTTTGACATAACCGGTGATCTGGTTTGGAGTATTGGCGAAGCCCACTACCTGCAGATCGAGGAAACCGTTGAGAGGATTGATGTAGTAATCACCCTTGTGTCCTTGCGTGGCCGGAACAGGAATAGCCGATGTCACAAAGCTGATGCCGGCATCGTCCTGTTTATAAAGGTTGTTGCCTATATCCCAGCCCAAGATGGGATTTACCTCACCACCTATAGTCATCACAAAATTGCTGTTGGCTGTCTTGATTACAAAAGAAGGTGCTTTGTCGCGACCGGGTTCTTCGGCCCGCGCCGATTTCAGGATTGCCTTATCCTGTTGAGTCGCGCGTCTTAACTGTATGGGGTTGCTTTCGTCAGAGCCTTCGGGAATACTGTCTTCACCCATAGCCGGCAATACGCATGTCAGAAGCAGCGCCGCGGGAATCAGTTTAATAGGAATCATTTTATTATCAGTTTAAATTCTTTAATTTTAGTTATTTTGGATTCCGAAAAATGTCCGTAATAGCTCCTTATCATCAATGTATAATCAACAAACCGAAACTTATTTGGTTCGGGATCTTCCTTAAAAAAGCAAAAAACTCCTTATCACCCTTCTCGTGAAACATTTTCCCTCTGCCCGGCGTTTATTCTACGATTCCCTACAATTACCGCAATTAGCACATTATTAATGTTAACTATCCCGATTTAGCAATCTATCAACATCGCTTTTCTATGAAATACGTTGAAACCGGCTACGGAAAAATTCCGTACATCTCACTGCTGGCGATTCTTTCAATATCGCTCGTAGTCAACCTGCCGGGGCTTGCCATATCTCCGATCATGGGAAAACTCAATCAGGTTTTCAAGGATGTGACAGAACTTGAGATACAGCTTCTCACCGTTCTGCCGAATCTTGTCACCATTCCATTCATCCTTTGTTCGGGAAAGATATGCACTCCGAAAAACCAGATGATGATTCTCGGCATAGGTCTGGGAATCTATACTGTTACTGGCATTCTCTACTTTTTCGCCACATCCATGATACAGCTGATCCTTCTCAGCTGTCTGCTCGGCGTGGGATGCGGACTTGTGATCCCTCTCGCCGCCAGTCTTATTTCTCAGCATTTCGTCGGCAAGGCACGAACCCGTCAGCTCGGAATGAAATCAAGCCTTTCCAATTTCTCGGTCATTTTCGCCACTCTTTTCGTTGGCTGGATGGCTGCGATAAACTGGCATCTCGCTTTTATCGTCTATATGCTGCCGATTATTCCGCTTGTTCTTATTCCGTTTATGACGGATTCTTATATCGACTCCCACAAAAAACTTCGGCCCAGCCCTCCGTTTGAGCCGAAATCGGAACCGGAAAAACCGTCGGATGACGACATCAGGAAAGCCGTCACCACGAAAAAACCCGCTTCCGTCAACTTCCACTTCCAGGGATCACGTAGCCTCATTCTGCTTTTCGGAGTCATGGCCGTATATTTTGTGATGACCTACGCAACGGAAGCCGTTTCCTACTATCTGCCTTTTGACATGGAACATTACGGACTGAATACCGGCGAAGTCGGAGTTGCCACAGCCATGTTCTTCGCTGCCGCAACAGTCGCAGGCTTTTTCCTTACAAAATTCATAGCCTTCTTCAAAGGGAGCACCATGCAGGTGGCCATAATGCTCTGTATTATCGGCCTGTTCGTAACCGGACTGTTCCACCACTCCCTCTCATATATTCTCGGAGTATTCATAATGGGTCTCGGCTACGGCATAGTGCAACCCATTATCTATGACAAGACATCATATATCGCCCCGACAGCGGCAAAATCGACCGAGTATTTCGCATATCTTCTCACATGCAACTACATCGGCATATCCTGCGTTCCGTTCATTGTAAGCGCGATGAAACGGCTCTTCGACGCCCAGTCCGATCCCGGGTTCTCATTCATCCTCAACGGATCCGTCTGCATACTCATGCTGATCGTAGCGGTGATCAAACGCAAATCATTCGTGTTCGAAGCCGATGCAAGTTTCTATGAACATCCCGCTTCAACTTCCGTCTCACAGAAATAAACCTCTCTGACCCTACACCATGGATAGAAACGGGGCCTGTTCTTCGAAGAAACAGGCCCCGTGGTATTATGATCCGGAACGGATTATTATTTACCTCCAACCTGTTTGAGGTCCGAGGATTTCAACGGCTTCTTGACAGGCTCCAGTCCGCGATTGCGCAGAAGTGCGTCAACGCTCGGACGGTGTCCGCGGAATTTCACATAGAGGTCCATCGGATCGACACTTCCGCCTGACTCGAGCACGGTTTCCTTGAAACGTTTGGCGGTTGCAGGATCGAAAATGCCTTTTTCCTTGAACAGTTCGAAACCGTCGGTGTCAAGCACCTCGGCCCACAGATAGGTATAGTAGCCTGAAGAATAGCCGTCGGAGCCGAAGACATGACGGAAATACGGGCTGCGGTAACGGAACTGCACGGTTTCAGGCATAGCGAGGGTCTTGGCTACATCTGCCTCGAAAGCTGACACATCGATGTCTCCTTCCGGATTAAGCTTGCCATACTGCAGGTCAAGAAGAGCCGCGCCGACAAGCTCCGTCGTCGTGAAGCCCTGATTATGGGTGGAGGATTCCTGAAGTTTCTTTACGAGAGCGTCAGGTATCACCTCTCCGGTCTTGTAGTGGCGGGCGTAGGTTTTCAGAAGTTCGGGTTCAAGAGCCCAGTGCTCGTGAATCTGTGAGGGAAGTTCAACGAAATCGCGGTCAACGTTCGTTCCTGCCTGACTGCGGAGCGATGCCTGTGTCAGCATTCCGTGAAGGCCGTGGCCGAACTCATGGAACATTGTTTCGACTTCGTCAAGCGTGAGAAGAGCGGGAGTGTCGCCAGTAGGTTTGGAAAAGTTTCCGACGTTGAATACAATGGGGCGTTGCGTTTTTCCGTCGGGATCTTTGAACGCACCCTGGAATTCGCTCATCCATGCGCCCTGACGCTTGGAGGCGCGGGGGAAATAATCGGTCATGAACACAGCGACGTGGTTACCCTTAAGGTCCGTCACGTCATAGACCGTCACTTCCGGATTGTATTTGGGAGCGTCAGGCATTTCGGTGAATTTTATGCCGTAGAGGCGTTCTGCCATTGAGAAAATACCTTTGCGCACGTTGTCAAGTGAAAAATATGAACGGACTTCGCCTTCGTCAAGATCATACTTGTCCTTGCGCACCTTCTCGGCATAGTAATAGTAATCCCAGGGCTCAATCTTTATCTTGTCGCCGTTTCTGTCGGCGAGAGCCTGCATCTCCTTGACTTCCTCGGCCACGCGGTTGATTGCCGGAGTCCATATTTCAAGCAGCAGATCCTCGGCGGCCTCTGTGGTCTTGGCCATCACGTTATCGGTAGAATAAGAGGCAAAATCCTTAAATCCGAGAAGTTTGGCCTTCTGAGTCCTCTCCTGGAGAATACGGTTGATGACAGGGCGGTTGTCGTTCTTGCCCGAAGATGCCAGATTGATATAGCCTTCATACATCTGACGGCGCAGATCGCGGTTGTCGGCATACTGCAGAAGCGGCAGGCGGCTCGGAGCATGAAGGGTGAAGAGCCACTGGCCTTCCTTTCCTGCGGCTTTTGCGGCGTCGGCAGCCTGGGCGATATTGGCTTCGGGCAGACCGGCAAGTTTAGCCCGGTCTGTGACAAACAGCTGGAAAGCGTTGGTATCGTCGAGCAGATTCTTATTGAATTTCAGATAGAGGTCGGTCAGGTTGGTGTTTATAGCCTTCAGCTTCTCCTTGTCGCTGTCGGAGAGAAGAGCGCCATTGCGGGTGAAATTCTTGTAGAGCTGTTCAACCGCACGCATCTGGGGAGCCGTCAGATTCAACGACTTCCTGCGGTCATAGACCGACTTGACCCTCTTGAAAAGGCCCGGATTCATCATGACCTCGTCGTTGCACTGCGAGTACATCGGATAGGCTTTCTCGGAAATAGCCACCATTTCAGGACACGACTCCGTCTCGTCAAGCGCTGAAAAAACAGACATTACCCGATTGAGCAGCAGCCCTGATTTTTCCATGGCGAGAATAGTGTTGTTGAAATCGGGTTTGGCCGGATTGCTGACAATTGCGTCTATCTCTTTTTTGTACTCCTTTATGCCCTGCTCTATCGCGGGGAGATAATCGCCATACTGTATTTTCTCGAAGGGAGGAATATTGTAGGGCGTGTTGTAGGGCTCCAGAAACGGATTAGTTCTGGTAGCCGCCGTGGCTGCGTGAGATGCTATGGGAAGCACCAGAGAGGCAGCGATTGTGAGAATGGGTTTAAACATTTTGCACTATTGTTTATTTATGGTTGATTATTTCGAAATATGCTATGAGAGGATAATGGTCGCTCGACGTATTGTGACCGGCCCACACCCTCAGAGGCTTCAGATCTCCCCGGTAGAGTATATGGTCTATGCGGAAAAAGAAACGGTCGGCATGATACGTTATGGCAGGTCCGTTTCCGGCATCGCGATATGCGTCTTTCAGATCCTTGCCCTGGATGACTCGCTGGGCGTAACAGCCGGGAATATCATTGAAGTCGCCGCACACCATCACCGTCCCGCGTTCCCGCTCTATCACTTCACGGATAAATTCGGCCTGGCGTGCGCGCTCCCTGAAGGCGGCCGTCAGTTTGCCTACGAGCGAAGTCCTTATCCGGCGGAGATTCTCCGGTGGATCGGCATTGGTCAGGTCGTGATAGAGAGCTTTGTCGTCAGGCGTCAGCCCGAGAGACTGAAGATGAAGATTAAAAATGACAAGGGGAAAATCAGGAAGTGAGATTTCGTAACGGTTTATGTCATAGCGCCACTGGTCAGGATGCCTGATGAGACTCGCATTCATCGGAAAGCGTGACAGTATGCCCATTCCGCGGGAATCCACATAGCGGTAGGGATACCTTTCGAACAGTTCGTTGTGCTGTTCCGCCGAGATATTCTTCCCGTCAGGCGAAAGTATCGGGTTGCCTTCCTGACACACAAGTATGTCTGGAGCTTCTTCCAGCACGTATCCTACGGTTGGATTACCCTCCGTCAGGCTGCAGAAACCTTTCGAGAAATCGTCGAGATTCAGCATGTTGTATGTCATGATCTTGACCACATTTTCGCGTTGTTTCTCTATCGAGCGCACCGATGGACGGAAAGGATGCAACGGACAGAATGTGAATATCGGGCCCGCACACACGAGAAGCGCGGCGGCCGCCACTATCGCCGATTTCCTGAACCAGACCAGATCTATCGCCAGCACTATAAGCTGCATGACTATAAAAAACGGGATCAGCATTGCCGCCAGAGCCCCGGCGGAGCTTTTCAGCGGATTCATCATTCCCCCGTAGGCCGAAAATATGAGCGCTGCCGAAAGTCCGAGAGTGACTGTCAGTGCAAGCAGACGCAAGGTCCGGTTTTTTATCTGGCGGGGAAAGTTCATTGGCGGGGAGAGTTCAGGAATCGGTGTTTTTCAATCTTTGGCTGAGATTGAACAGAGTCTGCCGTTCGTCGGAGTCAAGGGAGTTGAATCCCGAACGGCGTATCTTGTCAAGAAGCATGTCAAGCGTTTCCGTGTCACTCATGACAACGGCCTCGGCACCCGTTTTCGCCGCCGGAACGAAAGGACGCGGAACATAGACGCGACGGCGACGGCGCAGCCTGACCATGAGACCGCAGCCCACCCCCGCGAGCGCGCCGCCGAGGTGAGCGGCGTCTGTCCCGGCATTATAGCCTGAAAACAGAAGGACGGAAATGAATATCATGATGGCCGTGACCCATTTCAGCCTGACCGATCCGAGAAAAATGAGACCTATCCTCCGGTCCGGTTCTATAACGGCTATGGCCGTCGCGACTGAGATCACCGCTGCCGAAGAGCCGGCAAGTCCGGCAGACGGAGCGAAAGATGCCGTGAAAGCGCAACAGATGAGATAGGCTGCGGCTCCGGCAAGACCGCCCGCACCATAGAACGCGATCATCCGGCGGTTGCCCAGGGTCAGCTGGACGAGAATACCGAACCACGCGAGCCAAAGCATGTTGAACATCAGATGAAGCGGCTCATACTGCGTGAACATATAGGTCACTGCGGTCCACGGCTTCGCAAGGATATCGCCGACACTATGGGGAAGACTGACAGCGCTGACCGCGGCATCGCCCCATCCGTCATGTCCCGTCACGACACCTGCCGCCGCGATGACTCTCAGAATGAGAAACATCAGCCCGTTCAGCGCCAGAAGCCATGTCAGGGCCGAACGGCGCGAGAATGCCGAGGAGGGATTAATAGTAGAAACCATTGATTATCCCTTTCTTCTTCCAATAGATGATTATCAGGAAACCTATGAGCATACCGCCGAGATGGGCGAAATGAGCCACTCCGTCCTGCGCCGAGCTGAGACCTATGAGCAACTCGAGGACCACGAAACCTGTCACCATCCACTTGGCCTTCACCGGAACCGGAATAAACATCAGATACATCGGACGGTTGGGGAAAATCATCCCGAACGCGAGCAGAATGCCGTAGATGGCGCCCGAAGCGCCTACGGTAGTGAACACGTCGAAATTCTGCTTCAGTATCTGAGGCTCCGCGGCAAGCCACTGCCTGATCTCCTCTACCTGGACATGATTCATTCTTGCCAGCTCCTTTGCTATCATGTCTGGCAGCGTCAGAGCCCAGACGCCTTCCTGAATCACAGCCGCGCCCAATCCGCATGTTATGTAGAAGAGCAGGAAACGTTTCGAGCCCAGAACCCGCTCCAGCACGACACCAAACATGAACAGAGTGAACATGTTGAACAGTATGTGGGAAAACGAGGAGGTGGAATGCATGAACATGTAGCTGAACAGCTGCAGGAAATTGAAATCCGGAGCCTCCACGAAATGGAGCGCGCCATACTTCATCACGTCTATGCCGAGACGTCCCGGAAGGATCATCATGGCAAGCCACACGAGAAAATTGATTATGATAAGGTTCTTCGTCACCGGTGGAAGTGACCTGATTATGTTCTGAAATTGACTCATTTTCGATTCAGGAATATTCGATTCGACATAACGACAGGAGACATACGCAATCCCCGGTTACAAAATTACAAAAAAGTAATAAAAGCTACAATTCCGGCCTGAAAGAGCCGATAGATTTAATTTTTTGTCATTTTTTTTAATTTTTATTGTGTCCCTTAAATTTTATTTCTATATTTGTGGCTGATACAGGAAAACAATCTCAAATCCTTAATTATGAACAAGACAGAGCTTATCAACGCGATTGCTGAAAAAGCAAATCTCTCCAAGGTACAGGCTAAAGCCGCCCTTGACGCAACAGTTAACACCATCAGCGAACAGCTTGCTAAAGGCGACAAAGTAGCCCTTATCGGCTTCGGCACATTCGGCGTTGCTGAAAAAACCGCACGCAAAGGCATCAACCCCCGCACAAAGGAAGTCATCGAGATTCCCGCGCGCAAATCGGTTAAATTCAAGGCCGGCGCAGAACTTAACGACGTCGTGAAATAACGCCGATCCTTTATTAACACGCAAATTACAGCTTTCAAAAACAAACATTCATATTTCCGGCGCTTTCCGGGTCTCCCCCGGGAAGCGCTTTATTTTCTAAAAAAACTATCTCATGATTCGCAGATTGCATATTCTTATAATCTTATCGTTAATCGCTTCCGTTTGTGCCGCTGCTTCGCCCCAGAAGAGGAGAAGAACATCAACCTCCGGAGCCATTACGCCCCGTATTGAAACCACGGAAGTAGGCAAAGTAAAGATCTATCAGAAAAAACGAGGTAAAACCTCCGTTGACATCCGTATCCCTATTGCTTATCCGGAATTTGGGATATTAGCCGAACAATACGTAGGAAGAGACTTTGAACTTGATGATGACGGAGTGCCTTCGATACCACAATCAATCAAAATGTTCCTCAGAAATGCTACGGAGGAGGGATCCGGAATTTCCGTTTCTCCTTTTGCCAATTCCGATCAATACCTCCAGTTACGGCTTTCAAGATTTGAAAATGGCGGCAACAGCGGACACCTTGAAAATGAATTCAAAATTATAGACAGGCAGACGAAAAAACCGCTTTTCATCTATGATATAATAGAATCGGAAAGCGACTGGCACTTTAAGTCCGAACAATTGCTTGACGCAATAAATTTGGTAATTAAATCGCTCAGAAATCAATATGAGGGTCTGGAGACACTGAAAGACACCGATGATTTCAATTACTATTCCATGAATTTCTGGCTTGACAGCGACGGCATCTGTTTCTGGTTTGGCAGATGCGGGATAGCGCCGTGTGCTTATGGCTCACTCGTCATAAAAGTACCATACGAGAATTTAAAATCCATAATAAAGCCCGAAGTTTATAAGAAATTAATCAATCAGACGAACTTCAAACACCTCCCTCTTGTCAAATTCGCCGAATGCTGGGATGACGAAGTATTCACTCCGCTCAATCAATAAGACATGATTGGCAACCTGTGGAACAAATGACATGCAATGTTTTGATAAAAAATTGCTGCTGTAATTGCTTATACCAAAAATATTCGCGAACTTTGCACGAAAATGTGAGCATTTGGTCTCACATAAACCCGTTAACAGACTTATCTTAAAAATTTTAACAACTTACTCCACATAGCATGAAGAAAAGTCCACTTCAAATCGCTCGCTCCAGCTACCAGCCCAAGCTTCCCGTGACGCTCACCGGCTCTGTTGTAGCTGTAGAAGGCAAGCCGACTCAGTCAGTAGCCGATCAGGAAGAAATCCAGAAACTCTTCCCCAACACCTACGGCCTTCCTGAAATCCACTTCGAAAAGAACTCCAAAACCGTTGTTGGCAAGCCCATCAATGTCGGTGTAATCCTCTCCGGAGGTCAGGCCCCAGGCGGTCACAACGTGATCAGCGGTCTCTTCGACGGAATCAAGAAAATAAACAAGGACAGCAAGCTTTACGGTTTCCTCATGGGCCCCGGCGGTCTTGTTGACCACAATTATGTAGAACTCACAGCCGACGTAATCGACGAATACCGCAACACCGGCGGTTTCGACATCATCGGTTCCGGACGCACCAAACTCGAAACCAAAGAGCAGTTCGACAAAGGTCTTGAAATCCTCAAGCAGCTCGGAATCACAGCTCTCGTTATCATAGGCGGCGACGACTCAAACACAAACGCCGCCGTGCTTGCCGAATACTACAAGGAAATCGGCGCCGGCGTTCAGGTTATCGGCGCTCCCAAGACTATCGACGGCGACCTCAAGAACGAAGTGGTTGAAGCTTCTTTCGGTTTCGACACCGCCACCAAAGTATATTCGGAACTTATCGGCAACATTCAGCGCGACTGCAAGTCAGCCAAGAAATACTGGCACTTCATCAAGCTCATGGGCCGTTCAGCCTCACACATCGCTCTCGAATGCGCGCTCCAGACTCAGCCCAACGTCTGCATCATCTCCGAGGAAGTCGAGGAAAAGAACCAGACTCTCCAGGATGTCGTAAACTACATCGCTGACGTCGTGGCCGCTCGTGCTGCCAATGGCGACAACTACGGAACCGTTCTTATCCCCGAAGGGCTTATCGAGTTCATCCCCGCAATGAAGAACCTCATCGCCGAACTCAACGATCTTCTCGCCAAGAACCCCGACTTCGCTCAGAAGACATGGGCCCAGCAGCGCCAGTTCGTACTCGACAACCTCTGCGACAAGAACGCGAAAGTATATGCATCGCTTCCCGACGGCGTGGCCCGTCAGCTCAGCCTTGACCGCGACCCCCACGGAAACGTGCAGGTTTCTCTCATCGAAACCGAGAAACTTCTCTCGGAAATGGTTGCAAACCGTCTCAAAGAGATGGCCAAGGAAGGAAAATACAACGGCAAATTCTCTCCCCTCCACCACTTCTTCGGCTACGAAGGACGTTGCGCCGCCCCCTCTAACTTTGACGCCGACTACTGCTACGCTCTCGGATATAACGCCGCGAACCTCATCAACGCAGGTGTTACCGGTTATATCTCTTCGCTCCGCAATCTGACCAAGCCCTCAGTTCAGTGGCTTGCAGGCGGTGTGCCCATCTCCATGATGTTCAACATGGAACGCCGCAACGGCAAACTGAAACCCGTTATTCAGAAAGCGCTCGTTCGTCTTGACGGCAAACCCTTCCAGCGCTTCGCCGCAAAACGCGACCAGTGGGCCCGCAACACCGAGTACGTTTATCCCGGCCCCATCCAGTATTTCGGTCCGGCCGAAGTATGCGACCAGTGCACCGCAACTCTCCGCTACGAACATCTCGACAAGTAAATAATTCCCTCTTTTTTACAGCTTGCAATTGAGGCTGCGGATTTCGGTCCGCAGCCTCTCTTTTTCCCATCCTCCTGTAGGGATATGCTTCCAAAAAAATGTCCCCGTCCGACCCGTCTGACTCTGTCCGACCCCGTCCGAAATGTCTGACTCTGTATGACCCCATCCGACTCCGTCTGACTTGTCCGAAATGTCTGACCCGGCCAATCCGACCAATTCGGCTAATCGGTCTAATCCTCTCTCGCTTTGCAATGTCAAAGGAACCAACACCAATCATTCCAAATTTAGCTCTCCTTGCGTTGGGAAAACAGCATAAAAAAGTGCCCCGCATCATCACTGACACGGGACACCAACAGATTGATCTTATCGTATTTAAAACGTTACTGCGACTTCACTATTGAAGTTTTTATAATTCTTAAAGTACGTGTTTGATCTTGACGTAGAGAGTTCCTGAGAGGACACCCCAACGATGGCTTACCTGAACAGGGATCTGGAGGTAGCAGTCGTTCTGGAGCGGAGCACCTTCGTTCTTGAATGTAAGCTTGGTAGTGTTGGCATCAACATTAGCTGACATGTGGAGCGAAGCGAGGCTGCGCGGGTTAGCACCCTGTACGTTATCAGTGATCATGATTGTACGGTTACCAATGTTACCGAACTTAACTGTACCTACTTCGTAGTAGTTCCAGAGGTTCTTCGGCATGCCGGTAGTATTGGCTACAGTCTGATTGTATGCATCCTTCAGAGAGAAGAGGGCCATAAGGCTCGGGATCTCCTGGATAGATGAGTTGTCAGAAAGTTCCTTGCTGTTGTCAAGAACAGGATCCTTGAGCGGTTTAACGATCTGGAGGTAGCTTGTACCGAAGGTTACAGTGTTTGCGGCAAGACCGTTCAGACGAGCTTTCCAAGTTACAGTCAGCTTAGTGGCTGCTTCTACGAGAGCGATACCATCTGCATTGTGAGGTATAGCAACCATCGTCTCGGTGAGATCTTCTGACCATGAATCGTCAAGCCAAAGACCTTCGGTGTTTGCGGGATTGCCATTCACCTTGAGCTGCATTGTAGCTACATCGCTGCCAGTACCGGTCAGGTTGAAGCTCCATTCACCACAGGGAAGAAGACCCTTAACGAGAGGATTGCTGCGACCCTGAAGGATATTTGTGTTGTAGTTAGCAACACTTACACCCTGAGTTCCGTAAGGTATAGGATAGAGAAGCATAGTCTCGTCAACCCACTTGGTAGCATCGGTAGCGCCGAGTGTCGGAGATGCGATGTTGTTGGTGATATTGACGTTGAAGGTTATCACTACATCGGGGTTGAGACCCTTAGGATCAGTGTAAGTCAGAGTTACGACGTATGCTTTAGTCTTGGTCTGAGCAAGAGCACCGATTTCAGCGTTTGTCAGAGTGAACGACATAACCGGAGTAGCCTGGTCATTGTCACCGAGTTCAACGTAGTCAGTGATATTGTTAACGAGAGTTGTGTTCTTAACGCCGTCAACAGTTACTACCTTCTCTGAAGCGTGCTTGCCATAGATAGCGAGGAAGTCATGCTTGGAGATACCGTTGGTCGGATATTTGCTCAATGCATTGTCCATCATCTGCTGCCAGGTAACAGTAAATACATAAGAATCCTTGCAGCTGAGGTTTTCATTGAAGGTTGCCACGGTGAAAGGCAGCGGAGTCATCTTCTCCTTGGTGTACTGGATCTTCACGTAACGTGAGTCAACAACGGTGTTGTTCTTGGTGTCAACGAGAAGGATATGGATGATAGGCTCTTTACCTATGCTTGCCTGGTTGTCGCCTGCACCGGTCGGAACGATCGGAGTGAGAGTAGTGCCGTCGAGTTTAGCGAATGCCTGCTGGTTGGTCTTATCCTCTGTGTTAGGCTCATATTTGCCTTTGGCAATAGAGAAGACAACATCAAATCCGTAGCTCTTAAGTTTCTCAAGAGTCATAGGAGTATGAGTTCCGGCAGCATTGGGATCACGGTCAGCAACAAATGCGCAACCCTGAACGAGTTCATTGAGATCGAGCTGATCCTTATAGCAGAGCTTGTAACCTACCATCTGACCTACAGTCGAGTTGTAGATAGTGGTTGAGTCTGCGAAGTGAGAACCTGCAGCTTCCAGTACTTTGGGAGTAGCGAAGAGTTCGGGCTGGAAGTAAGTTTCCTCTACGCGGGTATATTCTGAATATACGAAAGCTGCGCCTTCGTTAGTGAACAGATGTTTCTTTGCGATAGGCACGCGAAGTGAAACAGTGTAGATTCTGTTGTCATTGAAATTCAGAGAACCTGAGTTGCTTACGGGCTTGGTGAGGTTTACGGTAAGAATGCCGTTAGCGTCAACTTTACCTGAACCGGGAACGTAAGCCACAACATCGTTGACAGCTTCGTCAGCACGCGAAACAGCGATCTTTGAAACGAATCCGAGTTCGTCCATAACAACATCTTCAGCACCTACATTACCGGGGTTGAGACGATACTGTGCGGTGGTTTCGCCATTGTGGATGGCATATACCTTGCTGTTGGCAGTTACCTTCCATTCACCGTCAACGAGCTGGAGGCTGTTGTACTTCGCTGACTCGAAAGCGATGGTAGGTATGCCGCCTACATAGAGGTCAGGAATAAGAGTAACCGAAGTCAGACGCTGAGCGATAACGCCGGCGATGGTGTTGACACCTGCGGGAAGGCTATCGTTGATTGCCTGGCTGAGTTTTTCAAGAGCCTCAATTGATTTTTCAGCAGCTTCTACACGAGTAGTAAGACTTTCTATGTTAGCTTTAGCATCCTTTACATCCTGAATGAGAGCAGGATATGCTGCGAGCTGATCGAGCAGAGTAGTATATTTTTCAAATGCCTTAAGCTGAACCTGGATAGCTTCAACTGCCTGAATAGCCTTATCGATCTGATCGGCATCAAGTCCTGAAAGTTTCGATTCGACACCTTCCAGACGGCTCAGGATTGCATTGAACTGCTCCTGATTCTTTGCGTCGGCAGCCTGAAGCTGAGCGGCGATTTCTGCGAGAGCCTCTGCTTTGGCTTCGGCAGCGGCAGCTTTGGCCTCATTTGCGATAGCCATGGCTTTCTGAGCCTCTTCTGTGGCCTTATCGCCTTTTTCAGCAGCTTCCTGAGCAGCCTTGGCAGAAGCATCAGCGGCGGCCTTGGCGGCATCAGCTATCGCCTTGTTGGAGTCGATAGCAGCCTGAATAGTCTTCAGCTGATTCTGAAGATCATCAGTGGTTCCATTGATTTCGGTGATGTCATCGTCGTAATCCTTACATGAAGTAAAGGATAAAGGCATTGACAACGCCATCGTGGAAAGCAACGCAACAGAGAGAAAAGTTTTTTTCATAATGTTACTGTTTGTTATTAATTGGTGTTTGTCTATTGATTTTCAATACTTTTTCCACAGCTGACAGATTTTATGCAGCCCTCTCCGATCGAAAGAAAAGCTGCTTAAATCCTGTATTTTTACATCTGTAGAGGGTCAAAATTCTTTTTCGTAGGCTTTTACTGGAAATGTTTGATTTTTGCTATATTTGTTTAGAATTTTATTTATCACCCTGCAAATTTCACACATTTTTTTGATTTTACCAAACATTTGCGTGATTATTTTAATTTTTTATGTCTATTAACGACCGTATTTTACAGATTTCTAAACGAGAGGGCCTGAGCATTGCAGCATTTGCCCGAAAAATACAGATTGCAGACCAAACAGTTAGGTCAGTGTGTGTGTTACAGCGAAACAAACCGGGTTATGAATTTCTTGCAAATCTTGTCCGCGCATTTGAGTGGCTAAACCCCACATGGCTTCTTACCGGAGATGGAGATATGATTATTGAAAGCAACAGAGGAGAAATAGACTGCGGCAAAGACCAGAATCTTAAGCAGTTGATAGACTATCTTAGAGAGAGAGACGACAAAATAGAAAAGCTTATTGAGGAGAAAACAACTTGGAAAATCCTATATGAACAGATCTTATCAAATAAGAATATCATAATAGAAAAGACCGGCAGTTGATTGCCGGTCTTAAACTTAACGTCAGACTATATTATTTACTAATAAATATCAATAAGGTGTAGGTGTCAGCGCTGGATCGCTTCGAAGAGAGTGGCGTGACCCTTGAGTGAAATGCGAACGGCCTTCGGCGCAAGAGGGACGCTGGCATAGTCCGTCGTCACATCCATTGTCGAAACCTGACGGCCCTTCTCATCATACTGTGTCACTGTCACAGCTCCCATCAGGTTATCCATGAGCAGAATCAGGACATTGTCACCCTGAACGCGGTCAAATGAAATCTCTCCTGCGAGTTCCGACGAAGTGGTCGGATTCTCGTCGAAAGCCTTGAGAACAGCATCGACATCCTTGGCTTCGATATTGAGGCCGATGCGTGCGGCAGTCAGAGGATTGACGTGGAACGTACGGACGGACGACCATGAGCTGCGCTTGGAATCAAGACGGCGCATGCGGACGTAGCGGGCATTGACGGGCTCGCCTTTCCACTGGAATTCGTAAGTTTTCTTCAGCTCGTTGCTGAGGGGATGCCAGTCCTTGCCGTCGGCGGAATATTCGATGATCATATTGTCGAAATAGTCACCGTCGTCAACCGAATTGCGACCCTGAAGGATATCCACCTGATCGATGGGACGCACCGTCAGCAGATCTATGCCGAACCATGTGCCCTCGCGCTGGGCCTCGCTGGAGTGATAGAATGTTGAAGGATCGTTATCAAGCATCGGGGCGATGTCCTTGGCGCTCTTGTGGGAGAAGGTTCCTGCTCCGCGATACATCGTAGGCACCTTTCCGCTCACTTTCTGATAGAAATCCTTGACCATGCCGTCCATGGCGTTGAGATAGAACGGATGGAGTTTCATTGTGCCTATCTTATGCTCGTTATAGCCTTTTATGTCCTCGGGGGTCATCACGTTTTCGACATATCGGGTCCAGAACACGGAGTCGTTTCCGCTTTCGAAAGTCTTGATCAGATCGAGGGTCGCAAGGCCTCGCTTGCCCACTTTTGTAAACTGTGTGAGCCAGGGCTGGAGTTCTTTCAGCAGACCGGGATTGGTAGATCCTTTCTGGATCTCACCCTCGACCTTGACCACTTTCTCGAATTCCTTCTTCAGCTCTGCAAACTGCTGAGGAGTGTAATGGTTATAAGGGAAAATAACCGTCTCCCACGACTCATCGCGGCGGTAACCGGTCTCGGTGTCGGCCGAATGGATGGCGAATGTGCGGTATGCTTCAGGAGCGCCGGGCATGATTTCCACGAGACCGCGCTCCCAGTTGTCTAGAGGATTGTAGGCGGGAGTGTTCCAGGAATAGTCGGCAACACCGTAGAGAGCGAGTTTCGACGCTTCGCCATGTTCCATGGGATTGCTGATGAAACCGGCTACCTGATCGGCCGTCAGATTGGTGTCGAGACCATAGACGGGGCCTTGGAGGATAATGGGGCGCACATAATCGGTCACGGGATAGTTCCACCAGTAGAGCGCCGGGCGTTTGATGCGGGTATTGATAAACTCAAGTGTCTCCGGGGTCAGGTCGCTGCACACGACTGCTCCGGTCCAGAACACTTCAACATCGGGATTCAGTTCGCGGCCATAGATCGCAAGCTGGCCGTTTTCGCCGGGACCCGCCCAGAGCTGGGAGTAGTCGGTGGGACACACGATGAGATTGTTGACATCGCCTTTGGCTTTCACGAAATCATTGGTCAGATCGTTGAGCAGTTTTGCCTGCATGTGGGAATCGGTTCCCTTTCCTTCGATATCGTCGAAGAAGATCGCGAACGAACGGATTCCGAGATCATACATCATGTTGAACTTGTTGACAAGCGAGTCATAGTCGGCCTTGTCCCAGCGGATATCTTTTCCCGGATGGATCGCCCAGATGAAATTGACATGATTCTTCTTGGCGCGGTCCACGAGTTCCTTGATGTTTTTCGCCTCCTGCTCGGGATAAGGCTGACGCCAGTAGGGAGAGCTGTGATAGGGATCGTCCTTGGGGCCGTAGAGATATTCGTTCAGCTTGTTCTGTCCGTAAAAATCGAGCAGCGACATGCGTACCTGATGGCTCCAGGGAGTTCCGTAGAAGCCCTCAACGACACCGCGATATTTCATCGAAGGATAATCGTTGATGACCATCATGGGAAGATCACCGCCCTTGCATGCCGGGCTTGCCAGAATCTGGCGAAGAGTCTGGAGTCCGTAGAAAGCTCCGCGCTCGTTATAGCCGGTAATGACAATTTTCTTGGGGCCGATATCAAGAAGATATGCTCCGTCAACAGCCTTTACTCCGGCCTTTTTGGCGGCTTTGGCGCCGAAATCGATATCAACCTCGATGCCCCCGACACCCTGACGAAGGAATCCGAGATCATCGGCAAACGCCTTTTTCTTGTCCTTGATGCGGAAACCTCCGCTGATGTTCAGCATTCCGGTGTTCGGACGGCTCACGCTCTGCGGAGTTGGATTGATAATGATTCCGTGATGGTCAAGTTTCTTACCCGGGACAGCATTGTAATGCTTCACTTCACCGCGCTGGGAGCTGAAATCGAATTCATCGTCCTGCGCCATTGCTGACGGCGCTCCGAGTGTCATGGCTCCCAATAGCGACGCCGCACAAAACAGTTTGATTTTCTTTGTCATATATCTATTAATTATCAGATTATTATTTCTTTTATTCATTTTACCTCTCCGCCGTAACCGAAGGTCTGTTCCGCAAAGATGACCTTGAGTTTTTCCTGATTCCCCTCGTAGGGATGCAGCGACCTGTCGGCCTCGGGCAACAAGCCCCAGACTGCTTTCACCGAATTGTCCTCGATTGCCACCAACGCATAGCGCCCGTTTCCGAGATCTATGAGAGTTGCGCCTGAATTGGAGGCGGCAACCTTACCGAATGCGCTGAAATGCTCTGTCAGGGCGCCATACAGCCGCCGCAATTTGCCTCGGAGCTTGCCATAGTTATTGAACATTACCGTAAAACGTGACGGCGTTTCGTCGGTGAACTCATATTCCGTAAGCGTTCCCGGCCCGTTCGCTTTCGGGAAAGTGCCCCATAGATAGTCGATAATTCTGCCGGGAGTGAAAACGGGATGGCTTAAAGCCGCGGGGAAATTGACCGTGACAGCAACCATCTCGCCTTCGACCGTAGGGAAAAAATTGATTTCATCAGTGTTGCCATAATTCGCGGCCACGGGAGGGGCGATAAAGTCCAGCTCTTCAGCCTGCCGATCAAGAAGGTCTTTTGCGGACGATCCGAATGTCATGCCGAATGTCCCGACAGGACTCATTCCTGTCCCACGTATCAGACGGTCGATGTCGATGTAATCCGATGTCAGGAAAGAAGAGGGTTCCTCTGTCGAATAAAAGACATCCTCTATTTCCGGAAGATCGCTGCGCATCTCGCCCTCGGGATCCATTATCACCCATCTCCCCTCATCAATACAGGCGAAAAGATTGCCCGAGAACACAGGAGAAAGAGCGAGGAAAGTTCTCTTAACGGCTCTCTCGCCTTTAAGGTCTATTATCGAGTACCGCTCATTGCCTCCGGCCGTGGAATCGGATTCAGAAACGGCAAGATGGGCTTCATCGAGAAACCGTGCGCTCGAGAAACGCGGCTCCAGCACCACGGAGCCGTCGATGAGCGAACGCAGTCCGAAAAGGCCACCGTCATTCATGAACACGTAATTGTTTCCGGCTATGTCAGTGATGGCCCTGTTTATGGAATCGGGAGCAACGGCCTGCCGTCCCGTCTCGTCCAGAAGTCCCCACGATTCTTTTTCTCCGGCCACGGTGGCAACCGGGAGATACCCGGCCGTAAAATTCTCGGCCATGCGGCCATAGACGCGGGAACTTATGCGGAAACACTCACGACCGGAGTAATCGAACACTATGGCCACGGATTCAGGCGCTCCTGATGGGGCGGAAGCATTGAATGCCTCGTGATTGCGGTCAGAGACTATGATACGTCCGCATGACGGCATATTAACCGCAGGATATTCCGCAGGAAGAACCTGACGGCCATCGAAACTTACGACACCCTGAAGAGAATCCACGGTATAGACTGCCATTCCGTCAGCGATATTGATAAATTTGCCGGGGATCTTTCCCTCGATCTTATCGAGCTCAAGCGTCACTTTTCCATCTCTGTCAATCACTGACACCGGTTTGTCACGTTCAGCGACCAGCGCGCGGTTGTCGTAAAAATTCGAGACGTATCTGTACTCTTTCTCTATCAGTGGCTTCTCGGGCGATACGACTGAATACAATTGCCAGTATCCGTTGTCATTCTGCGCCCAGAAACGACCGCAGCTGACAGGCGTAGGCCTGTGCGCCGAACACTCTCCGGCAATCACCTCCCCTTTCATGGAGAGCAGGTTCCATTTTTCTCCGCCTTTCAGACGACACGGGAAACCCCGGAATGAGTCTCCGGAATCGGAACATCCCTCCGCCGCAAAAAGCAGAAGCACCGCGAAAAAAGATAGAATGCCGAATCTGGTCATGGTTTAAGGTAAAGAAAAAAGGAGAATGGCCTAAAGCCAATATATTATATAGTGCAAAGATACGCAATCCGAGAAACAAAACCTTGTTATTTATTGATAATTTTTCGGCCACAAAAATAAAATTACGTAATTTTGGAGCCTGAACCAATCTCTTCAAATCAATTGATAGACAAAAGTCAAGAGATTTAGAGAAGTTTTAGTTAAATTAATGTTAAAACATCATCCGACTACTTGTCCAACCATGAAAATTGCATACTTTTGCACGTGTGTTTTTCATAGTATTAGATTAAGATAAAGGTTTAAAGGGAAAGAGATGTTGTGAAACATCTCTTTTTTATTTTTATATAAGCGTGGAATTCACTAATTTTGACGTTGAAGAATCATCACGCACAGGCCCATGAATACATTAAGAATCTACCCGACATCGATAAACGACAGATACATCTCGGAAGCTGTCGCCGAGCTTCGCGACGGGAATCTCATCCTATATCCCACCGACACGCTCTATGCCATTGGGTGTGACGCGCTTAACCAGAGCGCGATAGAGCGTCTATGCCAGCTGAAGGGTATCAATCCGCAGAAAAACACCCTCTCAATCATCTGCAGCGATATTTCGCAGGCAAGCGAATACGCCCGCATAGACAACCGGGCCTACGCCATCCTGCGCCACAACACTCCCGGGCCTTTCACATTCATACTCCCCTCGGCGCCAGGATTGCCAAAAGCATTCAAGGGGCGCCGCCAGGTCGGGCTCAGAATTCCCGACAACGCCATTGCGCGTGCGCTCGCGGAAGAACTCGGACATCCGTTGCTGACCACCTCCATACCCACCGTCGGCCTGTCGGAAGACGAGATAATTTTCCCCGACGAGATTCTTCTTCGCTATGAAAACGGCAACAACATCGCGTTGATGATCAACGGAGGTAACGGCGGCTCGGAACAATCCACCATCGTGGATCTGACCGACAGCTCCTCGCCGAACATATTGCGTAAGGGAGCAGGCTCCCTTGAATTGTAAAATCCAACGCCATGTCTGTAAAACCGTTACAACTTCCCCCGCTCCCTTCAGGTAAAAGGCTGAGTGTTGACGAGGCCGCACGCCAGATAATAATTGTCGGAGCCAACGGAGCCGGCAAAAGCCGTTTCGCAGCCTACGTGGCCAGAGAGGCAGGATCCTCGGCATTCCCGCTTTCGGCACTGTATGCAATCTTCGAGCGCACGTCGGGACCTACGGGAAATGCCGTCATCGACCGTATTTATGACGAAGCGATTGAACAAGGCATGCCTCATGAGAAAGAGACGACGCAGTTTGAGAGAGTACTGACAATGCTCATGCGCAACGAAATGCTCAGTCTGCTCAGATATAAACTGTCAAGGCGCGGACATACCGACGCCCGACTCCCGTTCTCGCAGCTTGACACCGTCATAGACCTCTGGGAAGAAGTTTTTCCCGGGAACAGGATACTAACCGAGAGCGGACGACTGCTCTTCACTCACGACACCGCCGGATCGGCCGGTGAAAGCTACTCCTCATCGCGACTGTCGGCCGGTGAAAAAGCCGTGCTCTATTATATAGGAGCGATGACGTTCGCGCCCAAACGCTCGACCGTGTTCGTTGACAGCCCCGAAATGCTGCTGCACCCTACAGTCATAAGCGCGCTCTGGAACCATCTGGAATCAATGCGGCCCGACTGTCGTTTTGTATATACCACACATGATCTCGACTTTGCCGCTTCACGCTCCGCCTCTTCGACTATATGGGTAAGAGGATGCGATCCCCGCAACAATACGTGGGACTACGAGGTTATGCCCCCACAGACAGCCATCTCCGACGAAATATACCGGTCGATCTTAGGCTCGCGCAAGCCGGTCATTTTCACCGAAGGCGACGGACGCAGATCGATAGATGCGAAACTCTATCCACTTATATTCCACAACTTCACCATTCAGGCACTCGGAAGCTGCAATAAAGTGATCGAAGCTACGCGGACTTTCAATGACCTCAACGCTTTTCACCACATGGATTCTCTCGGCATCGTTGACCGTGACCGCCGCGACGTCAACGAGGTCGAATATCTCAGAAGGAAAAGGATCATGGTTCCCGATGTCGCTGAAGTCGAGAACATACTGCTCATAGAGGAAGTGGTCAGAGCCGTGGCCACATTCTGCGGGAAAGACGAAAACATAGTGGCCCAACGCGTGAAGAAAAGCATCATGACGGAATTCCGTCACGACCTGCGCCAACAGGCCCTGCTCCACACCCGCCATAAAGTGAAGCGCCTGATGGAATGCCGCATAGACGGGCGCTTCGACAGCATAGAGAAGCTTGAACGCCATCTGGAGAACCTGCCGAAAGAAATAAATCCGCGCGGCATCTACAACGGGCTGTGCAAGGAATTCCAGAGTTATCTTGCCACGAACGACTATGCTTCGGTGCTTCGCGTATATAACCAGAAATCGATGCTGCCCGGATGTAATGTCGCGGGAATGTGCGGATTGCGCGATAAAGACGACTACCTCTACACCATATTGAAGATATTGCGTCGAAAATGTCCTGAAGCCGACCGCATTCGTCAAGCAGTTCTCGGATGCTTCAGGCTCGGGCCCGACGAAACTCCCTATATCAATGATGACAAAGAAGAAAATAAAGTGCTGGATTGAAGCCATGCGCCTGCGCACGCTCCCCGTTTCAGTAGCGGGTGTGTTCATGGCATGCGGCTGTGCGGCAGCAAACAATACATTCCGTCTTCTTCCGGCGGCATTGTGTCTTCTGTTTGCTATTCTCGCCCAGATATCATCCAATTTCGCAAACGAATATTATGACTTCGCCGACGGCCTCGACAAAAAAGGACGCGAAGGGCCTCGGCGCGGTGTGACCGAAGGAGATATCTCACCTCGTGCAATGCTTGCGGCTACTTATATTGTTTTAGGACTGGCATGTGCTGTCGGGCTGTCGCTGCTGTTGTTCGGAGGCTGGTGGCTGATCCCCGCAGGAATCTTCATCGCGCTGGGAGTCGTAGCTTACAGCGCCGGGCCATATCCGCTTTCGCGCCACGGGCTTGGAGAAGTGGCCGTCATACTCTTTTTCGGTCTGATCCCGGTCTGCTGCACCTATGTCCTCCAAGGCGGACAATTTGGCTGGCCCATAGCGATGGCAGGCCTTTCGGCAGGCCTCATGGGCGCCAACGTACTGATAATAAACAACTACCGCGACATGGACGATGACAAAGCCGTCGGCAAGAAAACGCTTGCCGTGATTTTCGGCCGGAAATCGATGCGATGGATCTATCGGTGCAATGCGCTTGCGGCAGCATTGCTAATGTCGGAATGGTACAAAACTGTATCGGAAACAGCAGCTATCATAATTGCCGCCGTCTATTGCGTCATAGCCTTTTCCATTGCCGATCAGATGAAACGCAGAAAGGGCCGTCAGCTCAATCCGCTGCTCGGCGCCACATCGATGACGATGTTCGCATTCAGTTTAGCGTGGTGCGTCGCCGTGGCCTGCCCATGAGTCGAACTCGGCCGGCTGCGAGAAATCCTCGTCAGGGAAACGGCGTGAAAGATATTCCACAATGACCTCTACCAGCTGGTCCATCGACATGACGGAAGTATCCAGCGACATATCGTAACTTGAGGCAGCCCCCCACGTCTTGTCAGTATAGAAATTGTAATAGTTCGCACGCAGTTTATTGATTTTATTGGCTTTTGCGCGCGCTTTCTCTTCCGTCAGATTCTCCTCTTCGCGAGCCATTATGCGGGCGGCGCATTTTTCAGCGGGGGCATGCACGAATATGTTGACAAGTTTTCCATGATCCCTGAGGACATAGTCAGCCGTGCGTCCCACAATTATACAAGGCTCTTTTTCGGCCAGCGAATGGATAAAATCGCTTTGTGCCCGGTAAAGGCTGTCATCGGATATCGAGGTACTGCCCGCATAACAATTCACTGAATTCAAACCGAACGCAAAAGAAAATATTCCGTTCAGAAACGAAGGAAACCGCTCGTCGTTACGTTCAAAAAACTCTTCGCCCACTCCGGCCTGTCGTGCAGCCTCGCGCAGCAGCTCCTTGTCATAATATTTGTATCCGAGGCGATGGGAGAGTTTACGCCCAAGTTCGCGGCCACCGCTTCCGAACTGACGGCCTATGGTGATAACTACGGGTTGTTTGTCTGACATATTTCAGGGATTAGATTGATTCACAAATTTAACAAATATTTCCGATAGAAAGATTCCGTCCGAAACAAAAAATTGATTTTATATGCGAAAAATTTTTACAATCGGCAAAATACTATTAATTTTGCAATTCGGAAAATAACGCTTGAAAACGAGACTTTTCCCGTCAAATAAAAAACAAAAGAAATATAGTAAAAATATCATGTCCAATAAGAACATCAACGACAATCCCGCAGCTGCAGAAAAAGAAGTGGATTCACTTTCAGGTCTGCAGGAGAAAGTGGCAAGCAACCAGAAGACCATAATGTGGGTCTGCGTAGCTATCACGGCCGTCATAGCCATCATTCTTATCTACATTTTTGCGATCCGCCGTCCCGGCATCGCCAACGCCAATAACGCCATCGGTCAGGCCGATCTCGAGATGATGTCGGGCAATGACTCCACCGCTCTGGCCCAGTATCAGCATGTAGCAGACGAGTACGGTTACGAAGCCGGCAACCGCGCCGCCCTCAACTCTGCCATCATTCTCTACAAACAAGGCAAATATCAGGAAGCTCTTGACTACCTGAAAAAATATAACGGCACTGAATCAGTGATCGGAGCCACAGCCAAAGCCCTCGAGGGTGACTGCTACGTCAACCTTGACAAACTCGAGGACGCTCTCGGATGTTATGACAAAGCCGAGAAAATTTCCGACAACAACCCCTCGCTGACGCCATATATTCTTCTGAAGAAAGCCAATGTATATAACGCTCAGAAAAAATACAAGGAAGAGGCCGAGACCTATCAGACAATCATAACTGACTATCCCGAATATGGCCAGCGACTCGGAATCGACTTCGAAAAATATCTCGAACGCGCAAAAGAAATGGGAAACGAAAAATAACCCGCATCCCTCTATGAAACGATAAATGACAGTCACCTCTTGCCACTGCGGCAGGGGGTGACTTCTTTTAATACACCGATACCTGATTTTAAAATACGCCAACAAGAAAACGTCAAAAAGGATGGAACCTCTCAAACATGAATGCGGCATTGTCATGATTCGGCTGCGCCGCCCGCTGGAATACTACAAAAAGAAATACGGCACCTATGCCTATGGCCTTGGAAAGCTTTATCTGATGATGGAGAAGCAACACAACCGCGGTCAGGAAGGCGCCGGAGTGGGAGTTGTCAAACTCCATGCTCATCCCGGAGAGGAATACGTGTTCCGCGAACGTGCCATGGGGACCCAGGCCATAACCGAGGTCTTCAGCAAAATATTTTCGGCCGTGGAAGCTGACCATATCGAATCCATGTCGCCCGAGGAGGCTGAACTACGGGCACCTTTCTTAGGTGAGATATATATGGGCCATCTCCGCTACAGCACTACCGGGAAACGTGGAATAAGTTATGTCCATCCCTTCCTGCGCCGAAACAATTGGCGGTCGCGCAACCTTCTGATGTGTGGCAATTTCAACATGACCAATGTTGACAGCATCTTCAATTCGATAGTCGCCACCGGACAGCATCCGCGCCTATACAGCGACACCATCGTGATTCTCGAACAGCTCGGCTATACTCTCGACAAAGAGAACCACAGACTCTACCGCCAATTCCGCGACACTCTCTGCGACCCGGCCCTGACCACGGCAATCGAGGACAACATCGACCTGCGCCGAGTTTTGAAGGCTACCGTTCCGTCTTGGGACGGTGGCTTCGCCATGTGTGGTTCGACGGGTTCGGGCGACATGTTCGTTGTACGCGATTCCCATGGAATCAGACCTGCCTTCTACTACATCGACGACGAGATAGCGGTCGTGGCCTCCGAACGTCCGGTTATCCAGACCGTCTTCGCCGCCCCGTTTGATGAAGTCAAGGAACTCGCACCGGGCGAGGCTATAATAATCAACAAGGCCGGAGAGATTGAAGTTACCCCTATCATCGAGCCAGGTAAAAACGAACGTTGCTCCTTTGAACGGATCTATTTCTCGCGAGGCAGCGACGCCGACATTTACCGCGAACGCAAACAGCTCGGCCGCAACCTCGTTGGAAAAGTTCTTGAAAGCATTGACAACGATTATGACCACACCGTCTTCTCCTTCATACCCAACACGGCTGAAGTCGCTTTCATCGGAATGGTCCAGGGACTCGAAAACCGGCTCGACCGCATGAGACTCGAGGCCATCGAAAAAATGATTGCTTCCGGCAACTGTGATCCGGAACGGCTCAAAGCTCTCATGCGCCGCTACGTCAGAGTGGAGAAGGTAGCCATAAAGGACATCAAACTACGCACGTTCATTTCCGAAGGAGATACTCGAAATGATCTCGCAGCCCACGTCTATGACGTCACATACGGCATCATCCGCCCCGGTGAAGACAACCTTGTGGTCATCGATGACAGCATCGTGCGCGGCACCACCCTGCGCCAAAGCATTCTGGAAATGCTCGGACGCCTGAAGCCTAAAAAAATCGTGGTTGTCAGCTCGTCGCCACAGGTGAGGTATCCCGACTACTACGGAATAGACATGAGCCACATGAATGAATTCTGCGCTTTCCGTGCGGCGGTAGAGCTTCTGATTGAAAGCGGCCGAAAAGAGCTTCTTGAAGATGTCTATGAGAAATGCAAGAGCCTTCTCGAGGCCCCCGACAGCGACCTTTACAATCCAGTGAAGGAAATTTACGATCCCTTTACCGACGATGAGATTTCGGCGAAAATAGCCGAAATGCTGACTCCGCCCGATTGCACCTCGGAAGTCCGGCTCATCTACCAGAGCCTTGAGGGACTGCACGATGCGGTCAAGGATTGTCCCGGCGACTGGTATTTCTCAGGCGACTATCCCACTCCCGGCGGAATTCGCATGCTGTGTCGCGCTTATATGGAGTATTACAGCGAGGAGTGGACTTCGTCGAAACAGCGCTGAATGACAGCCGGCATCTCCTCATGAGTTTCCGGAGCCGGTATAGGTTTGTGTATCGTAAGAGTGATGTGTCCCCAGTGGGGAATTTTACTTGTACGAGGCATCACCTCGAAAGAGCCGTCGATCGTCACGGGCACAAGAGGAAGCTTGAACTCTTCGGCAAGCATAAAGGCCCCGCGCTTGAAAGGACGCATTTTGCCGTCAAAAGTGCGGGCGCCTTCGGGAAAAACGACGAGTGACGTTCCTCCACGCAGGACATCCTCTGCGCGCTCCATGGTTTTTCTGAGCGCCGACGGGCTTGATTTGTCAACGAAAATCTGATGGGCGCTCTCACATGCCTGCCCCACCAGAGGAATCTTGCGGAGAGAAGCTTTCATCATCCAGCGGAACTTGTGGTCAAGATAACCGTAGATACTGAATATGTCGTAGGCGCCCTGATGATTGGCGACAAAAACATAGCTTGTGGAAGGATCGATATTCTCGCGTCCTTTCACCGTTACTCGCACAAGGGTGAGAATGCAGAAAACGCGGCCCCACCAGTGCGACGGATAGTAGCCCCACCAGCGCCCTCCGCCGAGAAAGCAGCCGGCGATAGTGAAAAGAGCGGTGATAACGGTCGCCAGAAGCAAAAGCGGCGCCATTATCACCAGCTGATAGATTCTATAGAGTACTAACATCAAAGGCTTTTGTCAAGAAGTTCCTTGAATGCGGCCTCATCCATTGCTCCGACCTGAATGACCGGTTCTGCTCCATCTTTTAGAATAACCACGCAGGGGATGTTGGTCACGTTATACTTCTGGCCTAATTCCGTGCATTCGTCAAGGTCTGCGGCATAGAAAGTGGCTTTGGACGCATATTCGCTCGCTGCCTTGTGATATACCGGCTTGAACTGCTGGCAAGGGCCGCACCACACGGCCGAGAAGTCAATGACAACAGGCTTTCCGGGAGTGGCTACGGGATCTTCTCCGGACTTGACATCGATTACTTCAGAGGTGGCAGCAGCCTGAGTCTCGGTCTGGGCGACGGCCTGGGTTTCAGTAGTGTCCGCCTGGCTTTCGGCCCCCTTCTTGTCGGAACCGGAATTGCATGCAGCGAGAGCGATCAATGCTGCAACGGGTAGAATTCTAAGAAATTTCATTTTCAGTTAAATTGGGTTTCTGTTACGTCAACAAATATACAAAGAATATTCGAGGTGAAAAAAATTTCCTTGATTTTCACGATAGCACGACATCCAGCACCATCATCATCACGAAACCCACAGCGAAACCTATCGTTCCGAGATCGGAATGCTCTCCTTCGGCGGTTTCCGGAATCAGCTCCTCGATGACGACATAAATCATCGCTCCGGCCCCGAAAGAAAGCATGTAGGGGAAAACAGGGAGCACCAGGGCGGCAAGAAACATTGTCACTGCCGCAGCCACCGGCTCCACCGCACCGCTCAGCGCCCCTATCAGAAACGAACGGCCGCGACTGTTGCCAAGATCATGAAGAGGCATCGACACGATTGCCCCTTCAGGAAAGTTCTGAAGCGCGATTCCTATTGACAGGGCCAATGCGCCCGACATGGTCAGCAACCCATTTTCTTCCAATGCGCCGGCAAGCGCTATCCCTACGGCTATGCCCTCGGGAATATTATGGATAGTCACGGCGAGAGCAAGTTTCGATGTCCGCGACCATTTGCTGCGGGGTCCCTCGCTGCGCGACGAATCTATGTGCTGATGGGGAACCAGGCGGTCAAGCAACAGAAGGAACAGTATTCCGAACATGAAGCCCACGGCTGCCGGAATCACGCGCCCCATGCCGTCGGCCTCGCCTACCTCCATCGAAGGTATGAGAAGTGACCAGACCGATGCAGCGACCATCACTCCGGCCGCGAAACCGAGCAATATTTTTCGCAGAGGCAATGCCATTTCGCGACGCATGAAAAAAACGCATGCCGCTCCCGCCGCTGTTCCAAGGAAGGGGAGCAACAATCCTAAGACAAGTCCTTCGTTCATCATATTCATAGAACGTGACCCTTTCGTTTTTTGTTGCATGCGCGGAAACAAAAAAACTTAGCCTTTGGGATTTGGAGGATATTGCCTATCTTTGCGTACAACTATCGTTGTGCAATCGTTGAACTGATTTAAACTTATTGCAAATTAACATTTCGAGTATGATTCCGAGATGATTTCGACCTTTTTGAAAGAGCAATGGGGTTCCATTGTGATTGAAAAAAGGGAAGAAAGCGGTCGGAATCCTGCCGAAATGGTAAAGCCGAAGGTTTCCGTCAGTTCTGAATTAACATTTTGAAATAAGTTTAAATCAGTTCGTTTAATATCAGGAATAAAACAAAAGGCTCTAATATCATTCAGATGAAAAAATTATTCAGTTTACTGGCCATCGCTATTCTTTCGTCAATGGCCACGATGGCAATCACAGTACGGGAAGTTCCGTCGCATTTCATCAAATCCCCCGGTTTGATTTCCGTATCGGTTCCTGCCGATTATGAGAAAGGTGTGCAGAAAGACTATCCCGTCCTTTATCTGCTCAACGGTCATGGAGGTGACCACAGATCATGGCCCGGAATCATAAACACCGACAGCCTCGCCACCCTCTATCGCATGATCATCGTGTGCCCGCAGGGTCGTAATTCATGGTATTGGGATTCTCCCGTCGATTCCGCAATGCAGATGGAAAGCTACATCACCAAAGAACTCGTCCCGTGGATCGACAAGAACTACCGTACGCGCCGCACACCTTCCCAGCGAGCCATCACTGGCCTGAGCATGGGCGGCCACGGAGGTCTTTGGATAGGGCTGCGCCATCCTGAACTCTTCCGCAATGCCGGCGCCACTTCCGGCGGTGTGGATATCCGTCCTTTCCCAAAAAGATGGAACATGGCCGATTTTCTCGGCTCCAAGGAAAAATATCCTGAAAGATGGGAAGACCACACTGTCATTACTCTCATCGAGAAAGACAAGGTCAATCCCAAAGGCTACGGAATAATTTTCGACTGCGGCACCGAGGATTTCTTCTATAATGTCAACTGCAATCTGGACAAAGCCATGACTGCCAAGGGAATCAGACACACATTCCTGACCTCTCCCGGAAATCATAACGGCAAGTATTGGCAGAAGTCCATCATACCGCAGATCAAATTTTTCCATCGCCGTTTCTATCCCAACGATTGAATATAGCTGTTCTTCCGGAATACAACAATCAGCCATCTGACATTCCGTCGGATGGCTGATTGGCTTATTTAAAATCTCCTCTGTCAGATAAAACTCATTTGTTTCGCGACACAGTGTATATCACACGGCCGTCCTTGTCAAGGAAGTTGAGTCGCAGCGCTTTTTTGTCGGCAGTCAGCACCGAAAATCCTGCTGCGTCACTGCAAAATACCGTGCCATCCGTTTTGCCCGCTGCCCGAGTCTTGGAACCCGAGGTATTGACAACATAATCCGTGCCGGAATCCGACTTGCGGATATGCTGGTAATTGTGAATATGTCCGCAGATATACATGTCAGCCTTATGCTTCCTGAGAATAGGATCGACTCTTTTCTGCAAATCGGATCTTTCCGAGTCGGGTTTGTCCGTAAATGCGTATATCGGATGATGGCCCACTACAACCACCCAGTCCTCCGTAGCATCGGCCAGAGTTTTATCGAGCCACTCGAGCTGAGCTTCCATATCCTGACGACTGGCATCGGGATAGGTCGCGTTATTCTTGCGATACTTGTCGATGAGCGGAGCCGTGTCGATAAACACTATCCTTACAGTAGCCTCATCTTCGTCCCCGAACACCTTCGTATAATATCTTGCAGGCATATCCCATCGCCGGGAGATTGCGGAATAGTCCAGCACAGCCTGCGTGCTGCCGCGATATTCATGATTTCCGCAGACAGGATACCAGTGGACCATCAGTTCCGGATGGCTGTATATTAACTCATAATTGGTCATCCACAAGGGATCCGAAACGCTCTGGACGCCTTCATAATGGTGAGTGTCTCCGAGCGCGAGGACTGCATCAGGGCCTATCTTTTCAGCAACCAGCCCCATGGTCGAGGCCACGCCTTTCTGATCATAGTAACCGTTGCGTCCCAGATCCGAGACTACGATAAGATTGATATCGCCTTTTTCGATTTTGTCCTGTGCGGCCACGCTGAAAGCGCATACGAGCGCAAGAGCCGCGGAAAGAAGTCTGTTTATCATATTTTTCAAAGTTTAAAATGTCAGTTTTATTCCACCGTTGAGTTTCACGCCATAGTATTCCTGTTGCATTGTGTAGTCCTTGCTTCCCTGATAGTAGCGCAAAGGCTGGTTCAGGAGATTCGTACAGTCTGCATAGAATGTGATTTTTGTTTTACGTCCGAAAGTATAGCTTACATTGAAATCCATGTATTTCACATTATCGTAGTATCGGTCATAAAACTTGCTGGCGCCCATTTCGTCGATGAAGGCCGAGGCGTAATTGAATGAGAGCCTTGCGGAGAGACCATGTTTCTCGAAGTAAAGGGAAAGATTGGCGGTATGTGCCGGTGATCCGGGAAGAGTAAGATCCTTTTCGTTCTCACGTCCTTCGAAATTGAAGTCGGTCACCCGGGAATGGGTATAGGTGTAGGTTCCGTACAATCCCATGCACTTCAGGGCAGGAGTTATAAACCCGAAATCACGCTGACAGGCGAGTTCGACTCCCAGAATGTTGGCATTTCCCCCGTTTTTCGGCTGTGTCAGCTTGGTCCATACGTTACCTTCATATTCACGGTTGAAAGCGACCTCATCGACAATGAATCCTTCTATGCGCTTGTAGAAAACGCCGGCCGATACAAGTCCTATCGATTTCCAGTAATATTCCGCGTTGAGATCCATGTTATGCGAAGTGGTGGCCTTGAGGCCGGGGTTTCCTATGACAAGCTCGTTGTCGCCGCGCTTTATATTCATGCACGGAACTATCGCGGAATATTTCGGACGGGATATGGACTGGTTATAACCGGCGCGCAACAGAAAATTCTTTGCCACGTCCCATTTCAGGATCAACGAGGGAAGAAAGTTGATGTAACTTGACGTTTCCGGATCGGTTATAGAGACTGTGTTCGCCTCGTCGTCATATACGCGACCGGTGTAACGGAGAGAAGTGTTCTCCACTCGCAGACCGCCCATGAATTTCAGATTATCCGCAATGCGTGAATCTATCCGCACATAGCCTGAAGTGACGTTTTCTCTCGCATTGTAATTTCCGGCGAGCTCTTCGGGCACCTGTGATTTCTCGAACATAGAGCTGTTGTCAAGGTCAAGCGAACCGAGAAACTCTTTTGAAATAAATGTTCCGGCCTGATATTTCGGGGAGGGCATGAATCGGTCAGTTGTCTGATCGACAGTATTGGCCATTGCATCCGCATTGAACGCTTTCTTGTCAACGGGAGAATACTCATAGAAATCTATCTCCTTGTCTTTGGTCTTGTTGACGAACTTGAATCCGAATTTCAGCCGCGAGCGTTCGCTGAGTTGAGTTTTGAAATCAAGTGCGATCCTGAGATCCCGTTCGGAAATAGACTCTTGCTGCTGAGTCAGATCTTTTAAAGAAAAATCCTTGTCAAGAAGCATCGTTGAACCTTCTTCAGGAGTGGCGAAAGGCATACGCGTATCCGTCAGATCAAAATCAAAATGTTGTTTTTTCAGACGATAGTCGATATATCTTTCATTCGGACGATCTTCCGAAGCTTTCGCATATCCTATTTTCCAGTCAAGCCCTATCGGACCGAACAGATTCTCTCCACCCAATGAGAAATCCATCGTACGCTGGCGCTCCAACCTTGCATTCCTTTCATCGCCGGAACCGCCTTTTGTCTGCACTCTGACGTCAGCCACTCCCTCCGGTGTTATGTCTTTCAGCGTAGTGCGGTAACGGTTTTCCCAGTCATTGCGGTTATTGAAAATTCCTTTAAACCATATTTTGTTGAAATCATTGAATTTCCAGTCAAGCGAAAGGGAATAGCTCTGACGCTCACGGGTAACGAAATATTGTCTGATCTGATAATCATTGATATAGACATTCCCCTTATCATCTTTTTCCCAAAGGAATTCCGTATCATAGGAGCCGGCTGGAGCATTATTGTAGGAGGCGGAAGCCATGAATCCGAAGCGGTCGTTGAACAGACGGTCGCCTATTGTCAGGCCGAAATTCAGCTGAGCCTTGCGGCTTATCCAGTTGTAGCCCGATCCGGCGACTGCATTCAAAGTGAAACGCCGTGGAGAATTCTTGGTGACGAGATTGATTGAACCGCCTATCGCATCGCCGTCCTGATCAGGCATCAGGGTTTTGTTGACCTCTATTGTCTGAATCATATCCGACGGAATGAGGTCAAGCTGCACGTTACGTATGTCGCCCTCTGCCGACGGTATTCTCGATCCGTTTACAGTGACCGAACTGAAAGCAGCCGGTGTTCCCCGCACCTGGCCGAACCGCGCCTCCCCCTGATCATACTGGACATTGATTCCGCTTATGCGCTTCAGAGCATCGCCTATGTTGGAATCAGGAAACTTGCCTATCTGATCGGCCGACACTACGTTGGTGATGTTGATGTTGTTCTTCTGTGTGTTGATCGCTCGTCTCTGGCCCGAGAAAACGCCCGTGACGACCACTTCCTTAAGTTCCCGTGATTTATCGGTCATGACAAAATCCTGTGTCATTTCCGGACCTTTTATAATCACGGTCCTGACCGATGGCGCAAAACCGATGTAGGTGACTCTCAGGGCATGGTTTCCCGCAGTCAGACTTGCGAACGAATAGAATCCGTCGGCATCCGCGACAGCTGATCGGGAATTTCCGTCGATCGTAACGACCGCTCCCGGAAGCGGATTATTCTCATTGTCGAGGATTCTGCCTTTAAGCATTCCGGTGACCGGAGTGTCGGCCCCGTATATGGACATGCCGGTTGCAAGCATAGCCATAAAGAATGTAATTGATTTTTTCACTGTCAATGTTGTTTTTGATTTCGACAGCAAAATTATAGGGATGATATTTCATGATTTTTGCAAAAAAGTTGTCTTATTATAAAAAAAATCCGGATTCTGAAAATCAGAACCCGGACTGAGCTTTTGGCGTCATTACCGCTGCAGTTATTTCTGCAGAGCTTTGAAATATGCTTCGACTCCGGCGATATCCTTTCGGTTATCTACGGAAAGTGACTTGCAGTGGCAGTTGTAATAGTAGATAGGCTTGTGGTTCTCTATGAACCGGAACGAATCGTTCTCCTCGATTTTCTCGATAGGACCGCGCGGAGTGTTGTGATAGAAATCGAGAGCCTTGCGGGTGAACGCTCCCACACCTACGAATTTATGGAACACATAATCCATCGCTCCTTTAGGAAACGGAATGGGGCTGCGCGATATGAACAGGCAGCGGTCATCCTGCGCGGTAACGATTTTGAGGTTGGTGGCGTCAACCACCTCAACCGGATTTGTGAAATCGGTCATCAGATTGCTGACAAAGAAATCATCGGGCTGCAGCCCTTCAGGAACACACTGAACTATGGCATCACGCGTCAACAGAGGCTCATCGCCGTTGACCATGACATAAAGGTCAGCGGGAATACGTGTCGAGACTTCATACAGGCGTTCTGTCGCGGTGTCATGGTCAGAGCGTGTCATTACGACTTTGGCTCCGAAACCTTCTGCAACCGAACGGATACGGTCGGAATCCGTGGCCACATAAACCTCGCTGAACATCTCCACCTCTTTGCAATGTTCATAGACCCACTGGATCATTGGCTTGCCGCAGATCAGGGCAAGCGGTTTCTCGAAAAAGCGCGTGGATTCGGCGCGGGCCGGAATAACGCAGATTATATTCATCATTATTATATCTTAAAAATTAATATTCGTTGCAGAGTGGCGCCCTACTTACCTTTTTCGTCATTGACAACGCTCTCGGTCTCGGAGGCCTGTTTAGTATCTTCTTCTTTCTGAAGATCCGCCATAGTGTAACGCCAGCGTTTATGAGACCAGAGCCAATAAGGAGGCTGCCGCCTGATCGTTTCCTCAAGCATCCGCATGTACTGATGGCTGACCGGATAATCGTCGAAATGGTCAGTAATAACGATAGGTTTGAACGTCATACGGTAATGGCCACGTGAAAGTTTTTCCACGTCGAGATAGAGATATTTGGCCCCGATGCGCCGACCTATCTCTTCTGCGCCCACATTTATGATTGTTCCCGGATGATTCAGGAATTCCATGTAATGGTGAGAACGTCCGTGGTTGGGACTATGGTCATCGAGGATTCCGACGATGAAAGAACCTTGCCGACTGAGAGAGAACAGCGTCCTCAAAGCCTGATTCTGCGGGATGTTCAATGCGTTGAAACGAGAGCGCACCCGCAGCATAAGGCGATCAAACGGTTTGTCGCGCAACGGCTTGTAGATCTGTGCGCATATCTTGGGCTCGTTGAAATGATGCGTGATTGCAGGAACCCACTCCCAGTTGCAGTAATGGCCAAGATAAAGGAATATGGGTTTGCCGGTCGCTGCAAGCTGTTCCACAATTCCCGCACCGCGCACCTCTACCCGGCGGTCTATGGCCCGGTTCGAGACATGCAGCAATTTGACCGTCTCAACAATATTGTCGCAAAGCTGACGGTAAAAACCTTTCTCTACAGCATGCAGTTCATCGGGCGTATATTCGGGAAATGAAGATGACAGATGGTTGCGCACGACCTCCAGCCGGTAATGAAGACAGTGATAGATTATAAAATACAGTAAATCGCTTATTCCGTAAAGGATTCGAAACGGGAGCCATGCCATCGGCACGAACAGACAGAGATAAAGAATGTATTTTATTTTTTTTGCCATAGACTGTTTTCGATAGTTTTTATGATTTCGTCAGTGGCTCCGAGATTGCTTTTGACATATTCAAAGGCTGCTTTTTTAATTTCCGACAGCTTATCCGGCGTGAGCGAATCTATCCATGCCGATAGTTCCTGCGGAGTCCGGACCATTGCGCCAATGCCGAGTTCAATCATTTGCTGCGGCGTCACCTTTCGTTCGATGCGGGGACCGAAACTGACGGGCACGCCATAGACGGTGGCCTCGATTACGCTGTGGAGCAGCGGTGTGAAGCCTCCCCCGACGTAGGCCATTGTCGCATAACGGTAAATATAGGCAAGCTTGCCCACACAATCGACTATGACAATCCTCTCGGCTGTCTCGCCCCCGTTCCTCTCCAGCTCGGAATAGAGCACCGAACCGCAATCAAGAGATTTCCTTATTTTCTCAAGCGTCCTTTCACTGACATCATGGGGCACAATGATGCACCTCATGGACGGATGATCGCTGACTGCTTTCGCCACGAGCGCTATATCCTTGCTGTCGCTGACACTTCCCGCAACAAACACAGGACGGTCACCGGTGCAGAATCTGTCAAGGGCCGCACTGGACCATGGCGTGTCTGCCACAAGCATAGCATTGTCAAAAAGCGGATCCCCTGAAAGAGTCACGTTCGTACACCCAAGCATCCTTAAGTTGACAAGAGAATTGCGGTCAAGGACGAAAAAACGCGTATAGGAACTCAGCGAACGACGGAAGATTTTTCCATACCAGCGGAAAAATACCGAATCGTTGCGTATTATCGCAGAAACAAGATAAGTCGGAACATTGCGGAATTTGAGTTCTTCAAGCATGTTTGGCCAATATTCCGAAACCATGAACACAGCCACCGAGGGCCTGACAGCTTCAAGAAATCCGCGCACGTTATCGCGGGTATCGAGCGGAAGATAAAACAGGTGGTCAATGCCCGGATGATTGTCCTTCAAGGCCCGGTAGCCCGAGGGAGAGAAAAAAGTAAGTACCACAGTGGCGTTGCCGTGGGCTTTTATACGCGAGATCAGAGGTCGCGCTATAGCATATTCGCCCAGGGAAGACACATGGAACCAGACTACGGGATAACCGCTGTCGTCACTACGCATCTCTTCCGCTATACGGCGCACGAGCGCTATTCGTCCTTTCACAAATTCCGGAAACTTGTGATTGACATGACTCGGCAGACAATGGGCATAGATTTTCAAGGCCGCATTGACCGTGTTGACCGCTATGTTGTACTTCATGTTCATTCTGAAGGCGCAGAAAAGCTGACAAAGATACGAATAATTGACGAAATACTCTCCTCTTTTATCCCATTATGCTACAATTATCTGTAAAAAAGAAAGACAATTTTACATATAAGCCGATATAAGAGGGGAACATGGCGCAATGACATGACCGAACCGAGCACCTCGGGATAAACCGAAGACCAACGGCGCAGATCACGATCAGGCGTCCGCGCCATATTTATCATCGCATAAAATTTAATATGCCTGATGAAGTCGCCATATTTGTCTGACAAACCTCTTTCTCTGAACCATCCGTCAAGTTTTTCCGCTATCGCGATCCGGTTACTGACAATAAGATTATTTTCTGAGGTGGAGAGGGTCGTGACACCTCGTCGGCGGATATAATCATAGACCGGCAGATCAATTACCGATATTTTAGGTTCGATCGCCACGAATCGCGCGATAACCCCGAGATCCTCCCACCGGTCTATTCCGGGAAAAGGCTTGCATCCGCGTTTGACGGTTTCAAGCCGCAGAAGCTTGTTGCATAGCGAAAAATGGACCGTATCTATCGGCATGTCGTCCAGCGATTCTATTTTCCCGCATGGACGCAATATCTTTTCCTTTCCACCGCTTATCCTGACAATGGGCGCGATTATCATATCCGCGCCGGTTCTGTCAGCCTCTTCGGCAAGACTTCGGAGAGCGCCCGGCCTTAACCGGTCGTCGGCATCGCAGACGATCACATACTCGCTCGAGCACATTTCGAAAGCGCGGCCGAGTGCTGCAGCCCTTCCGATCCATTGCGGTGCTCTACCCTCTGTAAATACAGATCTGTCACGAAAACGCACCGCTATCTCGAGAGTCGAATCCGAGGAACAATCGTCGAAGAACACAAGCTGAAAATCCTCATAATCCTGTGTCACTATGGACTCCATAGCCTCTGCAATCGTGGCCTCCGCATTGCGAGCCACAACCACCACCGCTATTTTGAACCGCCTGCCCGTCATAGACCGGACGGATCGGCTCCGACAATCCTGAAACTTCTGTCAACGAAACGAAAATCTATGATTCCGAGAGCATATAACCTGACAATCATATCCTCCGCAGCGCCCTGAGAAAGCATGCAAAGACGCATTATCTCTTCCGTGGCGAGAATTTCATTGCGGGCGAGGGCGTCGATTAAAGTCTGCTCAGCCTCGCAGAGACTGAATAAAGCGGGGCGCCCCGAAGCCTTCCGTTTCCACGCCCTGACCATCAGTGGAGTCGCGAGAATATTCTCATCAGCCACACGATAATAGGCTCGCCATGACCCGTCAGGTTCCGATGCCTGCACGGGCCGTTGGAGCGACTGCTTTATGTCCGCTCTTATCACTATGGCTCCCTCCTCCCCTTTGATAGCGGTGAAATCCACGGTCTGAGCCGGTCTGCAATAGAGTTGAGCGGCCTGTTCGACCACATAGATATCCTCTTCGTTACGGACTCCGGCCACAACACCGTTATCCTTAACGCCGATAAGCAGCCGGCCCCCGGAATTGTTCGCGAAAGCCGAAATTGAACGGGCTATTTTACGCGCGTCGGAAATGGCGAATTTGAAATCCTGATGTTCATGCTCGCCCTCCGCTATGACTTTCCTGAGATAGAATTTACCTTTTATCGCATGTATGTCCTTCATCAGTCAGGATAGACAAGGTTACATTCAGCGGGATTCTGCAGTATTTCGAGATAATCGGAAGCTGCGCGTCGGGCTCCGTCAAGGTCCATGAACGAATAGTTGCCGCAATCACGCGGTGTAGCTCCTGGAATATCCCCGCTGAAAGAAGCTATGAATCCGAAAGTCTCCCGGAGAAGCGGCAGCATATCTTCAGAAGAATAATCGCCGCTTACAATCAGATAGTTTCCTGTAAGGCATCCCATGGGCCCCCAATAAATGATGCGCTCACCCCACACGGGATGATTGCGCAGGAACGTTGCCGCAAGATGCTCCATGGCTTGGATCGCGGCCCCGCTCAGCGGCGTCTGCCTGTTGGGTTCTGTCATGCGCACATCGAAAGTGGTTATGATGTCGCCGTAAGGCGTTGTGTCCCTTCGCGAAAGAAAGACTCCGCGACTGAGACGGTTATGGTCAATCGTGAAACTGGTGATTTTTTTCATAATGAATCAAGCTCTTCGATTACGAGACGCAGCGTGTCAAACGTGTGTTTGGGCGCTTCTTCCCAGAAATTGTTATATTGCGCGATATTGTCATCCGCCCCCGGAGTGTCGGAAATTACCCTAATGCAGGCGAACGGGACGTCGCGTAAGAAACATGTCTGAGCTATAGCCGCCGATTCCATGTCAACCGCATCGACATCGGGATAAAGCGATTTTATCCGCTCAACTTCCTCGGGGCGGCTGACGAATATATCGCCCGAACAGATGAGCCCGTGTTTTATCGTATCGCCCTCCTGAAGAGAAGGAAGAGAGTTGACCCTGTCGGATGTATGAAAGAATCTCGGACAGCCGGCTGCATCGCCCCATTCCGTTCCCGGGCCGCACCACACATCATGATATGCTATACGTGTCCCGACCACTATATCCAGGATTCCCGCTGCTCCGCCGGCGCCTCCGGCCACGCCTGTGTTGATAATCATATCCGGCGAGAAGCTGTCGATAAGCGTCGCTGCCCCGAGCGCGGCATTCACCTTTCCTATGCCGCATTTCATGGCCACGACCTCAATGCGGCCCAGCTGTCCGGAATAGAAAGTCAGACCGTTTACGACACTGTTTTTAAGTTCTCCAAGCAACGGAAGAAGAAGCTGGAGCTCCTTGTCCATCGCCACGATAACGCCTATTTTCATTACTTTGGATCGTTTATATTGGGTTGCGAAGTGCAAATTTACGCAATTTTCCACTATCTCCCAACGCTGCGCTGACAAAACAGCTCCGGATTTTCTACGAATCCGGAGCTGCGGTAAAAGGTGTTTGAAACATAATCGGGAGTTAAGCTGAGGCTTCCTCCGGAAGATTACGGTTCTTGGCTTTTCGCTTGTTTTTGGTTGCGGAGGAATCCATGTCTTTTTCTTCCTTCAGATCAAGGACATTTCCTGCGCTATCGACCACCCGGTATTCCAGATAGGCGAGCGACTGGTCAGGGACAATTCGGAATTTACGGCCGAGTTCCAGCCGCCATCGACGATAAGTTGAGATAAGACCTTTCTTGAGATATGCGTCAACAAAAGGATGGACATACATGATGAAATCGCTGACATTCAGATCATCGATCAGATAGTGCAGCTTCTCTTTCAATGTGTCGGTGAACAGAAGCGACGGACGCACAACGCCTTTCCCGAAACATGACGGACACGTTTCGGTCGTCTCGATGTCGAGAGCGGGACGCACACGCTGGCGCGTTATCTGCATAAGACCGAATTTCGACAGAGGCAGAATGTTGTGACGCGCGCGGTCGTTGGCCATGATCTCGCGCATGTGGTCATAAAGCGCCTGACGGTGCTCCGCCTTGACCATGTCTATGAAGTCGATGACGATGATACCGCCCATGTCGCGCAGACGCAGCTGACGCGCTATTTCATCGGCGGCGCGCAGATTGACTTCAAGCGCGTTGCTTTCCTGATCCGACGAAGCTTTTGTGCGGTTTCCTGAATTGACATCGATGACATGCAGGGCCTCGGTGTGCTCTATGATGATGTATGCGCCTGACTTGAATGAAACGGTCTTGCCGAAAGATGTCTTTATCTGACGGGTGATGTTGAAGTGATCGAAGATAGGCTGTTCGCCTTCGTAGAGTTTCACTATGTCCGTGCGTTCGGGCGCTATCAGACTCACATAGTTGCGGATCTGTTCGTAGGTCTCGCGGTCGTTGACGTGGATACTTTCAAAATTGGGCGAGAAGATGTCGCGCAGCATCCCGACGGTGCGGCTCTCTTCCTCGAAGACGAGAGCCGGAGCGGTCGATGAACGGGCTTTTGCGACTGCCTCTTCCCAGTAACGTACAAGTGTTTTCATCTCGTTGTTGAGTTCGGCGACACGTTTGCCCTCGGCCGAAGTGCGGATTATGACTCCGAAATTTTTAGGCAGAATGCTTTTGATCAGCTGGCGCAGACGCACCTTTTCTTCGGTAGTCTTGATTTTCTGGGAGATGGAAACCTTGTCTGAAAAAGGCATCAGGACCATATAGCGTCCGGTAAGGGATATTTCGGTGGTCAGACGCGGTCCTTTCGACGAGATTGGTTCTTTGACAATCTGCACGAGCAACTCCTGGCCCTGTTTCAGGCGGTCGGTGATGGAACCGTGCTTGTCAATGTCGGGGAGAAGTGTCATTTTCGACACCTGAGGTACAGTGCGCTCTTCCTTGTCGAGCGCTTTTTCCAAAAACGAGCTGTAGGAGGAAAACTGAGAGCCAAGATCCAGATAATGGAGGAAAGCGTCCTTGTCATAACCCACATTGACGAAGGCGGCATTGAGTCCCGGCATCAGTTTCTTGACCTTTGCCAGATAAATGTCGCCTACCGCATAAGCCTGATTCCGGGCTTCTTTCTGCAGGGAAACGAGACGCAAGTCTTCAAGAAGAGCTATGGAAATCTCCTCTTTCTGCACGTCAACAATAAGTTCGCTTTGCATTGGCTTGGATTTGATTAAAAGATTTTTCCTTGTAACTGATCCATCCCTCCTTGACCGAGGGGGAATGAATCGGTCAATTATACAAAGAACAAACTTCGAAGGGCACCGGCTGTTTCTGAGGCCCGGGCCGCAACAAGTTTGTTCAGTGTATGTTGACTGACAAAATCAGCCATAAAGAAAAGTCGGGAAGATTTATTTCTTCTTATGACGATTCTTTTTCAGGCGTTTTTTGCGCTTGTGCGTGGCCATCTTGTGGCCTTTTCTTTTCTTTCCGCTGGGCATTTCTGTTAAATATTAAGTTGATGAAAATATGAACTGACTCAAGGATTATTTAACCTCTTCCATGAACACCTTAGCGGGCTTGAAAGCGGGGATTTTGTGTTCAGGGATAATGATGGTTGTATTCTTGGAAATATTGCGGGCAGTCTTTTCTGAACGAACTTTGATGATGAAGCTACCGAATCCACGGAGATAAACGTTTTCACCCTTGGAAAGAGAGTCCTTGACTACATCCATGAACTTCTCTACAGTTGCCAGAACGGCAGCTTTCTCAATGCCAGTGCTTTTGGCAATTTCGTTAACGATGTCAGCTTTAGTCATTTTTTCTATTTTAATAATATTGTAATTGATACGTTGATTGTCACCAATTTAAGGCTTCAGCAGGAAGCCTGCGCGTTTTGCAAGTGCAAATATCGTACTTTTTTTTCAATTAAGAGCAAAAAGCGTCAAAAAAACTTCAATAATTAGCGCTTTAGCACCATTTTAGCCATCAGTCGCCTGACGGTTCGATTATCTCCGACAACCGAGCAGCTCCGCTATCGCCGACATGGAATTAAATTGCCACCGGCAAGCCGAAGCACGGGGAGAGTCCGGACTGCGGAGGAACTGAATGGCCTCCCAGCCGGCCGAAATTGCACCGGCTATATCGGTTGATGCATTGTCGCCGATCATCAGATGAGCAGAGGGTGACGGATAGCCGGATTTCCTCATGGCATACTCGAAAAGACGGACATCAGGCTTTGTGAATCCTATATCGTCAGACAGCACAACAATGTCGAACCACGGTTCAAGACCGCAATTCCTGATTTTCCTGAACTGGACATCCTTGAATCCGTTGCTCAGACAACCGATTTTCACTCCCGACGAGCGCAGGAACTGCAGCAATTCAAGACTTCCGGGAATCAGCTCTCGCTCCTCGGCAAGCAGATCGAGATAATAAGTGTCATAGCGGACGGCTGCTTCCGATGCTTCCTCATCTGAGGCTCCCCCCTCGGCCAAAGGAAGGCGGAAACGCTCCATGCGCAATTTCTCGCGTGTGACCTTTCCCCGGCTGTAGGCATCCCAGAACGCATGATTGTGACGTTCATAAACCTCGGTCCATTCCTCCGGCGAGGGAAACAGACGCGTCAGCAATGGCTCTTCGTGCCATAACCGCTCGAGCGCGCGTCGGCTGTTGGTCAGGAAATCGATGACAGTGTCGTCCAGATCGAGCCAGACCACGTCTATGTCGTGATTATCAAATTTCATTTATCTTCCACCATTTATAGGATTTTTCATTATCATCGACGGCGACGGATCCTTCTATACTCCGCAATCGCTTGACTATACGCAGGGTGACGGGAAGGATCAGTATCTCATAGCATGTTTTCAGAAGCGTCTGGGTCAGTATGAGAGTCACGACCGTTGACCATGGCAAAACGCCACCGAAAGCTATCGGGAAAAATATTGCCGAATCGGTCCCTTCCCCAAGAATGGTCGAGACTATAGCCCGCAGAGAGAAACCTCGGCCATTGTTGCCCGCACGCATTTTCATGCGGCTCATGACGTAGGCATTCACCATCGAACCGCAAATGAAAGCGATGAAACTGGCGGCGAGGATACGGGGGACTGCACCAAACACAAGCTGCATGGCGCTCTGTCCGGTCCACGCGGCGTCGCCCGGAAGCCAGAGCCCGATCTGAAGGAGCACCGTGACAAAGAGATTCATAAGGAAACCGAGCCATATAACAAACCGGGCTCTCGCGAATCCGTAGATCTCCACTATGCAGTCATTTATTATATAGGAGACCGGAAACACGATGACTCCGGCCGTGATCACGAGCGGGCCAAGTTCAACCGTCTTGATCTCCATAAGATTGGCCACGATCAGACAGACGCAGAAAATGACCGCCAGAATTAAAAACGTCGGTGAAAAGGCAGGGCGGCAAGCCGCAGTTGAATTGTTCTGATTCATTGTTCTTGTTTTTTAAGAGGTAGCAAGCACTCTGGTTAATATTATTTCGGTTTAGGTCCTGAATTCAGGACACGGTTATAGACATCAAGAGTCTGGCGGCTTATGTAATCCCAATCATACGGCGAAAGGTCATAGCGTCTTCGTCGAGACATCGAGAGTTTTTCCAGCAATTTTCGTGCCAGATCCGCGACATCTCCAACTCTATAGAAATCCTCTTCCTCAAGACAGGCAAGCCGATTGGCTTCTATGTCGCTCACGACAACATCCAGTCCGAAGCTCAATGCCTCAAGCAAAGCTATCGGCAGCCCCTCGTGGTAAGAGGTCATAGCGAAAAGAGCCGCATTATCTACCAACTGCCTTAACTGTTCACCCTGAATGAATCCGGTCAACACTGTTGACGTTTCTTTGGCTTTACGCTTAAGCGATTCTGAGTAGCTGTCAGGCAGATCGGCGTCTCCGGCAATCACAAGTTTATATCCGAGTTTCGCAACAGGCCCAAACGCATCGATAAGGTCATCGAATCCTTTCTCTTTCACGAAGCGACCGACAGACACGATATACCGGCCCGGTGTCAATCCGAGCGCAGTGATATAGGAGGTCTCTGAGGAATGTTTGGGCTGATTGACTCCGTTATGAATTACATTTATATCGCTTCTGTTATATTTTCCCGAGATATCACGTTTTATAGCGTCTGAAATAGCTATGACCGCATTACTTCGGGTAACGCCTGCCTTTTCTCCCAAACGCAAAATTTTCTTCGCCAGGAATCCCCATTTATCCCGATTATAGTCTGCGCCGTGGTGAGTCATGACAATCTTCATTCCCAGCAGCCGCCCTAAAGGAACAAGCAGTGACGGGCCCATTGCATGAATGTGCAGTATGTCCGGTTTGAGACTGCGGACATAAATGATAGCGAAAAATGTGTGAACTATCGTCTCGAGATATTTATTGCGGGGCGCATAAATATCCTTGAATCTGACTCCCTCGAATTCAGCAATGCGGTTGGAATCATTTATATATGGTTTCCGTCGTATGACCGTCACGTCCGCCCCCATTGCAGTAAGACGGGGATAAAGCTCCCTGCAGTGGGTCTCTATTCCTCCCTGCACATTGGGAAAACCTCTTGTTCCAACGACGGCCACTTTCATCTTTCCGGTGTCTTTGGATTGTGATTTTCAAGGCTTAGTTTCATCCCAAGCATTGACCTCATCTTATTTCTGATGACCCATTTCATAGGGACTGAAATATAGCGGTGCATCACCGGCGAGGCCGTGCCGATCATCCAGCAGTTTTTCGGGCAAGCACTCACGTGGCGGCGCACCTCCTGAGCCCGTTCACTGTTCCATATCTCCTCAAATGAATGGGACCGGATATTGCCCATTGACAATTTCCAATACTTATCTTCCATTCCGTTACACGGAAGGACTTCGCCCCAGGGATCAATGAAGAAATTCATGCTTCCTGCCTCACACGGAAGCAATCTTCGGTTTCCTCTCACATAGTTCATCAGCCCCATGTTGAAATAGGCCCTGAACCATGACTTGGGATTTTTTTCTTTCAGTTGTCGTCTGACGAGTTCTTCAAAATCATCGCATATTTTATCCTGCTTTGTCAGGATATTGTCATCCTTATGGAAATAGAATGAATTGTGAGTGGCAGCCGTCGCAAACTCCACTCCGAGCGAGCGACTTAACTCATAGAGTCTGAGCATATCGGAAGAATTCCGATCCGAGACCGTACATCCGAAACCGATATCCTTCAACCCCATTTCCTTCAGTTTTAACAATAAGCCGTATCCTTTTTCAAAACCGCCTATACGTCCCCGTAATTCATCATTGACTTCACGAAGTCCTTCTATAGAAATTCTGATCCCTATTTCAGGGAATTTTTCGGCAATCTTTATGACTCTGTTGTCAAACCATCCGGAAGTTGAAATCACTATGCGGGGCGCATGTCGGTAACATTCCTCTATGATCTCCGACAAATCTTCTCTGATGAAAGGCTCGCCTCCCGTCAGATTTATGAATTTTAACCGAGGCAATGAACGTAGGTCCGCTGCTGTAATTTCCTCACGGGCTTCAGTCGGAGACTTCCAGATACCGCACATCTTACAGCGCATAGGGCATCTGTAAGTCAGGATTATGGAAGCATCCGTAGGCGACTGTATTTTCGTTGACCCGTTCATATAATAAAAGTTATTATTTTTTTGAGGAGAACTACATTTCTCATAACATCAAACTTTATAAAGCGCTTTTTGATTCAGGAATATATCGCAGAGGGTGTCGGCGACATTTTTACTCGTAAAACGCCAACGCTCCTTTATGCAATTGCCGTGCAACTCATCATATTTCTCAATCATCATCTTCATCTCCTCACATCCCCACTCATCCTTCACTATACCCAGATCATATTTTTCCACACGATCGCGAATAAGTGGAACTTTATTCATCAATACGGGACATCCTGACACTAAGGCTTCAGTTATAGACACCATATTCAGATCTTTCTCTGTATAAACCAAAAGGCCCACAGCATCCCTCAGGATTTTCGACAGGACAGCATGGTCCCTCTTTCCCATGAACTCAATCCGGTCCGAGCAACCACTCTCTTGCGCTAACTTCTTCAGGTTATCTTTTTCCGGCCCGTCGCCAACTATTTTCAATCCTACGTTGTAAAAGCCGCACGAGCTTACAAACTGTGCATATTTTTGTATTATGCAATCCACCCGTTTTAGCCTGACAAGAGATGAGACAACTATAAAATATCCGCTATGTCTTTCGGACGGATAAAATACACTCTCATCAACTCCATGCGAAACAACTCGGTCACTGACGTTACGCATAAACCGTCCTGCAAAAGATTGAGCGGACTGAGACATCCCGACAACCGGTATGTCGCTCAGAAACGTTCTGACCACTATCCCGTACCAAATTTTTGCCGGGATTTTAAAGAACAATCTTTGGAATTTCGCCATCTCCTGCCAAATCAGCAGTTTTTTCGGAGCAACGCGTGCGGCAATCAAAGAGGCTATTGAAAAAGCTTCGACAGAGATCAGCATGTCGAAATCCGACGAATGCTTTTTAAGATATTTCTTTAAGCCAGTCGGATAAGGTAATAGGGTCGGTTTAAATATCTTTTTTAATGCCGAAGGGAAATAGATGACATCGAATTCTAAATTTTCAGCTTCTGTCGGCCTGTATTCCTCAGATGTCAGCAATGTGACCCTATGACCGCCCGAAACAAAACCTCTTGCCATATTATATATGACAGTATCCTGATTGGAGGCGCGCGGAACAATCGCGCCTTCAACGGGAGTGGTCATGATCAGATTCAGAATCGCTACTCTCATCGCCGCAATCAGGATATGACAGTGAATACTTTGGATACGCTTTGACCTGAGAGAATTTTTTTAAGAGTCGAGCGTCTCATTGTTTTAGGGACAACGACAAGGAGACATGCATCATGCCTGTCAACTCGATTCTCTATTTCAAAAACGTTTTCAGCCAAGGGCACTCTGACAAAAACATAATTTCCTCCCGAGGCTGCTGTCTCTATATCTTTTCCAACCGATTTGCCGAGAAGGTCCGCATTGGAAGAGACAGATATTGTCTCCACAGCCTGACCGGCTTCGGCGAATGAACCGACAAGTCTATCCAATACCGCTTCCGACCCGCAGAAATCCGCCATGTATATTATCCTGCAATCAGGCACACTCATTATTTTTGTCCGCATACGGGCCATAGCCTCGTTGTCCGATCCCTCAACAGCTCCGGAATCTATGCCCATGAAAGCCAGATCCATCGGCTGACGTACTTTTACCGACAGCCACATAAGAATCAGAGCCAGGAAGGTGACACACACTATCCCGAAGAGCAGCGCCGCAACGACTATCACAATCGATCGCAGAGGCAATCCGGCTTTCTTGACATAGGCCGGCTGAAAAACATAGCCCACATCGGTGTCGGCATACATTTTCAGGACGGCATTCTCACGCGACTGCACCAGGAACTGATATAATGACGCCTGGAAATTCTGGTCACGTGCCATCGAGGACAATTCAAATTCCATTGCCGGATATTGATCAAGGCGCGACTTGGCCGCACCTGCTATGCCGAACTGAAAACCGACATCCTTCCGGGCCTTGGCTGCCAATTTTTCTGAATTCTCTATTATAAGGGAACGCAATGTCGCTAATCGCTCATTAATCAGAATCATCTTCGGATGTTCCGGAGTGGCTGAACGTTCGAGGTTTTTTCTTTGGGTTATAAGGCGGTTATATGCCACTATATTCGTGTCGCCGAGCGATTCTATCTGCGGGATAAGAGTGTTTCCGTCAAGATTGCTCCGCAGTGTGGAAACCACGCTGTTGTAATAATCCAACTCGTTGCGGGCGTTCAGGGCCTGCAGTTTCTGTTGCTGTGACAACGCCATCAGTCCACCCGCTTCGGCCTCGGGAGCGGCCAACGACCGTGACTGACGGTAATCGGCCACTTTTCGTTCGGCCTGTTCAAGTTGTCTGAGCGTTTCGGCAATACGCTCGTCGTAATACTTTATGGTATTCACAGCCGTTTCATGTATTCTGTCAAGACGTTTGGCATTATATTCCGCCATTATTCCATTGACAATCGCTTTTCCGAGTTCGGCATCGGGATAATCCAGATCTATCTGGATCACGTCGCTGAGCTTTGTCGCCACGTCAATGGTGACTTGAGAATACAAGGTTGTAGCCACCAAGTCGTTACCTGCGACATTTACTGTGATGTCGCGATATGGCGAGGAATCGAACAATTCCGTGCGAAGAATCTGAAAATTCCCGAGCGGCGATTTTATCATTGCCGGCAGAGCAACTCCCTCGACATCCGCGACCGTGCGCCCGAAAAAGCCTTTGGTGATTTTCACATCCGCTTTTCCGTCATCAAGTATTTTGATTCTGACCTTATAACTTATCGACAGGGTATCGAAATATTCCGCAGGTGCTTCGACTGAGACCGGCGAGTTGCGGAAGAGCATCTTTCGTTTTCCGCTTTGTGACTTGCCTATATATGAACGGTTAAGATTCAGCGCCTTGACCGTATTTTTCAACACCTCATGGCTACCTATGACCAGAACCTCATTATCAACGGCTGCCGCACTGAAGCCGCCTACCGAAAACGTCTTCAGCATCTGTGCCATTCCGCCCGAACCTTTTCCGGCAAGCTGCGAACCGGTGGATGTCTCGAGACCTTCCTCCCCTATGAGCATCTGTGCGCTGACAGGCACCTGTGGAAGAGAGCGGCACACGTAAATGACAGCGCCTGCGACAAAAGCAGCGCAAACCGCAAGATAGACCCACTTCAACTGTCGGACAGCCCGGAAAAACCGGCGCATATCTATATTATTTTTATCTCTTTCCATTTCAGATTTTTTTCAATTCCAGATTTTGCGGTATTATACACTCTTTTTCGGGCACTTTCAGCCCCGCGCCCTTTCCGCAAATGAAGCCGAGCAGACACATCACGATCATTCCTGACGGCTGCGTAAAAGTGTTGCCGCTCGTACATTCGATCATTATGTGAAGGATCAGAAGAATCCCTATGGCGACCTCGTAACGCGACATGACGCCTTCGATCCGTATCATTCTGCGCAAAAAAGAATAGGCATACACCCAAAAGGCCATGAACAGGAACAGACCGGCCACACCGAACTGAGCCAGCGACGGGAAAAAAGCGTCGCAAATAAAAAATCCCGTGTCTTCTGAAAGACCATGCACATGGTCTATGCCATACTCCGCATAAAGACCAGAGTAATTCTGCTTGGATGCGAACGACGCGAACGATGCAAGTCCTGAACCGAACGGAAACTGACCCGCAAAAATGAGAGCGGATGTGGCGTAAAGAACCGGCCGGGCGAACGATTCAGCTACAGAGCGGTCAAATTTTCCGGTTCCTCCGCTGATATAGTAATAGTCGAATTTCGACCATGAGACCGCAATCACCGCTATGACAACCGCCATCACCGCCATACTTTTCCCCAAGCTCATCGAACGCAACATTCCGGGACGATAAGCCAGCAGGAAGAAAAGCGAAAGCACATAGATTGCGTAATATTTCGATCGGGTCGAGCCGAGGCCTACGGTGAGCATGACCAGAGCCACGGCCATGTCTCTGCGTGAGATGCTTCCGTCATCTTTCACAGAACAATACAGGTAAAGCATACTGCACGTGAACAGCGTAAGGCCTATATATGTGACATGCCCGACAGCCGCAGCCACTATTGTTTCCCCACATGCGAGCAAAAGAGTGACAACGACCGAATCCACTATACATATCGCCTTTATGACCTGCTTTTCAGCCGATGTCACAGAGGGCCGTATGGCAAAAATGACAGCAAATGGAATATATGGTTTTATTTCTATAATCCAATCGACAAGGACATAACGCGGCGTGTTGTAGTTTTTGAATGCCAGAGTGTAAATAGCGTAAAACGTCATCACGCCGATTATCGCGAAAAGCAACCGGTAACGCCGCCAGTTGCGGTTGACAATGCAGTCAAGAGAGGCAACGCAGAGAAACAGCATGGAACACAGCTCGTCGTTGAACTTCACGTAATTATAGCTCGGAACCAACAGAATCAGCCCCAATATCATGATCCATACGCAAAGTCTGTCGGCGCGCAACATATCACTTCACGGCGAGAGCTATTATCAGGGATATCACCGCCGAACTCATTCCTACAACAGTCGAGATTACAGAGAGCTTATAGGCATTATTCTGGCTATACTTGGAGTTCTCCTCCTTGATTTCGTTGGGCGACACGAGAACCACGTCATTGTTTTTCAGCCAGAAATAGGGATATTGGGTAATTTTGGAATCATGAAGATTGATACGGTGATATTCTATCCGGTCCGCCGATGTCTGACGCAGGACAAGAATATTGTCGCGCAGAGCATAGTCCGTCAGATCTCCCGCCTGAGCAAGAGCATCGAGGACACTGAACCGGTCGGCTGTAGTGACTACCGTCTGAGGCGACTTTACCTCCCCCATCACCACGATCCTGTAGCCTGTCATAGTCACGTTGACCAACGGGTCTTTCACGTACTTCCCTAACTCTTTGACAAGATAGGATTTCAGCTCGTAAGTAGTCATGCCGGCGACATGAATTTTCCCCAGACGCGGAAATTCTATGTTGCCGTCCTTATCCACCTTATAAAGCTGCTGCTGGGGATTGACACTGAGCTGAGTAGAGCCTTCCGAAGCCGGATTGACATTCGGGAGGTTGAATTCGGCAGTAGCATCCGGCACCTCCGATGTTACCGTTATCATCAGGCTGTTTTCAGGCTCTATGGTGTTCGTATGCGGCACCGTCGCGAGAACACCGCTTTCGCTACCTTTCAGGTCCTGAAAATAAGTCAAATCCTTCTTCACTGTCCTACATGAGGACAACATTGACAATATAGCAGAAAAAAATATGATAATATAAAGTTTATTCATAAAGAAATGCGCATACTATTTATCTATAACGACACATTTCCCCATTTATTATATGCCCCCTGTACAACTTGGCAGACAGCATTGTCTTTCCATATTTATCGGCCGCTTCCTCAGCTTAAACCAATCCTTGCCTTCAACGATTTAAGAGCCGGAAAAACCGAGTGAATCCTACACCTTATCATGAGATAAAGAATTTTCTGCTTCAATGGAAACAATTCCGATTTCAGAATAAGCCCGTTTATTTCAGGATAGGTCGAAAGCCACTTTTTTCTCATTCCGGGCTTGTTCAAGCATGGATTCAATATCTGTTTCGCCATGTATTTCCGCATTATGATCCCATCCCTGCACTCGCTTTCCTTTCCCCGGTTTTTCAAAATGACGCAAAGCAATTCGATATTCTTCAGATATGTCTCATATCTTTCCATCACCTTATGTTCAGAAGTGTTATGGGTTGTAGAATTACTATTATGCCGATAGTGATAAAGCCTCTCGTTTATCACCCTGACAGAATTTGCAAGCCACATTACCTGCACACAAACAATCAGGTCCTCGATCATGCTCCCGACGGGCAATATCAAATTGTTCTTCCTTAACAGATCAGCCTTTATTACTCTATAACATAAACTCCCTGACACTCTGCCGGAAACAATATCCTTCAGCAAAGCTTCCCTGCTGAGGCTGATTTTCTCCTCGGCAGGACAAGAATAAAACTTATATTCATGCACGTAATCGAACACTATGACATCCGATTCCTCTCTCATCAACTCACCGTAAAGAATCTCACAGGCATCAAGTTCCAGCCAGTCATCGGCATCACAAAACATGACATAGCGCCCTTTTGACTTCTCAAAACCTTCTTTTCTGGCTTCGGCCACTCCAAGGTTGTTTTTATGTGAGATTATATGGATCCTGCTTTTGCAATCATTGTTCTGTTTTTCAACCACGCCACTCAACCGTTCCAAACTTGAATCGGTTGACGCATCGTTCACGAATATCCACTCGACCCTGTCGCGCAATGTCTGATTGAACAACGAGTCAGCGCATTGTTCTATATACGGTTCGGCATTATAGAAAGGAACTATTATCGAAAATACCGGAAACTCCTTCATCATGATTATCTTTTTCGTTTTAACATGAAGCCTTCAAAAAAAGCATGACGGTTATTCTTCGGGATACAAAGATAAAAAACGATTGCCGTTACAATTATAAATATTACATCTACAACTGTTGATTCCTGCACGGCAAATAGAATTCCGGCGACACTAAGGACACATAACCCGACTATATTCCTTGGTGAAAACGAAACTCTCATATACTTACGTGTGTCAACGACCCTATAGACAAGCAGTACGACGTATGTCAGTATATTCACCGCAATCAGGCCGAAAATGCCGAACAGAGGCACACAATAAAAATTCCCGGCAATATTCACAGTCATGGCAATCAGAACTCCGGGGATAATTCCTGACGTGTTTTTCGAACATTGATAACCGATTTCAAAAAAAGAGCATAAGGCGAAACACATCATGAACACCGAATTGGCAAACAGGTATTGCGAGCTTGAATAATACTCCTGACTTACAAGCCACGAATAATTGATGCGTAATGCGAAGGGGAAAACCGCCACAAAGAAACAGAGCAGATAAAAATAATTATTGAAAACCGCTGAGAAAAACCTGTTCCTTTCCGGTGAATTATATTGTTCTATGGCATTCTGCTGCCATGTCTGATAAAAAATAAACACCAGTACATAAAGGATTCCGGTAAACTTGGCCAAAATGGCATATATCCCGTTTTCCTCCAGCCCGAGAAATTCCTTTATGAAGAAAACACCGTTATTGTTAAGAATCCACCACAGCACTGAAAGCGGAAGCAAAGGAAGGCTGTATTTTACAAGCTCCCTGCTCACCTCCTTACAGGTCCAGCGATTGATACTGAAATATTTTCTTACTATCCCGGCCTTGAACTCCAGATAGACCAGCGTCAAGAACCTCGCCGAGATATTCGCTACAAATATTCCGGGCACACCCCATTCGAGAACCGCAACGGCAAATACGCTTAACAGTGCTATCAGAAGCGAATTGAAAATACCGGCCGCTACATAGACTTTTATAAGCCCCACTCCTCTTACAATCTGCAACCACGAATCTATGAAAGCCTGCGCGATGCCGAACATAATCATATATCCGAGATATTTTATCTCCATGTATTGACCCAAAACCAATCCGATAAACAATATTATGGCGGAATTCAGAAATACGGTTCTTAAAATGAACGACACAATGGCCTGCTTCCGTTGCAATTCCCCGGCCTCCATAAGGAACCGGAAGCCCCCTTCATGAAGTTGCAGGGTTATTAACGGAATCATCCCGAACGCCACGGTGAGACAGATATCATAGTAGCCGAATTCAGCGGGGTCCGTGATGAAAAATGTGTAGAACGGCACCAACATAAACGTGATCAGCTTTGACCCTATGTTGCCTATGGCGTAAAGAGCCAGATCGTTGACGAACTTATGTCCTCTCGAAATGCCGGATGCACCCATTGTTTTTTTCGATCAGTGTGGATTGGTGATACATGGATTACTATTAACGCCGGAAACATGCGGATTATTGCATTTCGTCGTTGCCGGAAGTTTCGGCTTTAGTTATTGACATTTAACGGTTATTTTGTCGCAGATGGATGATATTGGGAAGAAAATTTGTAATTTTGCGTAATGAATATAATTTACGAAAGATTTTACAGTCTGGATATTCCACTGACTGTCTGGTATATTTTAGGCGCCATGGTGATCTGCATGGCGATCGCTGGCGCTCTCCTGTGGCCGAGGCTCAGGCGTGTGCGCCGGCAGGTCTCGGAAGATGACGAGGCGCCCGTGCCCGACGAGGGTTACCCTTCGGTTTCGGTCATCGTATATAGTCAGGCCTCAGGGAGCAACCTGCGCACTCTTCTTCCCCAGATATTGCAGCAGGATTATCCTGCCCCGTTCGAAGTGATAGTCGTCAACGACGAGACGGATGACAACACTGAAAACATCGTCTCGGAGCTCGAGCTATATTACCCCAATCTCTACATGACGTTCGCCCCCGAACGATCCCGTTCGCTCAGTCGCCGCAAGCTCAGCCTGACGCTCGGCATAAAGGCGGCCCGTTACGAAACGCTGCTTTTCACCGATGGAAGCTGCCGTCTTGCTTCTCCCTCCTGGATGCGTCGCATGATGCGCCACATTGCCGCCGGTTCCGAAATAGTTCTCGGTTACGCCGAACTGCGGGGCGACGACAACGCCGGATGCCTCTCCCGCGCAATGAGTTTCGACCGGTTGTGGGAATCTTCCCGCTGGATTTCGAGCGCTATATGCGGCCGGCCTATCCGAGGCACGGCATGTAACCTTGCCTACATGCGGAATCTGTTTTTTGAGCGCAAGGGATTTTCCCAGACTCTCCATCTGAAATATGGCGATGATGACATTTTCATAAACGAGATAGCCTCAGGAAGCAACACTGCCCTTGAACTCAGCGATGAGGCAAGAGTGGTTTTCGTTGACAATTCTCCGGAAAAAGTCGCCGATATCGAGCGCCTTCGCCGTGATTTCACCGCTGCCTCCCTACCGCGACGCTCCTATCTGTCAATGGCATTCTCATCATTTCTGTGGTGGGCATGGGCAATCTGCGGCATAACAGCCTCGGTTTTAGGATATCCCTCTCTGATTCCGGCTGCCATAGCTTTTGTCCTGGCCCTCTCGTTCTCCCTGATAAGCATGACACAGTGGAAACACACAGCCATCGCTTTAGGATCGCGGCCACTGTTCTGGACCATACCCTGGCTGTCATGGGGCCGTCCTTTACGCACTCTTTTCTATCGCATACGCGGACGCCGCGTGCGTCGCGACAACCTCACGCATCTCATCTGAGACGGGTCATCCTCTCAGGCCGCACGTATGAGCATAACCGTATAGGCGACGTAGCAGCAAACCATTATCACGCCTTCGGCACGGGTGATCGTGCGGCGTGAGAAAAACCATCCGAACACCCAGAAAAGAACGCATGATCCTACAAGCGTAAGCAGATCGAAATTGCCTATTCCTCCCATTGGCAACGGACTTATTGTCGCGGCCGCGCCGAGCACAAGGAATATATTGAATATATTCGACCCTATAACATTGCCGAGCGCCATGTCGGTTCGCCCTTTGACCGCCGCGACGAGTGAAGCGGCCAGTTCCGGCAGAGATGTGCCGGCGGCTACTATCGTGAGTCCTATGACCGCATCGCTGACGCCAAGCGACTTTGCTATCGCCGACGCTCCCTTTACAAAAATGTCCCCGCCATATACCAGAGCGCACAGACCACCCGCGACATAGACTAAAGCACGCCACAACGGCATCCGTTTTCGCTCTGCCACATCCGCTGCCGACGGATCCACCGACGGATCAGGCGCCGATTTGGCCTGCGCGAAAGTGTAACGCATGAATATCGCGAAAAACAACAGCAGGACAATCCCGTCAACACGGTCGATTACCGACTCCTCCGCTCCGTCAAGCAGAGGGCCATTGGCCATGACGAGAAGGACCACTGAAGAAAGGACAACAAGAGGGATGTCTGCCGTCAGAATACTTTTCCTGATGACTACAGGGGTGACCGCAGCGGTCACTCCGACAATCACGAGGGTATTGAAAATATTGGAACCCACCACATTGCCTATGGCAAGACCGGCTGAACCGTTGATTGCGGAAATCATCGATATTGCCAGTTCGGGGGCGGAAGTGCCGAATGCCACTACTGTCAGACCGACTACAAGATCCGACACACCCATGCGACGGGCGAGATCAGACGCTCCGTCTGTCAGACAATTCGCCCCGGCGAGAATCAAGCCGAGACCTCCTAAAAGCAACAATACACTTACTACCATATCTTCCGGCGGTTTTGAGAGATTTAAATATATTTCAAAGTTTCGAACATACAAAAATAACAATTTAGAGTTATATTTGCAGTCTTAAACCTTCAAAACAAGAAAAAAATGGGCAAAACAAAAGTACTGGTTACTGGAGCCGACGGATTCATAGGCTCACACCTGACTGAAGCGCTTCTCTCGGCCGGCTACCAAGTCAGAGCTCTGAGTTACTATAACTCCTTCAATGACTGGGGTTGGCTTGAAGGAATCAATAATCCTGATCTGGAAGTTGTCAGCGGCGATGTTCGCGACCCCGACTTTTGCCGCCACATCACCCGTGGATGTTCCCTGGTGTTTCACCTCGCGGCTCTGATTGCCATCCCCTACAGCTATGTGGCGCCCGACAGTTATGTCGATACGAATATCCGCGGGACCCTCAACATGCTTCAGGCCGCCCGCGACTGCAACGTCGAGCGTATAGTGGTCACCTCCACCAGCGAAGTCTATGGGACAGCGCTATATGTGCCTATCGACGAGAACCATCCCCGTCAGCCCCAGTCGCCGTATTCAGCCACGAAAATAGGAGCCGACGCTCTGGCAAAGAGTTTCTACAACGCTTTCGAGCTCCCTGTTGTCATCGCTCGGCCGTTCAACGCCTACGGACCGCGCCAGAGCGCACGCGCCATAATTCCGACCATCATTACCCAGATTGCGGCCGGACATCGCGAGATCAAAGTGGGTGATCTGACGCCTACACGCGACTTCAACTTTGTCACCGACACTGCCGCCGGATTCATAGCCCTTGCGACAGCCCCGGGAATCGAAGGCCGCGAGATAAACATTGCCACCGGACGAGAGGTGACCATGGAGGAAACACTTCACACCATTGCACGCCTTATGGGCGCTGATATCAAGTGGATCACGGATCCCGAGCGCATTCGTCCGTCGAAAAGCGAAGTCCGGCGCCTGCTCGGCGACAACAAGCTCATCACTTCGCTGACTGACTGGCGTCCCCGTGTATCGCTCGAGGAAGGGCTCAGTAAAACTATCGACTGGTTCGTGAAACCGGAGAATCTCGCACGTTACAAAATCGACATTTATAACCAGTAGTGTCGATGGCAAAGAAAAAGAAACTGATTATAATAGGAGCCGGCGGTCATGCCCGTTCTGTGATAGAGAACGCCCCCGAAAACACATTTCTCGGATATGTCGCTCCTGAACCCGCCACGATTGCGTTCGGCCTTCCCTACGAGGGCGATGACGGTTACATCATCGCGAATTTCAACCCCGATGAATTCGGCATTCACCTCGCCATCGGATTCAACGACGGATGCAGACTCTCGCTGCGCAGGTCTATAATCGAACGATACAAGGACTTCGAAGCCGTCACGATGATCTCTCCGTCGGCCATTGTGACGCCCAATTCCGTCATCGAAGGAGGATGTGCCATAATGAGCCGGGCGGTTGTCAATCGCTCTGTCCTGGGGCAGCACTGCGTAGTAAATACGGGAGCCGTCATAGAGCATGACTGTCACATCGGGACAAATGTCTTCATCGGTCCCGGAGCGATAATATGCGGAGAAGTGACCCTTGGCGACAATGTGTTCATTGGCGCGGGAGCCGTTATACGCAACGGCGTTTCGGTCTGCGCATCCGCATCGGTCGGGATGGGGGCCGTCGTGACTCATGACATAACGGAACCGGGAATCTACGTTGGCTCTCCGGCCCGGATAAAAGAAACGAAACATAATGGCTGAGAAAAAAAGCACTCTGATTATAGCCGAAGCAGGCGTGAATCATGGCGGAGACTATGAGACTGCTGTCAGAATGATCCATTCTGCAAAACAAGCCGGAGCCGATTACATAAAATTCCAGACATTCAAGGCCGAAAATCTCGTGTGCCGCAGTGCCTCCCGAGCCGAGTACCAGCGCCGTAACTGCGGAGGAGAGGAAAACCAGTTCGAAATGCTCAAGAGACTCGAGCTCGATTTTGATTCTTTTATATCGCTTAAAGAAGAGTGTGCCAGAGCAGGCATCGGATTCCTGTCGTCGCCGTTCGATCTTGAAAGCATAGATTTCCTTTCCAATCTCGTAATGGATTTCTGGAAAATACCTTCCGGGGAGATCACAAATCTGCCTTATCTGGAAAGAATCGCCTCTAAAGGAGGCCGTGTGATAATGTCAACAGGCATGTGTTCGATAGATGAGGTCAAGGACGCGATCCACGTCCTGACCTGCAACGGAATTCCACGCAATGACATAGCCCTGCTCCACTGCAACACCCAGTACCCCACGCCCGTGGAAGATGTCAATCTGCGCGCCATGGAAACTCTCCGGAAACTCGGGTGCGGAATGACAGGCTTCAGTGACCACACCGTCGGCACGGCGATTCCGGTTGCTGCAGTAGCCCTCGGAGCCGAAATAATCGAAAAGCATTTCACGCTCGACAAAAACGCAGCCGGTCCAGACCACATCGCTTCCGCCGATCCTGCCGAACTGGCAGCGATGGTCAGGGCAATACGCGATGTAGAATCCGCCATTGGATCTCCGCTCAAACATGTGACCGAAAGCGAAAGCGGAAATGTGGCCGTTGCCAGAAAAAGCATCGTCGCATCGCGATTTATCGGTAAAGGCGAGACATTTTCGGAAGAGAACCTGGCAGTCAAACGTCCGGGCAACGGACTCTCTCCCATGCTGTGGCATCGTGTCATAGGGACAAAAGCCGTCAGAGATTTCAACAAAGATGACCTCATAACCGTTTGACCTTAGAAAAACCGTTCGAGCCTCAACAGCTCCCCGCTGCAAAACCGGGAATTCAAAAATAAGTTTAAATCAGTCCAATATGGCCAAAGCCGAATCATTACATCTTTCACAGGAACTCAAGCAACAGCAGACGCTCGCACCACTCCAGCTGCAGTTCGTCAGGATGCTCGAAATGAACGGTCCGGAAGTAGAGGATGAAGTTCTCAGAGCCCTTGACGAAAATCCGGCTCTCGAAACTGATGAAAACGACAAGGATCTGACGCAGGAAGTCCGTCAGGATTCCGACTATCTGCCTTATTATAGAATGAATGTCGCCAACAGGTCTGCCTCCGATCCAGTTTATGAGCCGGAAGCCGCGGGCGCCGGCGAATCACTGATGGAGTTTCTGCTTGACCAGCTCTCGCAGAATGTCCATCTGTCAGACAAGGACATGGAGACTGCACGCTTCATCATAGGCAACATCGACCCTAACGGCTACATGACGCGCACGCTCCGCTCAATCGCCGAGGATATGGCGATACAGAACAACATCGATGTCTCCGATGACGATATGAAAAGAGTGTGGAGAGCCGTCAGGGCGCTCGAGCCAGCCGGAGTGGGGGCCGTTGATCTGCGCGACAGCATTCTCCTGCAGCTTGACCGCCTTTCGCCCTCTCCTGCCGTAGCCCTCGCAAGGGAGATTGTCAGGGATTATTTCGATGTGTTCTCGCTGATGCACTATGATCAGCTGCGCTCCATGCTTGGAGTGACGGAAAATGATCTGAAGCAGGCTGTCGATGTGATCAGATCGCTGAATCCAAAACCCGGAGCACAAATAAGCGGAGGCGAAGATGACCGGACAAACCACATTTCACCCGACTTTCTTGTGGAAACCGATGGCGACAGGCTCACTCTGTCACTGTTAAACAACCTTCCCAGCCTGCGTATAGCCGCGTCTTTCGCCGCTGACACTCCGGTCGAGAAAAAGAAAGCCGTCGCAGAACAGGCGAACGCCTTCATACGCCAGCGACGCGACGAAGCTACAGGATTCATGCGGGCGCTTTCAATGCGGCAGACGACTCTGTTTCGGGTGATGAGCGCCATCATGCAGTGGCAACGCGAATTCTTCCTGACCGAAGATCCGGCTACCCTGCGACCTATGATCCTGAAAGACATCTCCGAAAAAACCGGAGATGACATTTCGGTGATTTCACGCGCGACGCAAGGAAAATATGTGGCGACGAACCGTGGGGTCTATCCGCTCCGATTCTTTTTCAACGAACCTCGTGACGGCGATGAGATATCCTCGCCGGGAGTTATGGCAAAACTGCGTGAACTGATAGAAAACGAAGACCCGTCGAAACCGCTGACCGATGAAGCTCTCACCCGGGCGCTCGCCGACGAAGGAATCAATATAGCCCGACGGACAGTTGCGAAATACCGCGAACGGATGGGCATACCGATCGGACGTATGCGCAAACGCCTGTAACTTTTCCCTTATCCGATGCGTTATTAAGACATATCCATTGAACTGATTTAAACTTATTGCAAATTAACATTTCGAGGATGATTTCGAGATGATTTCGACCTTTTTGAAAGAGCAATGGGGTTCCATTGTGATTGAAAAAAGGGAAGAAAGCGGCCGGAATCCTGCCGAAAGGGTAAAGCCGAAGGTTTCCGTCAGTTCTGAATTAACATTTTGAAATAAGTTTAAATCAGTTCATTCTACATGAAGAAGATTTCAAAAATATTATCGGCAATTTTCAGCCCATTGATAGTTCCGTGCTACGGAATCGCGATGTCATTGTGTGTCACACCCCTTTTTGTCATTCCATTCAAGACGAGAGCCATGGTCTTGGGGATGTGTGCTATATTTCTGTTTCTTCTTCCCGCCCTCTCGGTCATGGGCCTTTACCGCATGGGGATAATCAAGGATGTCGGACTTAACAACCGGGACGAACGCACTGTTCCCTATCTTGTCACTATGGCCTGTTATGGAGTGTGCGCCTACTATCTATACCGGATAAACGCGCCGTTCTGGCTTGTTGGATTCATTGTCGGAGGGCTGCTGACAATTTTCGTCAATCTGCTCGTAAACCTCCGATGGAAAATATCGGGACACATGGCAACGATGGGAGGATGGCTCGGAGTAACCTTTTTCATCGCCCTCAATCATCTGGCCGTCATCAACATGATGTGGATAGTCATTGTCATCGTTATTCTGGCGGGATTGGTCGGAACGGCGCGGCTCATTCTCGAGCGTCACACCCCAATGCAGCTTCTCGCCGGAACCGCCAACGGCTTTCTCAGCATCTACTTGTGCGCTTGGCTTTTGTCGATGATCGGCAATCCGATTTAAAAAGCCTTAAATTGTAAGGTTTTTTGCATTAATTATAGTAACTTTGTGGCTACGTTTTAATACGCATTAACCCTAATCCCGAGAAAAGTGACAGCTTTTTCCCGCGACATAATAGACCGCTTCACGTCTCTTGTCAATGCTGCAAAGAGAATAGTGATCGTTTGCCACATGACCCCCGACGGGGACGCCATGGGATCAAGCCTGTGCCTGATGCATACGCTCAGAGCCATGGGCAAGCATGTTACGGCCATCAGCCCCGACGCCTATCCCCGCAATCTGGCGTTTCTTCCCGGCGCGTCAGACATATCCGTCGCCACCTATCACCATGAACGCGTCAGATATGCCCTTCTTCACGCTAATCTTGTCTTCTGTCTTGATTTCAATGACCTGAAACGGATTGACCGGCTTGCCCCGCTCGTCGAAGGCGCCAGATGTCCGCGCATAATGATCGACCATCATCTGAATCCGGCGATGGAAGGCGACATACTTATCTCTCATCCTGAAAAATCATCCACCTGCGCCCTGCTCTTCGAAGTGCTGAAAGCGGCGGGGATGGACCGATATATCGACACTGACGCCGCAACCTGCTGCTGTGCGGGAATGATGACCGATACTGGAAATTTCGCATACAACGCCAACGACCCGGCTCTCTATTCGATCCTCGCCTCTCTGATGGAGCGCGGTGTTGACAAAGATTCTCTGTATAACCGGCTTTTCAACACCAATTCCCTCTCACGCATACGTATCATGGGGTATTGCCAGTATGCCAAGACTCTGGTTCTCCCCGAGCACAGATGCGCCATAATAACTCTTAGCCGCGAGGAAACCCGGGAATTCGGTTATACGAAAGGTGACACCGAGGGGCTGGTAAACATACCCCTCAGCATCCCGGGAATAGTATTCTCGATATATCTGCGTCAGGACGAGGAAAACTATGTGAAAGTCTCGATGCGCAGCAAAGGTGACTTCTCAGTCAAGGAAATATGCGAGAAACACTTCGGCGGAGGAGGCCACCACAATGCCGCAGGCGGAGAAATCCATGCTTCATTCGAGGAGGCTTTCGCCAAAATACTTGACATCATGCCTGAATGTGACCTGATGCTTGAGCGGATGAACGAAGACCGACAATAGAACCTAAAAACGATTATACCCTAACAATCAATAAATCAAAGAATGAATTTTTTCAAATCCATAATCCGCGTAACCCTGATGACAGTGTTCGCCGCATTCATATCCTCATGCAACGACGACACAAGTTATGCCGACCTTCTGAATCAGGAGGACAAGCTGGTCAATGCGTTTCTGGTTGATCAGAAAGTAGTGAACGAAATTCCGGCCGACAGCGTTTTTCAGACCGGCGCCGACGCTCCTTACTACTGCATTGACGGAGAAGGTCAGGTATATATGCAGGTTCTTGTTTTGGGCGACGGACAAAAGGCTAAGGATGATCAAGAAATCTATTTCCGCTACATGGCCTACAACATGGCATATTACCACGACGGAAAGTTCGATGAGTCATTCGGCTCCGGCAACCTCAACAACATGGCCCAGTCGCCCACATCTTTCCGCTTCAAGAACTACAACATGCCGACAAGCAAGGCTTGGGGTGTCGGTCTGCAGATGCCCATGACATTTCTGCCCCTCAACAGCGAGGTAAACCTCGTAATTAAATCGCAGTATGGAGTTTCTGAAAACATGAGCTATGTTCAGCCATATTTCTTCCATGTGCGCTATCTTAAAAGCATGATCTGACGAAAATTCAATCAATACCATAAACCCTTCATTATGTCACTCATCAAATCAATCTCAGGTATCCGCGGAACCATCGGCGGAGCCCCGGCGGAAGGACTTTCGCCTGTTGACATTGTCAAATTCACGGCTGCCTATGCAACATTCATTTCCACGCAGATTCCGGAAGGAGGCAAGAAACTGATCGTTGTCGGCCGCGATGCCCGTCTTTCAGGCCCCATGGTTAGTTCTATTGTGGTTTCTACTCTTTGCGCAATGGGCTTCGATGTAGTGAACATCGGCCTTGCATCCACTCCCACCACCGAAATCGCCACTGTTGCCGAACACGCTGCCGGAGGAATTATCATCACCGCCAGCCATAATCCGAAACAGTGGAATGCCCTGAAACTTCTGAACTCCGACGGCGAATTTCTCAACGACGCCCAAGGCAAGGAAGTTTTGCGCATTGCTGCCGCCGAGGAGTTTTCCTTCTGCGAAGTTGATGAGCTCGGACATGAATACATAAACAACACCTACGACATGCGCCACATCGACCAGGTGCTCGCTCTTGACCTTGTCGATACCGACGCTATCGCAAAAGCTGACTTCACCGTGGCCGTCGATGCCGTAAACTCCGTGGGAGGAGTCGTCATACCGCGTCTTCTCAAAGCGCTCGGCGTGAAAAACGTTATCGAGCTAAACTGTGAGGCCACAGGTAAATTCGCCCACACTCCCGAACCTATCCCCGAAAACCTCACCCAGATATCGGATCTGATGCGTTCAGGAGTAGCCGACGTAGGCTTCGTTGTCGATCCCGACGTGGACCGTCTGGCCATTGTCATGGAGAACGGCGAAATGTTCGTTGAAGAATATACGCTCGTAGCCGTTGCCGACTATATTCTCAGCCACACTCCCGGCCATACCGTCTCTAATCTCAGCTCATCGCGTGCCCTCCGTGACATCACGGTCGCTCATGGTTGCGAATACTCTGCTTCGGCAGTTGGAGAGGTCAACGTCGTAACCGAGATGAAACGCTCCGGTGCCGTCATTGGCGGTGAAGGAAACGGTGGTGTCATCTATCCCGCAGCCCACTATGGCCGCGACGCTCTTGTGGGCGTGGCTCTGTTCCTCACCCTGCTGGCCAAATCAGGCAAAAAAGTCACCGAACTTAAAGCCGGATTCCCCCAGTATGCCATAGCGAAGAACAAAATACAGCTCACTCCCGAGATCAACGTGGACGCCATCCTTGCTGAAGTCAAGAAACGTTACGCTTCAGAGAAAGTAACGGATATCGACGGGGTGAAGATCGATTTCAAGGATTCCTGGGTGCATCTTCGCAAATCCAACACCGAACCCATCATCCGCATCTACTCCGAGGCCCACACCATGGAAGAGGCCGACCGTCTCGCCGAAGACATCAAGAAAGTCATACTTGACATGACAAAAGCATAAACATCAATATGCGTCGTATTATTCTGCTTCTCACACTGTCCGCAGTCATGGTCTCCATGGCTGCGGCTGTTCATAAAACCGCTAAGACAAAAAAACGCAAACCGGCCAAAACCGTACAGACGGCTCCTCCACGTCCCGACGAATGGGCGCTGGTGAATGTCGCCGCGGCGTGTCTCCGCACTGAACCGTCCCATGCCTCACAGCTCGAAACCCAGGCGTCATACGGCACTCCGGCTAAAATACTTGACCGCCACGGCGAATGGCTGCGCCTCGAACTGCCCGACGGCTACAAGGCCTGGATGATCGGGTCTTCACTGATTGAAAAAAAGCCTCAGGAGATTGACCGCTGGCGTGAGTCACCTCGACTGATCGTGACCCAGCCTCGTCCGGCAGCCGCTTTTTCCGATTCGCTCAACACATCCGACGGAAATATCGCTTTCGACATAGTGTTAGGCTCGATTTTCGAGGGGAATAAGACTCCCGGCTCGAGATTCACCGGAGTAACGCTTCCCGACGGACGTACCGCCTTTGTCAACTCCGATTATGTCGAGGATTTTTCCACCTGGAGCAAGCGCCCTCCGGAGATTGACACCATAATGAATGTTGCCCGTTCAATGACCGGTGTCACATATCTCTGGGGAGGGACCACTCCTAAAGCCGTGGATTGCTCGGGTTTTACCAAACTCGCTTTCGGCGCGGCCGGACTTATACTGCCACGTAACGCTTCCGATCAGGCGCTCACCGGAGAGACTCTCGATCCGGCCAACACTGATGCGTTCCGTCAGGGCGACCTGCTCTTCTTCGGGTCCGGAACCGGCACAAACATTACCCATGTGGGCATCTACGACGGCTTCTCTCGCTTCATCCACGCCTCGGGCCGTGTGTTCGAGAGCAGTTTCAAGCCGGGACATCCTCTCTATATTCCACGGAAGGTAATCGGAGCCGCACGCATTCTCGGCAATAGCGCTCCGAAAGGGATCACCCCCTACTCCGCCCATCCCTGGTATTTCAATCAGAAATAGCCACAAAACAAACGGATAGCAAGAGAGCCGGCTCCAAAAGGGAACCGGCTCTCTTTATATTCCATGAAGATTTTTAGAAAATATCGATCTCCGCAATGGTTACGCAGGGCGAATCATCTGCCGTGCGTATCGGCACGAACTGTACGTAGCGGGCATCGACTCCCTTGTCGAACTTCTGTTCACGCGGCGAAGGATCGTTCACGAGATTTCCGAACTCGTAATTTCCCACTATTCGCCATTTGCCGCCGTTGTTGCTGACCATAACCTGCATCTCCGAGATCATTCCGTCGGCATTCTCGGTCTGAGGGGTATAGATGAATCCGTTGACCCGCTTGTTTTCTCCCATATCGACTATCAAAGCCGACTTCTTCCTTTCAGAGCTTTTCCAGTATGTACGCGGATTGGCATCGGCAACCATCCTAAGGGTATGACCTTCCGTTTCACTGTCGGCTGTCAGCGTCCAGTCTTTCTTGACATAACCGAAACGAGCGTTCATCACCGGGCCGTTTTCGCCGTGGGTAACAGCCATTGCGTTGACGGTGCCATGGTCCAGACAGAATGGAGAGGTATATAATTTCGACTGCGTAGTAGGACGGCTGCCGTCTGTCGTGTAATATATCTTCATGCCTGCGCTGAGATTAGATGCTGCATTCAGCCCATGGCTTTTCCAGCTGAAATTTTCGCGGGCCGGACTCAGAGTGACCATTCCGTCAACTGTCCTGACAGCCTCGAGCTGCGGCGGACGGGCAGCATAAAAGTGTGCGGAAATTTCGGCCAGGTATGGAGTGGAACGGCTTCCGGTAACCGTCAGGCGCAGACGGTCGGTAGTGACGTCGGCGAAACGCATGATGCGCTTGAATCCGACATTCGTACAAGTCGCTATCTCTTTCCAGCTTCCGTCAACGAAAGCCTCGAGGCGCAAACCTTCTATGCGTTCTCCGCGTTTGGCAATCGGTTCCTGAATCATGAGACGATTGATTGTTACAGCCTTCGGCATGACGATTTCAACAGGACCGTCAGCTTCGATGAATGTGTTGATGTCACCGTCGGCAAGATCGCCCGACAGACTGGAACCCGCAAGCAGATTTGTGCCGTAGGTCTCGCGGATCCGTTTCCCGGCTTCGGCAAGGACTTCCACGTCGGTCTGCGAGAAGCTACCCTCACGGTTGGGCGGAATATTCAGCAGAAAGATGGAATTGCCTCCTACGGCACGTTCGTATATGTCGAACACGTCATTTGCCGAGCGCGTGCGCTGAGTGTCGTCATCACGGTAAAACCAGCCCTCGCGTATCGAGGTGTTTGTCTCCGCAGGCTGATAATGCAGGAACGACGCGCCCTTGAGCGATTCGAGACTTCCCGGCTCTTTAGCCATCATGTCGGGCTTCCGGTTTCCGGTGACAGGATCCTCCGGATAGCCGAGCACATTCCATTCCGTCTCTCTCGTGCCTCCGGATTCGTTGCCGCACCAGCGGATGTCCTCATAGCCGAACACAACCGCATTGGGCGCAAGTTTGTGTATGAGTTCCATCCATGCGGCCTTGTTATACGTCTGGCCTCCTTTACGCTTCGGATGCGCCCCGTCGAACCACACCTCGTCGATCGGGCCGTATTCGGTCAGAAGTTCGAAAAGCTGATTGAGGAAATATTCGTTGTAGTCATCTATGCTGTCGAAAGTGAATGTCGTTTTGTTGGCAAACGGTCTCCCTTCCACCTGGCGGGGAATGGTTCGCGTTGTCTTCCGGCTCAGATTGCCGTAAAGACCTTCAGGATTCTCTATTTGATAAAGGTCGGCAGGCGACAGATAGACTCCGAGTTTCATTCCATATTTTTTGCACGATGCCGCCAGATCGGCAAGCACATCGCCTTTACCGCCGCGGAATCCGGTGCTCATTATGCCATGGTCGGTGTAACGGCTCTGCCACAGCACAAATCCGTCGTGATGCTTGGCCGTGAAGATGACCTTGGTCATTCCCGCGTCCTTCATCGCTTTGACCCACTGGTCAGTATCGAGTTTTTTCAGATCAAACATCTTCGGGTCTTCTTTTCCCGTGCCCCATTCCCTGCGGCTGAAGGTGTTCGGGCCAAAATGGATAAACGCGATGTAGCCGTCCTTTAGCGCCTGCAGCTGGTTACGGCTCGGGACCACATGAGCAGCCTTCTCCTTCAGCACCTCCGGGCTCGCATCCGGGCTCACCTTGATTGTCGGGGCATACTCTTCCTCCGCAGTCTGTGCGGACGCTCCGAGGGCCATGATCGCACCTGTCAAGATCAGAAATAGTTTTTTCATTGCAAGTCTTTTTGTTTTGAAAAGGCGCCCGCGTGAACATACAGGCGCCTCGTTTACGTTTATTGATGATTATGGTTAGAATACGTCGATCTCAGCGATGGTGGCACACGGCGAATCCGCTGCAGTCTCGAGAGCTGTAAACTTCACGTAGCGGCCGCCCGCAGCCTTTGAGAGTTTCTGTTCGCGCGGAGTCGGATCATTGATGAGATTGCCGAACTCATATATGCCCGCGTCGCGCCATTTCTTGCCGTCGCGGCTTACCTCGACACGCCATTTGGCTATCATTCCTTCCTGATTGCGCGTCTGGGGCGTATAGATGAAGCCGTTGATCTTCTTTGGCGCTCCCATGTCAATGGTGATGTACTGGTCTTTACCGTCGGCACTTTTCCAGTAAGTACGCGCGTCGGCATCAAATGCCATCCGGCCGTCATGTTTATCCGTCTCACTGCTGACACCCGTAAGCTTCCAGTCCTTTTTCACATAGCCGTAACGCACGTTCATGACAGGACCTTCTTCTCCGTTGAGTACGGCCATGGCATTGACCACTCCGTCGCCAATGGCGAACGGTCCGTCATAGACCTTCGATCCCTTGGTCGGTTTCGAGCCGTCCGTGGTGTAATATATCGTAGTGCCGGCCGAGAGATTTGCTGCCGCCGAAGCGTCGCTGCTGAAGGTTTCTTTTTTAGGCTCGATCGTAACCAGGCCGTCAAGCGACCGGGACGACACAAGCTGCGGAGGACGGGCAACATAGAAATGGGCCGAAACCTCGGCTATGTATGGGAGGGCACGCGTTCCCGTCACGCTGACACGAAGCCGGTCGGTCGTCACGCCCGCAAACCGCAGAATCCGTTTGTAGCCCACGTTCGTGCAATTCGCGATCTCTTTCCATCCTCCGTCAACGAATGCTTCCAGTTTCAGGCTCTCTATCCTTTCACCACGCACGCCAACCGGTTCCTGAACGACAAAACGGTTGATCGTAACAGCCTGCGGCAATGTGATCACTACCGGCTCGCCTGCCTCGACGAATGTTGAAAGATCGCCGTCAAGTATCTCTGCCGATACCGTGGCCCCCTTGAGTAGATTCGTGCCGTAAGTCTTGCGTATCCGTTTACCTACTTCCTCGAGAACTGCCACGTCAGTGTCTGAAAATCGACCCTCGCGGTTGGGCGGAATGTTGAGCAGAAGTATGGCATTGCCTCCGACCGAACGCTCATACATGTCGAACACATCGTTGGCCGAACGGCTGCGCTGCGTGTCATCGTCGCGGTAGAACCAGCCCTCGCGGATGGAGACATCCGTCTCCGCAGGCTGATAATGAAGATATTTAGCTTTTGACAGAGCTTCAAGACTTCCGAGGTCCTGAGCCGTCATGTCATGAAACACGTTTGCCGTATCCGGGTCAAACTCATAACCTACGACGTTCCACTCCGTCGGGCGCGTATGTCCCGCCTCGTTGCCGCACCAGCGGATATCCTCGCGACCGAAAATGACCGCGTTGGGTGCGAGGGTGTGGATCAGTTCTTTCCAGGCCTTGTAATTGTAGGTCTGCCCCCCCTTACGCTTCGGATGGGCGCCGTCGAACCAAACCTCATCGATCTCACCGTATTCCGTCAGCAGTTCGAAAAGCTGATTGAGAAAATATTCGTTGTAGTCGTCTATGTTGTCGAAAGTGAATGTCGTTTTGTTGGCAAACGGCCTCCCCTCAATCTGGCGCGGGATGGTGCGCGTTGTTTTCGGGCTCAGATTGCCGTAAAGGCCTTCTGGATTCTCGATCTGATACAAATCCGCCGGCGACAGATAGACACCGAGCTTCAGTCCGTATTTCTTACATGATTTGGCCAGATCTGCCAGAACATCCCCTTTGCCTCCGAGATAATCCGAACCCATGATTCCATGTTTCGTGTAGCGGCTCTGCCAGAGCACGTAACCGTCGTGATGCTTGACCGTCAGAAGCACCTTTTTCATGCCCGCATCCTTCATGGCCTTGACCCACTGGTCAGTGTCGATGGACTTAGGATTGAACACCTTCGGATCCTCGCTGCCGGTGCCCCATTCGCGCCTCGTAAACGTATTGGGCCCGAAATGGACAAACGCTATGAATCCGTCGTCAAGCGCAGCGAGTTGATTTTTTGTCGGGATGACATGCACTGCCTTCTCCTTTAGGGTCTCGTGACCTTCGAGAGGCTCTACTTTGATCGTATTGGCAAACTCAATTTCCGTCTTCTGGGCCCAGACACCCAAGGCTATTGCTGCTGCCGAAACCGTCAATAACAGTCTTTTCATGGAAAAATAAATGATTTTAGTTTAGGATTTCGTTATTATCACAAAAGTACATCATTTTCTCCGATAATCCAAACACCAATCAATTACGCCCTCATTTCGCTCATGTCATCGTGCCCGCTTGCGTGACCAGTTACCAACTTATTGCGACATGATCATTCCGCATACTGTCGCAACGTGACTTCCCGCACTTATTTGTAGCTGTCACAGTAATTGACCGCAAACGGTCACGAATACGATATGAACCTGTGGCCGGCGCTGGCAATTACAAAAAGCTGCGCCGAAAACTTCGACGCAGCTTCGCAAATGTGCTTACAGATTTTCAGAAGGTGTAACGTACAGAAATTTGGAGCGAGCGGAGTCCGGCATCAATTATGAAATCATGATCTCCAAGAACACCTCCCCGGTAGTTGTCGGGGTAAGAACGGTTGGAATAACCTACAAAAAGATAACGGATGTTCGCTGAAATATGATCATTGAAGCTATAGGAAGCACCCAATCTGAAGCCACATTCCCATAAATCACGTTGCACTTCATTATTGTAATAACCCGGGGGGGGTTCCTCCTTCCATTGAATCAAGCCATCTTATAGTGGGATTTTTTCCATAGGTTCCCTGCAGTTGAGCAAAGGTGCTGAATTTATTGATTTGCAGAAAGTCGTATGATAAGAAAAGAGCTGGCATAGGTTTGTAAAGATGTTCCTTACCTATCGGAAATGTCACTCCGAAACCGGCAGCCCAACGGGGATGAAATTTATAACCAATTATGGGCGTCAGCATTGTGTTTTTAGCCTTGGAAGGCAATATTTTATCACCATAGCTCAAAAAACCGACTCCGAATTCTACGAACAGATTCTTGGGGAATCGCCCGTTTTCTTCAGCCTTAATACTTGGAATAGATATCGCCAAGCAAAGCAATGATAACGCAACTGAAATTAATTGTTTCATAATTATATGGTTTTAAGGTTTGATTAATAATTCTTTTCTTTCAATATCAAAGGTATAAGAAGTCTGTGTATTTGGGAAAGTGTAAGTGGGATTATTGTCGGAATAATAACCGTTGCCACTGCCTGAGTAGCCCCAATTATAATGATATGCAGGAGGTGAATATGATGGATCTTTTGAATAGTTGTACAGATTCAGAAATCTTTCCGGGTCATGAGTTTCCGGACAATCTTCAAGAACCCATAATTCATATTTGGTAACTGAATTACTTTCTGTAAAACCATCACAAACCCAGGCATGACCAGCTCCTGCTTCATTTGAATATCCACGCATATATACCGGTCTATTATCTTTCAATGAGTTTTGTACAGCTATTGCATTGTGGGGTTCGTTTTGTGTAACCGTTCGGTAACCATAATTTATTAAAGCAGTTTTGACTTGCGAAATAGTTGCAGATGTACCGGTTAGTCCAAACGTGACACCAATTTTTTTTGCTAAATCATATAAAAATGAAGATGTTTCATTGACGGCGTTCGTATTACCGCTTGCATTTATTGCCATACCTGACCAGTTGAAACTTGCAGGATATTTATGATAATACATGATTTGTCCTGCAGCAATAGTTGTGCAACCAAGAGGATATAAATTGGGAACGAGAGAGTTGAACGGATAACCTTGTCCCCATGATGTTGATAAAAGTGGTCCGACGCTGTTGGCATGAACAATTCTTTTCTTAAGCACAAAGCAAGTCTTATCATATCCTCCATAGTTGGAATTTGCCTGGCCACCAAGTCGATCCGTGAAGGCCTGTTGTACGTCGGATGGCATTGATCTGAAATCACTCGTTTCTTTAAAGGCTCCAAGATTATAAACGGTATATCCGTCGCGCTGCCATTTGCCGACTTGTGCGGCTATCATGTCGTAAACCTCAGTTTCGCCTCGACTTTGAGATTGAAGAATGTAGTGCTCCTGATTATAGTCATAATTGTTCCATTCCTGACGGCTTTTGATTTTAATGCTATCAGTGAGATATTCGGCATTGCTTATTATATTTCCGATTGATTTAAGCCATAATCCGGCTCCTGTATTTTTCGCTTGTTTCAAGTCGAAAAAACCGGTTTCGGAACTTGCCAGAATCGGGTAATAATCAGTGCTTGCTGAAACAATGACGAAGCCTCCTTCATCAAAATTAATTATATACATTGTTGGGACACCATTATCATCCAAAACGGTTTCAACATTACAGCAGTTGGCTTTGGAAACGGGTCGGTTCATGAATCTCGATGCAACAGTGGAAGCCCTTGACGTGGTAACTTTTTTTGAAGTGTTTTCAGTAGCAGTAAATATAATATCTGTGTCCCGATTCTCTTCGGGAAGTTCCGGAGGCATTTCGGAGGAGCATCCAATGAGAGCAAACAGACATGCAATCTCGAATGATTTTTTCATGATTAATAAAGTTTAAGAATCGATAAATGATGTAGGAGCTTAAAGTGATAATGTGATCGTTGCCGAATTATCAGAACGTGATTGACACACCGATTTCCAGACGGCGCAGCGCAGCGTCAAGGATGAAATCGCCGCGTCCCGGACATCCGGATGCTTCCGATTTATAGTAGCGAGGACCATGGTTGCTGGAAGCATCAGGTCAAATTTTTTAATAATTTATTTTAAGGTGTTAATTAAATTTGCGAATATACTAATTAGATTGATTTAAGTTAGATTAGGTTTTATAAGAAAGAATTTCATCATGGTTCCATACCGAGCCAGCCTTCGTATTCGTGGCCATTGGCAGTCGAGATTTCGATATGGGCCTGAGTGAGGGTGCCGACACAGACGGTAGCTTCAGCCGAGGAGTCAAAAACGTATTGACGGGCAAATCCGGTTGTCATATCAGTTACCGTCAATTGACACTCTCCCTCAGGAATAGCAAACTGAAATTTAAAACTTCCATTTTCATAAGCACACAAGATCTGCTGTTTTGAAGGTACATTAGGTCTTTTAGGTGTTGTCTTTGAATGGAGAACTATAACATTGTCACATTTAGTTTGCGGCGTTGCAGAAGACAAGAGAAAGCTGCAGGATGACAAAAAAGAACAGATAATGAAAAGTTGTTTGAACATAATAGAAATGAATATTGTAGATAAAATGTTTCCGCAAATTTACTCAGGGCTAGCGCATGAGATTTAGCAAAAATTCAGTCAAAAACTTGGATATTTATG